>SDBU01008240.1_pt1 | contig 11893 bp, 8 predicted proteins | sample 2277071 | NCBI WGS metagenome assembly SDBU01 (sample SAMN10397929, study PRJNA504765) | marine sediment metagenome | isolation source: marine sediment core GS08_GC12, 126 cmbsf | place: Arctic Ocean: Gakkel Ridge, Loki's castle | collected 2008
ATTGCGCACGCCATAACCATCCAGCAATTCTTCGATCTTGGTCCCTTCAGAAAGAATATCTCCCAGCAGCGGCCTGGTAAAGCAGTTCTTATTTTGATAGTGCCTCTTTATATATAGAGATAGACTCAAGAGCTCAACTGTCCTGCTGCTGATCAGCAATCTGAATTTTTCTTCAGCAATTATCAGGCCGGCCGGGGATTGTTTCTTTTTAACCGCTTCTTTCCCATCGCAGATTACATTCACAACCGAAGTCCTTAAAACAAAAGTCCAACACAATATATATTCGGGCGCTGGACTTGATTATTTTTCACGCTGAACACGCAAAATTTTAAAGCTAAAAGCATAAAGATTAGGAATTGGCCTCAATCAAACCTCTATGCCGCATTTTTTATTCTCGAAACATATTCTGCCGGATATCCCGGCGCGAGATATCATAAGAGATCTCGCTCCGGTCGATATCAATTTCAAACTCAACCAAGCCTATCTCTTGCATAAGCTCTTTTCGCTCTCCCTCTTTTACACTCACCATGAAAGTAAACACCTCGCCCTGATAGGTAAGAACCGCCTCAATATCTATCTTCTCATCCCCCGCTGCCGCTTTGAGATCAAGCTGGATTATCACCTCTTCTCCCTGACGGTTGACAAAGGAAACCTCATGGCGGCGGATTACGGTCTTTTCTATATTAATAGAGCGGATACTGATATCTTCACGAAGCAGTTTTATTAAATCATAAAGCTGCTCATTAAAGTGATAAGCTTTGGCCCGAATAACATGTTGTTTGCCAGGTTTTACCTGTACCTCTTCCTGCCAGTCTTCAAAAATAATTTCCGGCTGTTTTACCACGCCAAAGGAATGGAGCTGGATCCGTACCAGGTGTTTCCCGGGATAAAGATTTTCAATTAAAAAGGGCACCCTGGCATTGCCCGTGGTATAGCCGATAAATTCATCATCAAGAAAAATCTCGGCACCTATCAGGTGGGAGTACAGGGCTATGCTTCCCGGAGTCTCGTCTTTAAGCGAAATAATGGAACGGTCTAAATTCTCAGACTGCAGCACAACTTTCTCTCCGGTAAGGCGGAAAAATATCTGCTCGGCTAGTGAATGAATAATGTTTTCACTGCTTCCGCGTTCGGAAAAGGCCAGAGAGCGGGCGGTAATTACATCGATCAGGTTAACTATTATCAACACTTCTTTGCCCAGGAAAACATACTCAGCCTTCAATAGATAATCAGCGCCCAATATTCTACCAACCTGAAGTGCCGCACTTTCATTTTCAGTAAGATTGTTGAGCTTGAGTTCCTGTTCGCTCAGTATACTTTCCAGATCAGCACGGTCCACCACATCTATGCCCTCTTCCGTGGATAGATCATAGAGAAGTATGCCCCTGATAATCCCCTCCAGATAGTCGTAGCGCGGATCCACACCGCTGTTCACTATTTCCAGAAAGGCTATGCTTACCGGGCCTGCTGCCGCCTTTATGGGAATAAAAAGGCTTAATAAAAGCAAAGCCATACTGAAAAATCTGATTACTTTTTTATTTAAAAAAGCCACGGATCAACTATAATTCAGCCTCCGCGAGAAATCAAGACACCGCATTTCAGAGGTGGTATTGCCCATCGCAGTACCATACCGGCATGTTCCATCTTCAACTGCATTTGAGTGGTATTGCTTAAAGTAATTCAAACAGGCTATAAAGAAGACCAAAAGCTTGTATCTGAGGCAATAAATTGAGAACCTATCCCGGCTGTATTGTCTGTTTTTTCAGGCAGGCATTAGAAGCAGCTAAAATTTCCGGTGCTGATGAAAAAACACAAAATAGAATCCTTATTGAATTGTCTCAAAAACTCCCTGATTTCTCTCTGACCTCTTCGCCTCCTGAAATGGGCCGTCTTGTCTACCGCCTGGTAACCGATATAACCCGGCGGAAGGACCCTTACCTGGAGATTAAACAGAAGAGCAATAAATTTGCCTTTTCCATGTATAACGAGCTGAAAAAGAGAATTGCATCATCGCCGAACCCGCTTATTGAAGCAGTTGAGATCTCTATTGTCGGAAATATAATCGATTACGGCATATATAACTCCAACGATATCACTGAAAACGTAAGAGAGCTGTTGATCAAGGAAGAGCGGGCGGTTAAAGAGGAGGAGGAAGAGTTTTTTAATTATCCCGCTTTTGAAAGCGCTCTAAAACAGGCTGAAAATATTCTCTACCTCGGGGATAATGCCGGTGAGATAGTCTTTGACCGCTTGCTGATTGAAGAGATCAAGAGACTCTATCCAGACAAAAAAATTACCTTTGCAGTTAAAGGTGGAGCGATTATAAATGATGCATTAGTGGCTGATGCCGAGGAATGCGGAATTACCGGCGTCGCACGGGTTATTACGAATGGAGTCGATGCTCCCGGCACACTTCTATCACTCTGCTCGCCGGAGTTTTCAGAAGCTTACAATCAGGCCCAGCTTATAATCAGCAAGGGGCAGGGCAATTTTGAGACCCTCTCTTCTGAGGAAAAACCGATATTCTTCCTTCTAATGGCCAAATGTCCGGTTGTAGCCGCCCACATAGGCTGTGAAACAGGAACATTTTTACTACTCAACATCTCCTCCACTGATTTCCTTTGACCTTAAAGTGAACAATTATTAAATTATAGCTATTAATCTAAAAATACAATTCAGGAGACTTAAATATGGGAAAGTATAAATTCCAGGCCGAAGTAAGCAGAATGCTTCATTTGATCATTCACTCTCTATACTCCCACCCGGAAGTATTCTTAAGAGAACTCATCTCCAATGCCTCTGATGCCCTGGACAGGCTGAGATACCTTACATTGACTGATGACGATTACAAAGGTTTTGCCTTTATCCCTAAAATCGATATCAGCTTTAAAAATCACAAACAGCATACCATATCGGTATCAGATACCGGCATCGGTATGAGCGCTGAGGATCTGGAAAAAAATCTGGGAACCATAGCCAGCTCCGGAACCCAACACTTTGTCGAATCTCTCAGCGGCAATGTAAAAACAGACTCCAACCTGATCGGCCAGTTTGGTGTCGGCTTTTACTCCTCCTTTATGGTAGCCGACAGGATTGAAGTTACCAGCCTTAAAGCGGGTGAAGAAAAAGCCCATAGATGGATAAGTGACGGCCAGGGAGAGTTTGAAATAACTGAAGCGGAAAAAAAACAGCCGGGAACTGAAGTAACCCTATACTTGAATGAGGATGGTAAAAAATTTGCAGAACGCTGGCAAATCGAGAATATAATCCAGAAATATTCAAACCATATTGCCTTTCCTATCTTTCTCCATTACCAGGAGAGCCGCTTTAAAGGAGAGGGTGAAAAAAGAATTGAGAAAAAAGAGAACAAGGTGGAACAGATTAATTCCGCTTCCGCACTCTGGATGCGGCCGAAATCTAAAATCACCGACGAAGATTATAACAGCTTCTATAAAACAATATCTCATGACAACGAAGATCCCTTACATTTCATTCATACCCAGGTAGAGGGTGCCCTGCAATATACAACACTCTTTTACATTCCCAGCAAAGCTCCCTTCGACCTCTACTTTGCTAATTATCGACCGGGAGTCAAACTCTACGTTCGGCGAGTATTCATTACCGATGATGAGAAAGAGCTGTTACCCACTTACCTGCGCTTTATCCAGGGAATTATCGACTCAGACGATCTCCCCCTGAATGTGAACAGAGAGATACTGCAGCAAAACAAAATACTCGCCAAAATACGCAGCACCGCCGTTAAAAAAATCCTCAATGAACTTAAAAAAATTGCCAGGCATAACATGAGTAAATATGAGGATTTTTATAAAGAGTTCGGCAGACCAATTAAGGAAGGTCTCTTCCAGGATTCAGCCAACAGGGATACTCTGCTTGAGCTGGTGCGCTTCAAATCCACTTCCCAGGAGGGACTAACCAGTCTTAACAGCTATAAAGAACGGATGTTAAGCGACCAGAAAGCGATCTATTACATAACCGGAGAGAATGAAGCTAATCTTAAAGCCTCCCCCCTGCTCGAGGCTTATAAGAAAAGGGGTATTGAGGTACTGATTATGGATGATGAGATTGATGAAATTATCATCTCCGTTATTGACCGCTACAAAGATACCGAGCTCAAAGCAATAAATCGAAGTGATGCTGCAGAAGACTTAAAAAGCGAAGAGGATAAAAAAGAAGAGAAAACTATAACCCCCTTAGTGAAGAGAATTGCCAGGGTTTTAAAGGATGATGTGAAAGAGGTAAGGGCCAGTACAGCATTGATTGACTCTCCTTCCTGTATTCTGGCTGATGAAAAAGATCCCAGTTTTCAGATGCAGCAAATCTTTAAAGCCATGGGACAGAAGGAAATCCCTGCGACCAAGCCAATACTGGAAGTAAACCCCAACCATGAGATCATAAAGAAGCTGGGAGATATTAAGGATGAAGAGTTATTTGGCGACATCAGCCGCCTGCTTTATGAACAGGCTCTCCTTATTGAGGGAATCGAGGTAAAGAATCCAGCACAGCTTGTCGGCAGGCTCAACAGGATGATAAACCTGGCTTTGTAAAAACGCCGGATTTACCGATTCACCGGAAATTTACTCTTGACCAGAGAATGGCAGCTCCTGTATATTTTTTAGATGACCAAATGCCGGAGTGGTGGAATTTGGTAGACACAGAGGACTTAAAATCCTCTGGCCCGCAAGGGCCGTACCGGTTCAATTCCGGTCTCCGGTAATAGTAATCTAATTTATAACTCTCGTGGATGAACTTGTTAGATCACTCTCGGGGGGAAAAAGCCAGCCAAGGGCATCATTAAATATCTGAGAAAGCAGCAACACCTCAATATTTTTCTGTGAGCGATCCAGCTTTTTCTGAAAATTATTCTGTGTATAACGCTTCTTCAGATATTCACAATCCGCCGATACAGCGGCTGCTACTGCAGCATCATTTTTTGAAAAGGAATCCAATAGATAAAGGGTAAGCAGCAACACGAGATGATCCCTCTTACTCTCCGCCAGTGCCATAAGGGTTTCTTTCGCATCGTTGAATTTATGCTGCTGCATCAAGCTGAAAGCATAATTCCACTCTACCCACACTCTGCTGTGTACTTTAGGCGCTGCAATAAGCCTGCTGAAATAATTCTCCGCCTCCCCGGGAGGCCTTTTCAGGAGGTAAGGTATACCAAAATGAATTGCATAACGATTTATTAAAAAAGGTTTTTTTTCAGCAACCCGGGCCTCAAGGCTGGCAATCTTCTCTATAGTTGATGAGAACAGGTAAGCATTGATTAACATTTTAATATAAGCGCCTCGAACGCGGTTCTTGATAAAAATCTCTTCTTCCAGAAACTCTATTAACTGGGGCCAGTTTTCCGCTTCCAGAAGATTAAAGAGCTTCCAGTTGCTTAAAAAGTAGGAATTTATAATAATAAAAGTAAAGACAAAGAGCAGAGCCGGAATAAGATTATGTTTAAAGGTTAGGGAAAAATACTCCTGTCCCAGCAGCAGAAGAGGCATAAAAAAGATAAAGGCAAAGGAAAAAACAATAACCAGGTTAAATACTATAAAAATAACTTTAAATTTCATAAGGTACTCCTATAATTAAGATAGAACTCTATACTATAATAGCTAATAATCTTGTTATTATAGCAAAATTTTACTTCAAAGGATACATTTGGAGGTCGGATTAAATGGATACCGTACAGACATCAAGCCTGAGAGCAAATGCTTATTTTGATGAACCGACATACTTAGCTGAAGGTTATATTATCCTCTCGCCGGATACGCCCATAAGCGTTGAGCTCGTCAATCGCCTTAAGCTCTGGGACTTTAATACCATATTTTCAGATGGTAAACTTCAAGAGGCCCCCACATCCGCAGCTTATGAAGCAGAAACAGAAGGCGGCACCATCACTGCAGTTCTGGATCGTGACCTTAAAGAGAAAAAAAAATCAGAAATTTCCAAAAAATTCTATTTCACGGTTTTGAGCTATATCACCGATCAATTCAAAATCTTCAGGCAGAGTAATAAGCTTGATATGGTAGGAATTAATCAGAAGGTTAAAGATATTATCCAGATGGTAAAAGAAAACAAAGATTTCCTGCTCAGCCTTCAGGATTTCAACTATCCCCAGGATAACTATCTCCCGGCTCACTGCCTCAATACTACCCTGCTCTCTCTGGCAATTGGTGAAGTATTAAAATTACCTCCCTTCAAAATGATTGAACTGGGACTGGCTGCTTTGCTTCATGATATCGGCATGGTGAAGATCCCGGAAATATTATATCTTAATGCCAAACAATTGAGCCCCCAGGAGCAAAAAATGGTCAAAGCCCATACTGTTCTGGGTTATAAAATCCTTAAAAGCCTTTCTTTGACAGAAGAGATAGCTCTTGCCGCTCTTCAGCACCATGAACGAATGAATGGCACAGGCTACCCGCAGAACTTGCGCGGCGATAAGATATCACTCTATTCTAAAATTATCGCCCTGACCTGCTCCTATGAGGCTATGGTTACTCACCGGGCCTATAGAGAGGGCAGGGATGCTCATACGGCACTACTGGAGCTGATAAAAAGCAGCCGCACCCTTTACGATGAAAGCGTAATCCGGGTACTAATTTATTGTATATCCCTGTACCCGCTTGGAAGCCTGGTACGTCTTTCAACCAACGCAGTGGCCAAGGTTACCAAAGCCAATCCCGGCAATCCCAAATTCCCCGTAGTACGAATAGTATTTGATGAAAAAGGCAATAAAGTCTCTGAATATGTAATTGTACAAACGTCGGCGGAAAAGGGTATTACTATTCAGAAGAGCCTCTCCGGCGAAGAGATCGCAGCCTTAGGCTGACCCAATGATAGTAAACATAACCTTTCCTTCAGGAATTCGAAAAAAATACCCCACCGGCACTCCAGTTGAAAATATCCTCGTGCATAGCGACTTCTTAAATAAAACCTATCCTCTGGTTGCTGTGAAGGTTAATAACGATATTGCCAGTCTTACCTTTAGACTTGAAGTAAACTCCTATTTAACGCCGGTATTCTTAAATTCCCGGGAGGGGGCCGATATCTACCGCCGCTCCCTATGTTTCCTGCTTACAATAGCAGCCAGAGACCTTTTCCCCAAACAGAGACTGGTAATCGGTCATTCTTTAGGTAACGGTTATTTCTACTATTTTGTAGGTAAAAAAGAGGTTGAAAGCAGCAATCTGAAGCTGTTAAAGGAAAAAATGGCTGAGATTGTAGAGGCTGACCTGCCGATCAGACGCCGGGTTATTTCCTATAAAGAGGCGGTTGATTTCTTTAAAAGAAACAACCAGCCGGATACCAGACTGCTGCTGGAGTACCGGAATGAACCGAAGATTCCGGTGTATGAGTGCGGCTCTTTCCTTGACCTGGCTCACGCGCCCCTGGCCCCGCGCACTGGAATATTAAATTTTTTTGAGATTAAAAAATACGCCTCTGGGTTCTTGCTGCGTTATCCTGAACATGACCTCCCTAATCATATTACTGCTTTTCGGGATAACCCAACACTATTCAGCATCTACAAAGAATATAAGAACTGGGGCAGTATCCTGAAAATAAATTGCGTGGGTTCACTCAATGCACTGATAAACAAGAGTGAAATAAGAGAATTCATCCAGGTCGCAGAAGCGCTGCACGACAAAAAGATTGCTCAGATTGCCGACCATATTTGTGAAAAGAAGGAATTTATCAGACTGATACTTATTGCCGGACCTTCTTCCTCCGGTAAGACAACCTTCTCTAAAAAGCTGGCTATACAACTAAAGGTCCTGGGCAGGAATCCTGTTGCCATATCCCTGGATAATTATTTTGTTTCACGTGAGTTGACACCGCGGGATCAGGATGGAAATTATGATTTCGAGGCTTTGGAGGCCATCGATATCGAGTTGTTAAATAACCACCTGCTGAAGCTCTTTAATGGTGAAGAGGTATCCATTCCTGTTTTTAATTTTCATACAGGCAGACGCCGGTCAAAAGGGCTAAAAATGAAGCTGCCCCAACGCTCACTGCTGATCCTGGAGGGAATCCACGCTTTAAATGATCGGCTGACCCCATTAATCAGCAGAGAGAATAAATATAAAATATACATCTCTGCTCTAACCCAGCTCAACCTTGACGATCATAACAGAATACCCACCACTGACAACCGGCTGGTACGGCGTTTAGTCCGGGATCATCAATTCAGGGGTCATTCAGCTTTAGACACATTCTCCATGTGGGAATCGGTGCGGAGGGGTGAGGCACGCCATATTTTCCCTTTTCAGGATTCAGCGAATTCAGCTTTCAACTCAGCCCTGGATTATGAACTGGCCGTGCTTAAGGTGCTGGCTGAACCCCTGCTTATAAACGTAAAACCGGATTCTCCCCATTTTTATGAAGCCCGCCGTCTCTCTTCATTCTTGAGCAATTTTAAACATATTCCCCCTAGTTGGGTGCCTGAACATTCCATTCTCAGAGAGTTCATAGGAGAGAGCGGTTTTAAGTACTGACCGGCTATTCTTAAGTCTTCTCGGCAGCAAGCTTTGCCAGCAGCATCTTTTTGAAATCTTCGCCGGGATTAATGAACATAAGCCCATATCCGCAGTCCAAAATCTCACTTTCTTCTCCAAAAACCCTGGCCGAGCGCACAACCTGGGCCTTTCCCTCATAAAATTTTTCACCATTATGATCAACCAGGATCTCAATTTCTTCACCCAGATCAAAAAGATCTAAATTTTCAGTAGAAATAAATAAGCCGCCTCTGGAGAGATCCCTGCTCCGGAACTCCATAATTGCCTGGCCGCCTGCGGGTTTCATTTTCCGAACAATTGTGGTAACAGTTATTTTTTTTCTTTCATCATCTCTTTTTTCTTCCATACCCGATCCTTCCCTTTTTCATGATTATAGAATTTAAATAAAAGAACTGTCAAATCAATTAAAAGCAGCATTGGAAATTGACATATCCTTAGAGTATACTATAATAAGGGGAGAGACCAAGAACCGGAGGGAAAAATGAAAAAGTTCTCCATATACATAATAATATTAGTGCTGATAACCCAGTTAAGCTGGGCGCAGTTTTATCAAGAGTTAGCTGCTGATCAAAGGGAAGAGCTGGCCGAGGCTTATTACCTGGTGGGTACCGAATACCTAAAAGTGGATAAACCGGGCAAGGGCGCTGAGTTTAAAAGCATGGCCTATAATATTAATCCGCGCCTTCAGCCGGAAAAGATCAGAGAACGGGCTTTGCAGCAGGCCGCTGGACTTATTCTTAGCAGAGAAGGTTTTTTTATTGGGGAGAAACCTGAAAGCTTGCTACGTTCCAAGTTCAAACGCCTGATCGGGTCATTCTTAGCGGCGGATATTACTTCAATCCTGGAATTTGTCAGGGGTTCTCTATATATAAACAAACTGCAGGTAGAAGTCACCAGGCAGGAAATCGCCGGAGCATTAACAGATTTTTTCGCTGTAGTCTCATTGAAAGGTCTGGCCCCATCCCAGCTTTATAATTTTAACTCTATTACCTTTAATTGGTATGAACACGATAAAGCAGCCAGGTGGGGGGAGACCTGCCTGCTTACTGTACAGAGCAGGGGGAACTTTTCTGATTATACTCGCCTGTGGGATAGTGAACAGGGCTTTCTTTTCAGCAAGATTGGCGGCAAATGGCACATTATCTCTATAGGTAAAGAAATGCCTCCTGTAAGCTGGAGACCGCAGGCTGTAACCAGCCGTGTCATTACCCGGGACGAAAGTTCCGACCAAGGCAGCGTTCAGGTAAAAGCCGCCTTTATTGAATGTGTTTCCTTCTTTCTTGATAAGGATATCCGCAGCGCCACCGAATATCTCCATGACCAGGTAAAAATTCTCAGGCTGAATACTACCCTCTCCAAAGAAGAGATGATCTCTACTTTCCAGGGATATTATGAGAACAGCGATTTCACCGGTGTTAACCTTCAGGATGTTATAAATGAGGAAAGCATCTTTATAGAGACCTCAGAGCGTTTCAGCAGTGAAATTCCTGGGCAGGTTTACCTGCTGACGGTAAAAACCCGCCTGGACCTATCTGATCGAATTCCATTCTGGACACGTTTCCAGGAATATTTTTTCACTCAGGAACCGGTTAAGGGCGGCGGTTGGAAAATTTTCGCCATATTCTGATCTTTTACCAATATTTCATTCCAGGGGCGCGAAATAGCCGCTTTCCGCCCTACCGCTCCTGCGAAGAAGATTTACTAATGCTTCCATAGGAATATACTTACGGCCAAAATCAGATGGTGAACGAGACCGGTAAGTCAAGGTATACAGCGGAACCCGCCGCTTGATAACCTCATCAAGCAGCGGACCTATTCCCTCGGGTGAATAAAAATAGCGGCTTTTACCCCCTGTTTCCCGGGAAATGTAATCCAATTCCGCGCTTAGTTTATCCCTGCCCCAGTATATAGTGTATAAGGCAATTGAATTATTACGCAGATAACTTGTGACTTCCGTAAGTAAAAAATCCTGAAAAGATGAAGCAGGCAATGAGCCTTCAGTCAGGAAAATAACTGCCCGCCGATTATGGCCCGGTATTAATTCGGAGGCTGCCCGATGCAAAGCAAGATCAAAGTTCCATTTGTCACCTATCATTCCCCGGGTGGCTGCCTCTAAAAAATCTAATGGAGAAGCAGCGAAATCCACTTCCAATTGAGGCTTTATACCGGCACCTATTATCTTCACTCCACGCTCAAAGATACTGTGGATCTCTCCGGCCATCGAACGGATCTCGGAAAGATATTTCTCCATTCCTGAATTCTTCTCGATCATCAAAGCTACTTCCATAGGCAATTCATCATTTACCGAACGTATTAAAACGGTTTCAGCTACAGGTTGATGGAATTCCGTTATGGAAAAATTATTTTCTCTGAGGCCGATAATCGGACTGCCCAGCCGGTCTTCAACAGTTAGGTTAACTACTATTTGCGGAAAATTTGTGGCATCAACATTCTCAACCTGGACAAACAGGCTTGAATATAAGGTAGAAATATCGGAAAGTATGAAAACCGTATTCAGATCAAAATCGCATACATAAAGCTCACCATTGGGACTATAAGCAAGACTGGTTAACTTGCCGGCGTATGATTCCAGATCACCTTGAGTTTTCCATACTTCTTTGCCCGGATCAAACTCAACAATCCGATTACTATCCGCGATTATTATGGAATTTGCATTTTTACTGGCGAGGCCTTCCGGCCCATTGAGCTGTCCGCTGCCGAGTCCGTCAAGATAGTTGCCGCTTAGATCAAAAACCTCAATATTCTTATTTATCCTGTCGGCAACATATACCAGGTTATCCTGGATAACAATCCCGGTAGGGCCTTTAAGCAGGGAACCCGGGGTTTGTTTGCCGCCAAATGAGAGAATAAAATTGCCGTCAAGATCATACTTATTTACCCGCGAGTTCCCCCAATCCGTTACATAGATATATCCTCGGTTATCCGTAGCCAGATACTGCGGTCCGAGCAGTTCACCGGCACCGGTGCCGGTCTGGCCGAAAACCTTGATCTTGTCGCCGGATAAATTGCATTTGGCAATACGATTCCCACCATACTCGCTGACAAAGATGAATTGCCTATCTATTTCCAGAATATCAAAGGGGTGATCAAACCCTCTGATACCGCCGCGCCATATTTCCTGGATATCGCCGTTAATATCTACAACAACTATTTCATTGGTAGCAAAAGCTACAATAAAAACACTGCCATCCTCCCTTATGCGCACCGAACTGGGACGCCGTAAAGGATAATAAGATTCCAGATTGGCATCGATTCTCTGAACAATAACGAAATTTTCATCTGCCTTCAGCTCAGAAGCTACACCCCTCCGGAGCTCAACTACCCTGGTTGTATCTCTAAGC
>SDBU01008241.1_pt1 | contig 11892 bp, 7 predicted proteins | sample 2277071 | NCBI WGS metagenome assembly SDBU01 (sample SAMN10397929, study PRJNA504765) | marine sediment metagenome | isolation source: marine sediment core GS08_GC12, 126 cmbsf | place: Arctic Ocean: Gakkel Ridge, Loki's castle | collected 2008
CGTACCTCGCAAACGACTAGCGCTTCGCTGGTCTTACGGAACGACACGGATTTATAGTGAGACTCGGTACATTGCCCGGTCAAACCCTGCTCTCCGATTGTAGTTTATGGTGTACTCACACACGCTCATGGTGAAGCCTGGCTTTTATCGCTCATGGCTTTGGATACAGAGATTCACTCGTTTCAGGTGTTCTAAATATCTATCAAGGGCACGACGAACATGCTCAACATATTTTATGTCGGTTGCTTCTGCAACTTTTCGTAATGCCGAGTCTTGTTTGTCTGATACGTAAATCTTAATAGTTTTCATGGGTATATTTATACCCCCAAGCCGGGTACCAATGTCAAGTAAAAAATGCTGAAGCAAAGGAGAAAAGCCCTTATATCCTCTCAGGTGAGGTTTGGAGAGGATGTGCCTCTCCAATTATATCCCAAATCTAAAGAATTGGGTTTTACGGGCTTGCCTTATAAGCAAAAATTGTCTGCGCCTGATTTCCAATCGAAAATTGCAAATACGAAGGGTAACAAATTTCTAACGAAAAGTCAAGTTTTTTTTACCTTAATTTTCAATATTAATGTTGCTGTTCGGAAGGGGTTGTACCACTGATTCCAGTTCAGGTGCAACCCCAGCGGAACAAGAAATTAAGTTTATTCTTAAAAATCAGGAAATTCCCACAAGTTTATGAGCGAAATCAGTTCCACGAGAAATGTTCTCAGATTGAGTGACTACTGCGAATTTATATCTGACTTTTGCGCCCACAGCCGTTGACGAATCATTTCAGCGTGTTCGCGGCAGGTTTCCGCTTTGAATGGCTGCTTCAATCGTTTATAAGCTTCAGCCATTGCATCCCACCCGGGTGCAAAGTGCATATCATGCTTGAGGAGGTGTTCAAAAGCCCCGATTGCTTCTTCCAAAAATCCGCCCTTTAGCAATTCAAGTCCCTCCTTATACAAAGTCTCGATATCTTCAATATCCTCCACCAACTCCGAAGTCACCAGCAATACATCTTCTTCTTTGACCGTCAGAAGTGAACACGGAAGCGCTCTGGATACTTTAGAAGCAGTTGTTCCCATCAAAATCTCCCGCAGGCGTGAGTGGCCGCTCGCACCCATCACAATTAAATCTGCGTGTATTTCCTTCGCCGCTGTTTGAATCTCTTCGTGCGGTTTGCCGGTACGAACAATCTTCTCCCATGGAAGGTCATAAAAATCAGTTTTTTTCAGCAATTTATCAAACGCGGTACTGCACTGTTCTCTCCACTGCAATTGTACGTCTTGTTTCTCTTCCTCAACATCAAGATAGAGGAGGCACTCTTCAATGTCATCAATGACATGCAACACCATCAAATGGCTCTCAAACGCACGTGTTAATCTAATAGCGTTTTTCAGTGCGCGCTCTGAAACATCGGAAAAATCCACAGCAGCGAGAATGTGCTCGAATATATCAGTGGCGGGCGGTTTAACAGCAAGGACAGGTTTTTCTGATTTGCGAATAACTTTCTCCGCCGTACTCCCCAGCACCAATCGCTCTGCTGTAGATTTTTCACCGCAAGCGCCCATAATAATCAAATTGAAATTATTATGCTCGGCTGTTTTTAGAATTTCAGCGAAGGGCTTGCCAAGGACGGTTATGGACTCATCAATATTCACCCCTTCCAGCGCGAGCCGCTCCTCTAATGCTTTAAACTGCTCTCGTGCATTCCGCTTTAAAGCACCTTCTGAAGGAGACGAATGGGGCGCAGGTATAATAATGTGTAGACAGGTCAATGTGGAACCAAATTTCTTCGCCAGAGAAACGGCGACTTCAGTGGCTGCTTGCGCGGAGGGGCTGAAATCGGTAGCGATAAGAATTCTTTCCATTTTTTTCATAACTATATCTCCATAAAGTGGTAATTTGGTAAAACGGAAAAACGGAAATTTGGAATAAATGGCAGATAATTTCTATAAAAACAAAATTTCCGCATCTCCTATCCCCTCGAAATCTTTATCCATTGTAACCACTTTCAATCCATAATATTTGGCTATGCTGTATTGATAAGCATCATCAAAATCTAAATTCAAACTCTTACGGGCATTTACAACTTCTCCATACAACTCTATCGGCAATGAAAGAAGATTCGACATTTGGCATGACATCTTCAACAAATCGCTGAAAAATGTTCTCCTTATGGTATCTGAACAGAATTACGCCAATGGAGTGCAAAGAAAAATCTGTTATATTGAGACTGCCGATATTTTCATCCAGAAACTTTTTACAATCTTCCTTCTTATCCTGCTCCAAGGGTATTTCCAGAAATACATTCGTATCTACTAAAAACATTATCTCCACTCCAAAGCCTTATGTTGTAATTCAACAGAAGTAAATTTATCCCTCATTTCTGATAAGCCGCCCTCCCAGTCAAACTTGAACTTCTTTACTTTAATCTCTCCTCCCTTATACTTTACTAACAGAAACTCTATATAATCTAAAATTTCTCTCCTTAAAGCTGGGGGAAGCCCTAGTACTTTCATCTCGATTTCCTTTTCATACATGATTTTCACCTCAGTTGCGGTAATATTGTTGTCGCCCCGATTGCATCGGGACGACAAACGAAGTCTAAAATCTGAAAAAGATAAGCGTAACCAGAACGAAAAGAGGTACAAGTATTAAACATGACCAGGCCATATACCCGAAGAAACTGGGCATTTTAACATCATTTTCCTCCGCGATCGAGCGAACCATAAAGTTCGGCGCGTTGCCAATGTATGTGTTCGCGCCCATGAAAACAGCGCCGCACGAAATCGCCAGGAGGTAGATTTCTTGTTTATCGATTAGCGCATGCACCGCATCAAGTTCACGCACTCCGGGAAAAAAATTCCCCAACGCAGTGTTTAGAAATGTCAAATAGGTAGGCGCGTTGTCCAGGAAGCTAGATAACCCGCCGGTTACCCAGAAGTAATGTAGTGGGCTTTTTACAGCCGCGATCAAAAATCCCAATTGTCCATCGGTGCCGGCTTTGAGGATTGCTAATGCAGGCACAATTGTCATAAATATACCTGCGAACAGTTTGGCGACTTCGACGATAGGAAACCATGTGAATCCATTGGCTTGGCGTAGTTCACCAGATATTGGCGTGAATAGCAGTGACAGTAATCCCATGGCGACGATGATGATATCACGAAGGATACTTTGAATTGCGATATGTACACCAAACACGTTCACCTGTCCGAGTTTGACCAGACCACTCATCAGTACGGCGCCCATAATTCCTACCAAAAAGATGAGGTTGAACAATCCGTCTATACGCAATGGCTCACGAACGTCGGAAGCGTCGGATGGGCTAGTTTCGGGCTGATTTACCCGCTCACGACGGTAGAGGAGGGAGTCTATAACGAAGAAAATGACCAATATCAGGATGCTCACAAAAGCCATAGGTTTAATGAGATTAAGTGTCCAGAAAAACGGAACACCGTGCAGAAAACCTAGAAAGAGCGGTGGGTCGCCAAGAGGTGTCAGCGAACCGCCGATGTTGCTCACCAAAAAGATAAAAAATACTACGATATGCACTTTAGACTTGCGGTTAGCATTGGCACGTAACACAGGACGAATCAACACCATGGAAGCACCTGTTGTTCCTACCCACGAAGCAATGACAGTTCCGATTAACAGCATTACGGTATTAACAATCGGTTTCCCCCGAATCGTCCCTCGGATCAGAATGCCTCCCGACACGGTAAACAATCCCCACAGTAAAATGATAAAGGGGATGTAATCAATTAAGTAAATGTGCAAAATTTCATAGATACCTTCGCCGCGGTAGGCAATCGCGAATGGTATAGCGAAAATCGCAGCCCATGCCGCTGAAACTTTACCATAGTGGAGATGCCAGAATTCCCCTAACACCAAAGGGAATATTGCGATTGAAAGCAAAATTCCAGCAAACGGAATCACACTCCACAGCGGCAAGATTTCACCTAACTTAGTACCAGTATGACTTTCATCAGAATGTGCTGTGCTAGCAGAAACATCGCCGTGTTGTGTCTCTTCAGCGCTAACTAACGGCGTCAGTAACATTAGCAATCCGATGAGCATAAATATTGCCCATCGCTTTGTTATCATATTTTATCCTCCTGAAGTGTTTGGATAAATCTTACCAAATCCATAATAGCAAAGTCAAGTAAAAAAGATGATTTCAAATCTGGAAGGAGGGGACCGTTGGGGCACTGGGGAGATGGGGCATTGGAGAAATGGGGAAAAACCCCAAACGCTCCAATGCTCCAATGCCCTATTACCTATTCCGTAACAACAAGTTCCACTGGTTCCGCGAAACTTTCCACTTCAGGATTATAATATTCATACACCCGCGACATGCGCGTTTTCGCTTTGAGGGGGAATTTCGCGCGCATGCGGTATTTTAGTTCGACGGGCTGTTTGGGTATCAACTTGTCGAAGTAGATGATAATCTGCCGGCTGGTGAGGTTGAATTTTTTTATAGTGCCTTCGCCAACCAGTTCTGACAAATCTCCGGCTTGCACTTCAAAACCAGGCGGCACGCCGAGGTCAACAAGCACCATATTGGCGGTGGCAGGCTGGTTGTTGACGATGGTGACGTTGCAGGTGATTAGGTCATCTTTCTCCAGCTTGCGCTTGTCGTAGGCAACATCAATGCTCAAAGGTTCAATCTCTTCCTTTTCGCCTTTTTTCCAGGGCAGATAGAATTTGCCAACAATCTGGTACATACAACTGCCTTTGCCGTCGAGCTTCAATTGGACAGTGTTGACTCCTTCGGATGTGTGTTGCGCCAGGTCTACTAACCGCATCACATCGCTGTTCTCTGAGGTGATGCGCAGACGTTCTGCTTCAGCGCCGTTGATGACAATTCTTATAGTCGCATCGACCTCTTCGGTTGTGCTGCCAATGGACATCAGCAACGCTTTCAGTGCTAAAATTGTCGCTTGAGTGCCTCTCCAGGTGCCGTTGCTGTCTTTGGCGCGGATGAGATAAGTCAAGACTTTATTGGTCAGCGCGCTGTATCTGCCGTATTTAAGGAACGCTTGCGCAACCATTGCCGTTGTTTCAACGTCTGCGGAGTTGCCGTGCGAGTGGGTGATGGTGGAAATTTTCGATTCCCAGTGAGCGGTGTCTTTGTCCTCAATTGCCATGTTTTTGAGTTTTTCCATCACTTCGAATGTGCTGTCGTCGTTTTTGTCCACCCGAACAAGCGTGTTGGCGATGATAGCGAGTGTATACGCGTCGTCTGCTTCTTTGAGGTGAGCGCGAACGTAGCTGATGCCTTTGTTGACCTCATTACCTTTGTATCCGCTATCCAACAGCGACCATAAGATATAAGCCGTCGGCAACAGATTGGAATTCTGAATCTTACCCCAAGATTCATTGTGCAGATAGGATTCGTCGGGTTTCCACGAACCATCGGCTTGTTGATGCCCAACGAGCCAGTTTTGTGTGCGTTGGATTAAATTCGGGTCAACTTCGTATACCTGCGCCATATCGTGGAATTCCATCAATCCATAAGATGTCAACACTTTATTCGCGGGTGCGTCGCCGAACCATGAAAATCCACCGCCGTCCACCTCAAAGCTCAACAGGCGTTGATAGCCTAAATTGATGTATTCTTCGGCTTGCATCTGAATTTCCGGAGTGCTTCGTTTTGTAATCTTCATGTAATCCAGCGCGAGGATGTTGGGGTACGTCGTGGAAGAGGTCTGCTCGAAACAGCCGAAAGGCATCTGGAGTATATTTTCCAAACCTTCCATTACCTGACTGAACATGCCCGGATATATCTTGACAAGCACTTTGCTGGCGCCGTCAATGGCTAAAGCAGGGATTTCGACTTTTCGTTCGACGTCGCCTTCTAACCTATCGCTCAACGCTATCCTAAATTCCTTGCCGTCGGGGATGACCTCGATTTGTCGGGAAATCGCATCGCTCATTTTATCGCCATACGCGTGCATCGTCAGCTTGTGCCAGCCAATTTCTTTGACCTTTAGACGATAGTATACCACTATGACCTGGTCTTTTTGCAATGTGACTCGACGTTCGGCATCGCCCTCCTGAAGTTCAAACCAGGGTTCCTGTGTCAACTTGAGACGAATGTTTTGCGCGGACGGTAGGTAGTTGTAAATAGCGATGGGAATGGATACTTCGTCGTCTTGGGTCAAGCTGACAGGCAGGTCAATGTCGATAAAGAAATCCTGGAAAACTCGAATTCCTGCCGTCGTGCTGCCCAACTGCCCTTTCAAAGATGATGCTATGCTTGTTAGACGCCAGGTTGTGATGGAATCTGCCATCGGGATAGTCAATTTTGCTTTGCCTTTTTCGTCTGTGATGAGCGAAGGCATTACGAAAAGAGTTTCTGGAAAATATTGTCGGATGCGCGGTTCCGCAGCAGGTTCCGCACCGCCTTTTTCATCTGCGATTGCGGCGCTCGTAACAGCCATTGGCATCGCTTCCACCTCCGCTGCTAGTTCTTGCACAGCCATTGCGCCTTTCTTAAACATCCTTCCTCCTGCTCCTCCTCTTGCTCTCATGGGCATTGCGAACTTATTCTTAAATACTAGTATTCGTTGTTCGGCTTGACCAAGCATGATTTGTTGTTCAACAATTTGCACTACTATGTCATCATCGGTATTCAACAAACCATCCGGTCCAACGCTATACATCTGCCCCCACCGGGTGGCCAAGAATGGATTACCCCAAGGGTCAAGGATATCTTCTGGCTTCAGAAATCCTTCTTCCACAAGGATTCTCAGCGGATTATCATTTTCAATGCCACGCTTCTTTTCATTCAAATATTTCTCGAATGCCTGTTCTATCTTTTCTGCTTTCGCTTCCACCTTCGCTTGCAGCACTTCTTTGTACTGCTGTTCCTTCTGTTCATAAGTGCGTAGGTTGAGGCTGTAATCGGGACGCAATTGTTCTACCGACGCCAAAAGTACCTTCGCCGCCGTTTGACGGCGTTCGCGCTGTTCGAGTGGCTCCATGACGAATTGTTCCATCGTGTAGCCGTGAATTTCATACTTAGGCTTCAGCAATTCCTTTTCCAGCGTGAAGTATACCTTTTCCAAACCCGGCTGCATCTCTTGCAACGCGAATACGCTTTCATCGACAACCTGAATCCCCAACGCCGCCAGCACAGGATGTCCACTTTGGTCGGTCACTTCAAAATTCAGATTGGCTTCCTCGCCCGGCAGATAGACCTGTTTATCGGTTGATATGCCGATGTTCAAATCATCGGCCTGGTCAACATAAATCAACCGCGTATCGCGGACGAAATCGCCTCCCGTAATCTGGTAAGCGTGCAGTTCTAATGTGCCGAAATCGCTCTCTGAAAGATGAATATCAACCGCGCCTCTGCCATTTTCCACATCTACAGATTTTGTAAGGATAGTTTGTTTGGCTTTGATTACGTCGATATACACCGAACCACTTTGCCTCGCGCTGAAAATTTCTGCGTGAATAACATCTCCCACTTTGTACAACGCCTCATCAGTTCGCAGTAGCAGAGTATTTGCCGCTTCGGTTTGGAAATCCCGTTTTAGTTCGGCTCGATTACCCTTTTCATCTGTTGCTGTCACCATCAGCGACAAGCGATTAGTTTGCGGTGTAATACGAAAAGTTGCCACACCCAATGTATCAGTTTTTGCCCTCTTGCCCTCTTGCCCTCTTGCCCCTTTGCCCTCTACTTCCACTGTGGTTTGCGCAGGTTTGCCGTCGGGATAAGTCGTCATCACGTAGATGATGTTCTCGACATTCGGCACGATGTCACCACTTTCGGGAATGACAACAATGGTGATGGGCGATTTGGCGACACTGCGATTTTGCGTGATGTTTTCTTCGTGTTCCGCGCCATCAACGACGGAGATATCGAACATCACGAAGGTATTGCCCTGTTCCAACGGTTGTCCGACGAAGTGCGTCGGCAAATTCATCTCGAAAGTATAATGTCCGTTGGCATCTGTCCTGCCGTCAATCCGCGTAAATTCATCAAAGCCTACATCGAATTTCGATGCTTTGATAGTCGCCTTGCCATCCGTCACCGGCTTGCCGAAGAAGTAATCGACTTGCAGTTCGCCCTTGACCATTTCGCCGGGCTGATAAAAATCTTTGTCCGTCGAGAAGTGTATCTTGAATTTCGGCAATACGTAGCGGTCAACAGTGACCTTTTTTTCTTGCGTCACCTCGTCCAAAATAGCGCGGACGGTGTAACGCCCCATGTTGATTTCATCCGCTAACGTGAAATCCGCCGCGGCGATGCCAAATTTATCGGTATCCGCGACGTATTTGAAAACCTTGTTGCCTTTGGAATCTTCCACTTCGAGAGTGATTTGCGACTCTCCTACGGGCTTCAACGTGTTTGCCTGCAACGCGAGGCTGCGGATGTGAATTGTCTGATTGGGCTGATAAAGCGGTTTGTCAGTGGAGAGCAAAATCTTATGCGTTCGCACGATGGATATTTCCTGTTTCACGCTATCGTCACCTATCGGCGAGGATACATTCACTTGTAGTTCTGCTGAACCTTCGATTTCTACGGGGATATCCATACGCATTTCCACAGTGCCGCGGTCATCAGTCTTGCCGGAGAACTTCGCAATAACTGCTTGTGTTTCACGAGTGACGACACGAGCAACAACTTGCGCCTTGGCAATGGGCAATTGTGACGAATTGTCGAGCGCGATGACACGTAGCGACGCGGGGCTGCCGGCATACCATTCTGTCTGTCCCAAAATACGGGTATCCAATTCGCCTATCAGTTCTCCGACGCGTACATTACCGCTATAGCGATATTGGTCGGTCTGCCACACATACTTCAGCCGGTAATGTCCCAACAACTCTGTTTTCTCCGGAACATCGAGCATCGCGTTATGCTTTTTTCGCGCAGTATCCGACACTTTCAGTTGTTGCTGTTTTTCCGCGATGACCTGGCCATTGAGATTGACCAATTGCAGCGTCAATGTACCAACCGTTTTCGGTTTATGGGATATAACGCCGGCTGTCACTGCGACACCGTCGTCAGTCTTATGAGCAACTAAAGTGACAGGTGTGTATTTATGCCGTTCAAGCATTGGTGATTGTTCCAGTGCAGACATCACAACATTGACGCCAAATCGTATCGTCAGATTATTCACGTCTCGGTTGCGAAAATCCCATGAATTCATATCTTGTGGTATGAGTGCTGCTACGCGTCCATCAAGTATTAATCCAATCGATGGAAAACGCCGCCCATCTACCTCGTACCAATCCTTTGCCAATTGACCGCCTGCGGTAATATCCTGTAGTGGCTGTCCAGGAAATAGTTTACGCAGTTCAGCCCGGATGCTCTGCTGAAAATCGCTGTCCCGCGCATCGACCAACAGAAACCCGCCTTTTTCGGTGAGATAGGTTTTCAGATGCGTTTGTTCAACATCCGAAAAATGGAATTTCCCCATGCCGGTAACAATGAGTAGTGGCATGTCAAAAATCATGTCCGAATCTAGTTTGGTCGATTGCGCAGTCGCTGACAACCGCGTGCGCAAGTTGACTTCATCAGCCAACACAGGCGCGATTTCAAATTCAATATCGCTTGGTTTATGACTAATTTTCGCATAGCCGATGGTGAATTGTCCTTGCATTTCCGAGCCTGAACCAATCAGGATATTGCGCTGAAGTTCGGTGATTTCTCCATCTGAGTTTATCGCCTGCTCATGTTTGCAACTCGTCATGAGTAAAATAGGCGCGATACTTCCAATTGCCATGATGCTGAGAATCAAACATTTAATCATTTTCGTTGCCTCCTTAAAACGAATTACGAGTTACGAAGTACGAAGTACGAATTAAAAAAAAGATTCGTAGTAATTCGACTTAACCACTTACCCACCTGCTTTTGTGTTGCCTTCACGGTTTAAACCGCGTGACCAAAACGATAAAATTATCTTTATCAAAAGTCGCTTCGGGCATATCGAACATAGTAGTTTCGCCTATCTGCGGCGATGAGCTGTGAGCAACCCCGGTGCTTTGCGCTTTGAGTAATGCTTGCGGCGCGGAATAACTTGTAGAATACGTTAATGTCTCTGTGGTCGCGGCAGCCTCCAGGCTCGCGCGCGATGATAAACCATTAGCGCGCGCTCGCGCGCGGAGCGGGGCACGCATGCTAGCGGATTTCGGATTTCGGATTTCGGAAATCCCCCTAACCCCCTTAATCCCCCTAACCCCCTTTTCAAAGGGGGAACGTTTCGGATTTGTTCTTTTTACTTCCGCCTTCCGCCTTCCGCCGGAGGGCTTCGCTTTAACGTGAACCGCTTCTCCTCGGTCATTGATGTATTCGACGTTCAGTTTTATTTGAATCATGTAATTAATTGTGCTGTTGCGGAAAGTAATAGCAATCGGTTGGTCGGCAACCGTAACAACTTTCGAACTTAGCATGAATTCAAAGTTCACTGTAGGATTAGCCGCTTTCAAGGCAGGCAGGAATATGCTGTCTAGGTCATCACCTTTTGGGATATTGGCAATGAAGTTGGGCGTTTTCGGCTTGCCGTTCGACGAAGTGAGTTTAAGCACGCGGATAATCCACCCACGCTGGAATTCGGAACTCGGAAACGTTCCCCCTTGAACGGTTCCCCCTTTGAAAAGGGGGTTAGGGGGATTAAGGGGGTTAGAGGGATTAAGGAATTCGGAATTGTTTTTTAGAGCGAGACCGTCTTTCAGTTCATCATCCTGAGAATCGAGCCCTTCGGCTAACGATGTCGGCTTGGCATCCGCGTCGCGGTCCTCCCGGATAATAGATTTGGCAGTTCCGCTGACTCTGCCTCCGCGTTGTGGGGCTAGCGTTCCTTTAGATTGCCTCGCTTTACTCGTAATAACATTATCTCGGCTCACGCTCTCAGATTGCTTCGCTGCTTCTTCCCCTCGCTCTGCGCTTAGGCTTACCGTTGATTGATTTGTTTCTCTCGCAACCGCCTTACGGTCTGCGTCCAACTCACTCATCTTGTCACTTTCTTCCATAGCTTCTTCCATAGCCCCAGCGGAAAATCCCACCTTTTGGGATGTTGCCATGCGAGGTTTTGCTGGTGCGTTCTGTTTCAGCAGTTTATCCCGATTATATTGAAAAGCACCGGCGACCTCGTCTTCCGGTGCAAGCATCCCCCGACCAATTCCCTCTGTTTCTGTTATTCCAAGCTGCTGCGTTGCTGTAAAGCGCGCGCGATTGCCCAAGTAGGGATACAAGAAAAATACTATCGCACCCACTAACAGCGCAGTCAGTATGGTATACATCGCGGGCATGGGCCTGCACAAAAATCTGATAAAAGCTCCCGTCAATCGTGACGGAAGAGATACCGGTGTTGGACGAGATGGCAGTTTCACCGCTAGTCGGTCCCAATAATTGTCCCAATATTCCTCAGTAACTTCGACGTGTCCTGCTTTCCGCAACATCGCACTCATTTTGCGCATTTCCCCCAAAAAAGTTGCACAATCAGAACATTCGCGCAGATGTACTTCTACACGCTCTGTTTTGCGTGGAGATAGGAGTCCGTCGAAATAATCGGAAAGTAATTTTTTCGTTTTGGCGCATTGCATTGTTATTCGCCTTTTCCCCTAGCCGACGGCAGTGACCTATTTTCGTCACCATCTACTTCGGCTTACAAATTTTGCGTCGTGAAAGCACCCACATTCATCGGATGAAACCCGACGACTGGCGCTTCGCTGGTCTTACGGAACTACTGTGGTGATGAAACGACTTTCGTGTCAGTTAAAAAATTCTAATCGACGAAGTTGATAAAATCTGGCACGAAACCTCTTTCTATGATATAATATAACCAAGTTCCTGTTGACCGTTTATAACCACGAAAGAGAGCTTTACGGTGCGGTTTGGAACCAAACCAGGCAGACGCTTCGGGAACTACGCGCGTGCGACCGAAC
>SDBU01008242.1_pt1 | contig 11891 bp, 13 predicted proteins | sample 2277071 | NCBI WGS metagenome assembly SDBU01 (sample SAMN10397929, study PRJNA504765) | marine sediment metagenome | isolation source: marine sediment core GS08_GC12, 126 cmbsf | place: Arctic Ocean: Gakkel Ridge, Loki's castle | collected 2008
GAGTTTTTGGGAACATTCACGCCCCTTGCCTTTGAAACGCTCAATCTAGGCGAATATGATTTGGTGATTTCAGTAACAAGTGAAGCAGCCAAAGGTGTTTTGACCAAACCGCCAACTCGCCATATTTGTTATTGTCTTACACCGACAAGATATCTATGGAGCGGTTATGATATTTACTTTAATAATCCTTTACTAAGAACTGTTTCTAAGCCGGCGGTTTCTTATTTAAGATATTGGGACAAAATTGCGGCTCAAAGGCCGGATAAAATAGCGGCAATATCTTCTGCCGTTAAAAAAAGAATCAGGAAATACTACCACCGGGATTCCCAGATAATTTACCCGCCAGTAGAACTAGAAAAGTTTAAACCCAAAAAAAGTGAAAGGATCAAAAAGGAGAACTTTTTTCTGATTGTTTCAAGACTGACCCCTTACAAAAAAGTTGACTTAGCCATAGAGGCTTTTAACGAACTTAAGCTTCCCTTGGTTATTGTTGGTACGGGCAGTGAGGAAAGAAGACTAAAATCTATGGCTGGTGAGACAATTAAATTTGTTGGTGAATTGACAGATGGTAGGTTGGCAAATTACTATAAAATATGTTCTGGATTTATTTTTCCGCAGGAAGAAGATTTTGGCATAGTGGCGGTTGAGGCACAAGCAGCCGGCACCCCGGTCATTGCCTATAGAGCCGGTGGAGCGCTTGATACAGTGATAGATGGCAAGACAGGGGTCTTTTTTAATAAGCAAGATAAAGAAAGCCTAATAAAGGCAATAGAGAGGTTTAAAAAAATAAACTTTAATGAGAAAACTCTTAGAAAAAATGCAGAAAGGTTTTCGAAAGAAAGATTCAAAGAAGAATTTCTCAAATTTACAAGAAATGCCGAAAAGTAATTACAAAAACCACTTATATGCATTAATTGTTGCCGGAGGAGGGGGTACGAGATTATGGCCAAAATCTAGGAATAAAACCCCCAAACAATTCTTGCGACTTTTTAAAAATAAGACACTAACTCAAATAACGGCTGAAAGGCTTCGGAAATTTTTGCCTTGGAATAATATCTTCGTTGTCACAGTTTCAGATGATTACAAAAAAGAGGTTTCAAAGGAGGTTCCCGATATTCCAAGGGATAATATTTTTGTTGAGCCTGCAAGAAAAAATACGGCACCAGCGCACGGGTTAGGAGCCTTATATATTTATAAGAAAGATAAAGATGCTGTAATCATTAATGCCGCCGCAGATCACTTGATTGAGCCCGAAGAGATGTACATTAAGGCATCAGAAGCGGCAGCAGCAGCGGCCTTCAGTGGTGATTGGATGGTAGCGTTAGGAATAAAGCCCACGTATCCAAATATTGGTTATGGACATATAAAAAGGGGTAATAAATTTGGAATTTTTGAGGGGAAAAAGTTATATAAACTTGATGAATTTGTAGAGAAGCCCCCTCTTTCTTTGGCTAAAAAATATACTAGATCGGGTAACTATTATTGGAATGCAAATCAATATGTATGGCGAGCAGACACATATCTCAAAGCTTTAAAAACTTATGAGCCAAAAGTGGGAAAAGCGATGGATAATATTTATAAAGCCATTGGTACAAAAAACGAGGAAAAAGTAATTAATGACGAATACAAAAACCTGCCTGATACAACTTCCGAAGGCAAAGACTTATCAATAGATTACGCCGTATCTGAAAGAGCAAAAAACTTCCTAGTATTGCCAGTTAAATATAAGTGGACAGATATTGGTGATTGGAAGGAAGTTTGGGAAAATCTTCCGAAGGATGATCAAGATAATGTCATCATTGACGGCAAAGAGCCGGGGGGCGAAGTTATCAATCTTGATACTAATAATGCTTTAGTTCATACAGATGGAAGAATGATTGCCATCATAGATGTAGATGACATTGTTATTGTCGATACTAAAAATGCATTATTAGTTTGTAGTAAAAGCAAGGCCCAAAATGTTAAGAAGATTGTAAAGCAGCTGAGGAAGGAAAAAAGGAAAGAGCTGCTTTGATATATCGCCCAAAGGACGTTATAATCTGCCCGATATGTGGTATAGATTTACCAAGCGAACAATAGATGTAGTCGGAGCCACTATTCTTCTCATTATTTTTTCTCCTGTTATATTGATTACAGCCATTCTGGTTAAATTAACTTCACCCGGTCCGATTTTTGCCGATACCCCTAAAAGGGTTGGCAAAAACGGGAAGTTATTTTATCCGTACAAATTTAGATCGATGATAGTGAATGCCCATAAGCTTTTAAGGACCGATTCGAGGTTTAAAAAACTTTATCAAGAATACAAAAAGTCAAGCTACAAGCTTCAAGAGGACCCAAGAGTGACAGCCGTTGGTAGACTTATTAGGAAACATTCGATTGATGAGGTACCCCAACTGGCTAATGTTTTGAAGGGGGATATGAGCATTGTGGGACCTCGGCCTTATTACACTGATGAACTTGAAGAGCAAACAGAAAAATACCCGGATACAAAAAAGCTTGTTAAAGAAGTTTTGTCCGTCAAGCCGGGAATTACTGGGTTTTGGCAGGTTTCGGGAAGAAGCGAGGTCAATTTTGATAAAAGAATAGAAATGGATGCTTATTATGCCGGGAAAAAATCCATTTGGCTCGATGTCTTAATTCTTCTTAAAACTCCCTGGGCCATGATTTCCGGAAAAGGCGCAGTCTAAAGATAAAAAGTGTTATGATTTAAGCATGCCAACAGATGAGATACCACAAATTAAACCCCAAACAGAGGTAAAAGGAGCCTCCCAGCCTCCTGAGACGGCTCAGGACCAACCTGAATCTATTCTAATACCTAAGTTAAACAAAATAAGCGAAGAAGCGCCTGTTAGTAAAGAAGAAGCTAAGCCAAAAAAGAAGTTTAGGTTCAACAAAAAATATAAAAAGGCTATTATTGCCACAGCCTTGGTCTTTCTGTTTTTTATATTAGCTCTTGGTATACCTTCGATATTGGTTTACAAAAAAGCAAAAGCTTTTTACGAAACAGGCCTTGGTGTAGTGGCTGCCACCCAAGCCCAAAACTTACCTCAGGTCAAGGATGAGCTCCAAAAAACAAAGGATTCGCTTTCTAGTTTACAAAGTTCATTCCGCTTTCTTTCCTGGACAAAGTTCATTCCCTTTTTCGGTGGTTACACAAAAGATACACAGCATGCTTTAAATGCAGCAGGATACGGATTAGAGGCGGCAGAAATATTGGTAGCGACAATTGAGCCATACGCCGACATCATTGGTTTTACAGGGGTAGTGGAGGAGGAGGAAGGAGACGGTGGAAAAACAACCGAAGAAAGGCTCGATTTTATTTTCAAGAGCTTGCCCGACATTATTTCTAGACTTGATGAACTTTCTGGGAAAACAAATCAGCTGAGGGATGAGATTGATCAGATAAACCCAAAAAGATACCCGGTAAAAGTTGGTAGTTATGAGGTGCGGGGAAAGATTGTAAAGGGAATTGATTTAATAGACCAGGGTGCAGATTTAATCATCAATGGAAAACCCCTCATCGAAGCCGCTCCCTATCTTTTAGGAACAGATGAGACAAGAACTTATCTTATCCTTTTCCAAAACGACAAAGAATTAAGACCCACCGGCGGTTTTATAACAGCCTATTCAATCGCCACCGTAGAAAAAGGTAAATTTAAGCCAGTGTCTTCAAATGATATTTATAATCTTGATGGGCGCTACAGACCCACAATTTCTGCCCCAGAGCCAATAATCAAATATTTGAAGGGACCTTATCTTCTATCGGAAAAGCTTAGATTGCGCGATTTAAATTGGTCACCGGATTTTGCTGAAAGCATGGAACTTTTCAGTCAAGAAGTGGAAAAAGCCGGTATTGATGAGATTGATGGGATTATTGCTGTCGATACCCAACTCTTAGTTAATCTTTTGGATGCCATTGGTCCAATTGGCGTTTCTGGGTTTGGCAACTTTAGTACGGAAATTATTCCGGAGTGTGACTGCCCCCAGGTTGTTTATGAGCTAGAAAGCTTTGCCGATATTGAAGGGCCAGTTGTTTGGAGCGAGAATGAGCCAGGCAAGATAGTTTTTGCCCCGCCAAATTATGACAATAGGAAGAAAATAATCGGCCCCCTCATGAATTCAATTCTGGCCAACGCCATGGGACAGCCTAAAGATAAACTTCCAGGACTTTTCGAAGCCGCCTATAAATCCTTAACGGAAAAACACGTCCTTTTCTATTTATTTGATGCCGAAGCCCAAGCTGGAGTTGAAAGTTTTGGCATAGCCGGAAGAATAGAAAATTCTGATGCTGACTATCTTTATATAAACGATGCTAATCTGGGCGGGAGAAAGTCAAACCTTTACGTTACCCAGGAAGTTGACCAAGAAATCATAATTTCTAAAGACGGATCAGTTGAAAAAACAGTAACTATTACTTACAAAAATCCCAAGGAGTATGACGGTTGGCTTAATTCAGTTCTTCCTAATTGGGTAAGAATCTATGTACCCAAGGGGGCGGAGTTAATTGATTTCGAGGGGGTAGAAGACAAACAAGATCCATACGAAGAATTTGGTAAAACTGTTTTCGCCGGATTTTTTGAATTAAGACCCCTGGGAATGGCAAAAGTTACTCTAAAATACAAACTTCCATTTAAGGTAACTGATGAATATAAACTTTTTGTCCAGAAACAGCCAGGAACTGACATCCCGCTTCACACTATAAAAGTTGGCAAAAAAATAGAAGAGCTCTTCCTCAAAACCGATAAAGAGTTTAAAATAGCCTTGTGAGAGGAAAAAGATATTCTTCAGAAGGAATTGTTCTTGCAAGGAGAAGATATTCTGAAGCCGACAGAATATTAGTTATCTATAGCAGAAATTATGGCAAGATTTCTTTTATGGCCAAAGGTGTCAGAAAGCCGAAAAGCCGCAAAAGGGGATCTCTGGAGGTTTTTAGTCACATTAAGTTTTCTGCCGCCAGGGGAAGGAATTTAGATATCATAGAAGAGGTAGAAATCATTGATTCTTTTCAAAGGATAAGAAAGAGTCTTAAAAAAGTAGCGGTTGCTTATTACCTGATGGAAGTGGTTGGACGGGTAACTCAAGAAGGTGAAAAAAATGAGAATTTTTTTACCCTTATTCTTAAATATCTCCAGAATTTGAAGACAACAAAATCCCTTCGCAAACTAAGAGAAGAATTTATTTTCCAGACGCTAGTTTTACTTGGTTTCTGGCCAAAAGGAAGAATCATGGACAATCCCGATAAAATTTTGGAAAATGTAGTTGAGAGAGAAATAAATTCCATTCGGGTTGGCAAGAAGCTTTTGTCGTGAGTATAATTAACTGAAGATGAACAAAATGGAGAAAATTGTATCCCTTGCCAAAAGGCGAGGGTTTATTTATCCTGGGTCTGAAATTTACGGCGGTTTGGCAAACACTTATGATTACGGTCCCCTAGGTACCGAGCTTCTAAGGAATATAAAAAATCTTTGGTGGGAGCGCTTTGTTGCTAAAAAAGACAATGTTTTTGGTGTCCATACAAGCATCTTAATGAACCCTAGGGTTTGGGAAGCTTCTGGACATGTAGAATCGTTTGTTGACCCCCTTGTTGAGTGTAAGAAGTGCCACGTACGCTTTAGGGAGGATCATTTAAAGGATAAAACAAAGTGCCCAGAGTGTGCTGGAGAGTTGACTGAACCAAAGCTCTTTCAGGGTATGTTTAAAACTCGCATTGGAGCCACCGAGGATACGGGTTCAGTTACCTATCTTAGGCCAGAAACGGCTCAAGGAATGTTTGTCAATTTTAAGAATATACTTAACACCGAACGTCCGAATTTACCTTTTGGTATTGCCCAGATTGGAAAAGCTTTTCGTAACGAAGTTACTTTGGGAAATTTCATTTTCAGGACTTTGGAATTTGACATGATGGAAATAGAGGACTTTATTAACCCCAAGGATTGGGAAAAGTGCTTTGAGCAATGGAAAAAAGAGATGTGGCAATGGCTTATTGATCTGGGAATCAATGAGAAGAATTTGCGATGGCGAGAGCATGGAAATAATGAGCGGTCGCATTATTCTGAACGTACGGAAGATGTTGAATATAAATTTCCTTTTGGTTGGGGAGAGCTTTATGGATTGGCCTATCGGACTGATTATGATTTGAAAAATCACTCCGAAAAATCAGGTGAGGATTTGCGTTTCCACCCCGACAAAGGTGAACCATTTTTCCCCCATGTTGTTGAGCCCACATTTGGTGTTAGTCGAACCTTGCTCGTAGCGCTTTTGGATGGATATAAGGAGGAGGAAGAGCGTGTAATCTTAAAACTTCATCCCAAACTAGCTCCCTATAAAGCAGCCGTCTTTCCTCTTCTTGCTAATAAACCAGAGTTGATCAAAAAAGCGAGAAAAATTTATGAGGACCTGCTTAAAAAATTCCCTGTAGCTTGGGATGATAGGGGAAACATCGGCAAGCGCTATTTTGCCCAGGATGAGATAGGAACTCCCTGGTGTATAACAGTTGACTTTGAAACACTTAAGGATGACACCGTCACAGTCAGGGATAGAGATACAACAAAACAGGAAAGAGTTTCGATTGACAAACTAGATGAATACTTAGAAAATAAGATAGAAGAATGAAAAAATACCTGCCACTTATTTTATTTGTCGTAGGCTTAGGCGCTTTGACCGCCGCCTTTTTTATTTTTAGAGGTAAAAAAACTTCAGTTGAAACCGAGGAGACAGCTCTTGAAGAAGTTGTTCTTGAAAGGCGACCCATTGCTTCCCTTACTCCCAGTGAAGACGGTCATTGGTTAAACTTGAAAATTGAAAAGATTGTTCTTGATGCTACCTCCTTTGATTATGAGCTTCTTTATAAACTTCCTGATGGAAGAACTCAAGGTGTTCCGGGAACGGTTAAGCTTGATGGTCAAAAAACAATAGAAAGAGAGCTTCTTTTGGGCTCGGAGTCTTCAGGCAAGTTTTCCTATGACGAAGGAGTTGAGAGCGGAACACTTACCCTTCGTTTTAGAAATGAGAAAGGAAAACTTATCGCTAAATTTTCCACCCAGTTTCATCTTCAATCTGATACCTCAAAACTCACATCAATCGATGGGAACTTTACCGCCACTTTGAGTAAAACTTTAAAAGATTATTTTGTAGTCATGGGGACTTTTGGACTACCGGGAGACCCACCTGGCGAAGTAGTTTCAGGCCCTTATGGCATTTTTACTTCCGAGTTTATTGCCTTAGCAGGCTCTCTCAAAATCTCCCAAGGTTCAATTTACAGGTGGACTGGTACAGCCTGGACGGATGAGGTCGAGGGAGACGTATTTGGCTTAGGAATCTATATAGGGGTTTTAGAGTAAAGGGTTTAGGAAAGGAGAAAGTGGCAATTTTTGCCTTTCTCTTTTTTCGTTATGTATTGACACGTTTAGACATATTTGGTATAAAATAAACTAATATGTTACAACCTAGAACTTACACGCCAGAGCAGGTTGCCGAAATATTACAACTTAGCAAAAACACTGTTTATGAATTAATAAGCAGAGGGGAAATTATTGCTAAAAAAATAGGTAAGGTATATCGAATCCCACAAAGCTCAATTTCTTTTGTCTTTACAGGTATGGATGAAGATATATTAAAAGCTCAAAGAGTGGATGAGAAAAATTTAGAAAAAGTAAATAAAACCCTTAGGGAAGTTCGCAAAAGTGTATGGGAAAAGTCAAGGTCTTTCTAGATACAGATGTAATTATTTCAGCTTTACTTTCTAAAACAGGCGCTTCATTTGAAATAATAAAAAGTCCTAAGGTTGATAAAATAGTTTCGACTGGTATTGAGAGAGAAGTTGCAGAAGTGGCCAAAAGATTAAAAATTGACAGAAAAGATGTAAAAAGGGTATTAAAAAATTGTCAAATAAAGTCTTTAAGCCTAACCAAAAAAAATATTATAGATAAATATTCCAGCCATGTTTTTGACAAAGAAGACGTCCACGTAATCGCCGGTGCAGATTTGTCTGAATCAAAATTCCTGCTTACACATAATGTCAGACACTATAATGCAGATAGAATTAATAACAAATTGAGGGTAATTGTTTTAAAACCCGGCAACTTTCTTCAGTATCTTAGGAGCAGGGAGAAATTCTAAAACAGAAAACACAAGATGTAGTGTTTTCTGGGGTGACCCCACCATATTGACACTTGCGTGAAAATATATAAAAATGGTGTATAGTGGTGAAAAGTGGAACTGCCCAAGAGTTAATTTATGCTTATAGGTTCATATCTTGGCAGTCTAAGTGAAAAGCGGAGAGTCGCTGTACCTAAAAAATTTATAGATAGTCTTGGAGAAAGACCAATTCTTGCCAAATGGTATGAGGATTGTCTTATCTTAGTCGGCAGTGAATTTTGGAATAAATTGTTTTCTCGCCTAACGGGTGGAAAAAAGACAATAAGTTATGGAGTCAGAGACATTGAAAGATTCATTTTAGGTTCAGCCTTTGAGATAGAACCAGATGAACAGGGGAGAATAATAATACCGGACATTTTGGCACAATACGCAAAATTAGGAAAAGAGATAGTTTTTGTAGGACTGACAGACAAGGTTGAGATCTGGTCCAAAGAGATTTGGGATGAGAAATCAGAGAGTCTAGCAAAAACTACGAAAGAATATATAGAAACTTTGGAGTGAAATGATAAAAAAACTGGCTAAAAGTGAAAGAAAAGGGGGTGGAGTGCTTGATTAGACTAAATGGACGCCTGATGAAGAAGAAACTTGATGAAACCATGGAGTTTATTCGAGAAAGTGAAGAGAAACAGAAGAGGATAGAAAATGGTAAGACACAAAGACAAGGGGAAGATTCATGAACCGGTAATGGTTCATGAGGTACTTGAATTTTTTAATTTAGCACCTTTAAAGGAACAAGCTCACGTAATTGACGCTACGGTTGACAGTGGAGGACACGCAATTGAGATGATTGGAGCCGGAGCAGAAGTTTTAGGTATTGATGCAGATGCCGAAATGCTAGAAGTTGCCAAGAAGCGCCTGGAGAAAGCCTGCCCAACCATGTACCGACTGGTACATGGGAACTTCAGGAATATTGCTAGGATTGCAAAAGATAACAAGTTTACTAAAGTAGACGGAATACTTTTTGATTTAGGAGTTGCTTCTCAGCATTTTGCCTCTACCAGTCGAGGGTTTTCTTTTAGTGAGAAATCTGCTCCCCTGGACATGAGATTGGATGTCAAAACCCAGGCAGTAACTGCCGCAAATTTACTGAATCTTCTTCCAGAGAATCAGTTGCAAAAACTTTTTGGGGCGACGATGACAAGCCAAAAAGCATCAAAACTTACCAGAGCGGTAAAATTGGCAAGAAATTTAAAACCAATAAAAAAAGTTGGGGATTTTTTAGAGATAGCAGATAGATTGCCAAAAACCAAGAGTAGGTTGCATCCAGCAACGTTGCCTTTCCTGGCCCTACGCATGGCTGTTAATAGCGAGCTTGAGAATTTGGAAGAAGCACTCCCTAAAGCTTTTAAGCTTTTAAAAATAAAAGGGAGATTGGTAATTATTAGTTTTCATTCAGGGGAGGATGCCATCGTAAAGCATTTTTTTAGAAAGCTAGAAAAGCAAGGGAAAGCACAAGTTTTAACTAAAAAGCCTGTTTTACCAAGTGAAGAAGAAGTGAAAAAAAATATCCGCGCCAGGAGCGCAAAGTTAAGGGTACTTGAACGAATATGAAAAGAACAAAAAGAAAAATCAAAAACACGACAATTTTACTACCTATCTTGGCAGCCTTTGCCTTTGTGGTTGTATTTCTTACAATTGAGGCGGCTACTTCAGGAGCCCAGATTGCTCAGCTTGAGCAAGAAGAGGCGGTTTTAACCAAGCAAAGCCGTGAACTTTCAGGCAAACTGGTTAAGGCTTCTTCTTTAATTACCTTAGGTGAGGAAGCAAAAGTTTTGGGTTTTAAAAAACCTTCACAAATAATCTACATAACAGAGAAAGAGGTTGTAGCTAAACTTCCTTAAAACATGGAGACACGTATCAGGTTCGTATCCCTTTTTTTTCTGATAGGCTATATTTTGCTTTCCGGAAGACTTTTTTTCTGGCAAGTTATTAAGGGAAAAGAACTTTCGGCCAAGGCTCGAGAACAATATCAGATTGGCAAGAGTATTGCCGCACCAAGGGGCAATATTTTGGCCAAGGATGCAACCTGGCTGGCCGCTAGGGGCGAGGCCTGGCAGATTTATGCTTCCCTACCTGATCTCCACGAATCCCCAAGAAAAATAGCCGACAAACTAGCCCCCTTTTTTGTTGAAGATCCCAGCGACAGAGAACAATTATTAATTGAGGTGGATAGACTGACTTCCCTTCTTTCTCGCCAAGAAGTGGTTTGGGTTCCCCTGAAGCACAAAATCAGTCCAGAAGTCAAGAAAAATATAGAAGCACTGGCGATTGACGGAATCGGATTTGAAAGGGAAGAAATGCGGGTTTATCCTGAAGCCTCAAGCGCGGCTCATCTTTTAGGTTTTGTGGGAAAAGATTCTGAAGGAGAGGATATAGGATATTTCGGGCTGGAAGGCTTTTATAATCTTTCCTTGTCAGGCAAACCTGGCTTTTTAACAAGAGAGAGAGACGCAAGAGGACTACCGATAGGTATCGGTGATAGTACGGAAATCTTAGCCATTAAAGGAGTGGATTTATTAACTCATATTGATAAAACAATCCAGCTTACACTTGAAGAGAAGCTTCTTGATGGAATTGAAAAATATGGCGCTAAAGGTGGAATGGCCATTGTCATGGATCCTAAAGACGGGGCCATCTTGGGAATGAGCTCGTATCCGGCCTATGACCAAGCTCGGTATTGGCAGTTTGGCGATGAATTTTTCAAAAATCCAGCCGTCTCTGATGCTTTTGAACCCGGGTCTATCTTTAAAATTCTGATTATGGCGGCGGCCTTAGACGCAGATGTAGTTGAAGTGGACACAAAATGCGAAATTTGTGACGGCCCTTTAAAAGTTGATAAGTATTATATAAAGACTTGGGATAATGAATATCACCCAGATTCAACCATGTTAGATGTTATCGTTAATTCAGACAACGTTGGTATGGCTTTTGTGGGACAAAAATTAGGGGCTGACAAGCTTTATGATTATCTAGACAACTTTGGTATTGGGAAATTAACTGGGATTGATTTACAAGGAGAGGTCAGTCCGAAATTGAGAGAAAAAGGCAGTTGGAATATTGTTGATTTGGCCACTGCTTCTTTTGGTCAGGGAGTAGCCATTACGCCCATTCAGATGATCAGAGCAGTGGCGGCAATAGCCAATGACGGAGTTTTAACCACACCTCAAGTAGTTGATAAAATTTTGGGATACGATTGGAGAGAGGATATAAGGCCGATACTGGGTGAGAGAGTAATTTCCTCGGATTCGGCCAATGAAATGACGGCGATGTTGGTTGAGGCAGCTAAAAGCGGAGAAGCAAAATGGACCTACGTCAGAGGTTTTAAAGTAGCTGGTAAAACTGGTACAGCCCAAATTCCCATCGCTGGACATTATGATGATGAGAAGACGATCGCCAGCTTTGTTGGTTTTGTCCCCGCTGACAACCCCAAATTTGTGATGTTGGTCACTCTGAGAGAACCTGAAAGCTCTCCTTGGGCTTCGGAGACTGCGGCTCCCCTTTGGTACTCGATTGCCAAGGAATTCTTTATGTATTTTGGTATCCAGCCTGAAAATTAGTATACTATAGTGGAGGCTAGCCCAAAACAAATGAATATTGAAATAAAAGGAAAACAAGTCTTGTCAGGAGAGATTTGTCCCTCTGGAAGCAAAAATTCCGCAGTTGCACTAATCCCGGCAACCATTTTGTTTGATAAAAAAGTGGTTTTGGAAAATATCCCAGACATTACAGATGTT
>SDBU01008243.1_pt1 | contig 11891 bp, 24 predicted proteins | sample 2277071 | NCBI WGS metagenome assembly SDBU01 (sample SAMN10397929, study PRJNA504765) | marine sediment metagenome | isolation source: marine sediment core GS08_GC12, 126 cmbsf | place: Arctic Ocean: Gakkel Ridge, Loki's castle | collected 2008
AATAAATAGATTGAAATGCAGGAAGGGAGAGTGCCTGTTCGGTGACGGCAGGCGGGGATTTGCCTCCTTTTAACCCTTGGTTGGTCTCCCTTCCTATCTATAGGAAATATTATGATGAATAAGGAATGAAAATGGACTTTATAAAACTTTGGTTTGATATTATGCTTTTTCAGTATAATCCCCATAATGAGGCATTGTTTGCTCTTCTATGCTGGGTTGGGATGATTGGCGGCTTTTTATTCTCATTATTCATTGCTTACGATATATACCGGGGGTGATTAATCATGAAATTAAAGCAGCTATTTTGCAGACATATTTTCAAAGAGATGCGCAGGGAAGATCTGTATAAAGCTCGTGAGCCAACTGGCCCTATTGCGTATGCCAATTTCTTATACATTGCCAAACATCAAGAATGCATAAAATGTGAGAAACCCCGTATTATAACAGACCGTATTTTGCTAATAAAAAATGGGAATGAAGGGTAAATGAAAATCAATGAATTAATCAAATATGTAATAGTTATTGTTGTATCAATCCTGATAGGTGTTCCCTGGACATTCGGATTTTTGTACCTACTTGAGATATTTGGAATTAATATTCTGAGATAGTCAAAAATTATATGTACAGTCTATTTACATGGCTCCTCACAGCAGGTGCAATAACCGGTGTAATCCTAAATATCAAAAAGCGGAGGGAGTGCTTTTATATCTGGGCCTGCACGAACGCGGCTTGGGCGGTCATTGACTTCGCAGAGGGCATTCCGGCGCAGGGATTTCTATTCACTGTCTATTTCTGCTTGGCTGTGTGGGGTATATGGGAATGGAGGGTAAAGGGAAAGGAGAAATCATGATTATTGCTTTATTAGGTGGCGGTGATTGGGCAGATGCATCAATATGTCACCTCGTTGTCCCAGGTGGTATGGACTTAGATAAAGAAAAGAAAGCGTGGTGGAAGTGGTATAATGATGAATACAGACCAAAATATAATACACTTAAGGGCATAGAATACGTATCATTTAGTAGAATAGAATATATATCATTTGAACAACAGCTTATCAATAACGGGGCAAGGCTCACTACTGAAGATGAGGTATTAGAATATTGGAATGAATAAGGAGAAATTGAATGATAAAATTTATCGCAGAACTGGGCAGTAATCACAACGGCAACCTTGACCGCTGCTACAAACTCATAAACGCAGCCAAAGACATCGGAGCCGATGCCGTGAAATTCCAGTTATTTGATGAAAATCTCTACGCTCCGCAGTATATAAAGCAACGGGAGCGGCTGCGAAAGTGGCAACTGCCTTTAGATTACATACCCAAAATTGCCGAGTATTGCAAGGAGAAAGATATCAAGTTCGGCTGCAGCGTCTTTTATTTTGAGGCCGTGGAGATCCTTAAGCCCTATGTGGATTGGTATAAAATAGGCTCATTTGAATTGACCTATCTTGACCTAATCAGGGCGGTTGCCAAGACAGGCAAGCCGGTGATTATGTCAACAGGGATGGGGACGGATGAGGAAATAGAAAAAGCCGTAATAGCCCTTAAGGGTAACGATAATATAATCCTTCTACATTGTAATTCATCTTATCCAGCTAATGTCAAAGATTGCGACCTAATAAAGATTAATTATCTGGACTTAAGGCATGTCTATCTTCATAACTATCCCGTAGGCTGGTCAGACCACACCCGACACCCAGGCATTATCTATGCCGCCATAGCACACAAGGCCGAGGTCATTGAGTTTCACATGGACTTAGAGGACGGTAAGGGCTGGGAGTATAGCGTAGGTCATGTATGGTTACCACATGAAATTCAAGATGTAATTGATAATATTAGAATTGGAGAAATAGCAACACAACCAGCAGAAAACAAAAATTTAGACGACCTAAGAAAACAACGAACAAATCCAAAGACTGGACAGAGAGGAAATTTAACATGACATCCCGTATAAGACATGGAGAATCACAAACAAAATTATACAGAATTTGGAAAGCAATAAGAGAAAGATGCGCTAACTTAAAGCACATTTCTTATCAATGGTATGGGAAAAAAGGCATTTCGGTTTGCAGAGAGTGGCTTGAATATATTCCTTTTCGAGATTGGGCATTAGTTAATGGATATAGGGAAGGATTAACAATAGATAGAATTGATGGGAACGGAAATTATGAACCCAACAATTGTCGTTTTGTTCCTATGGCTATCAACAGAAGAAATCAATCTTCAGTAAAATTAAATCAAAATGACGTAGATTTAATACGAAAAAAACATACAACAGGTAATTATTCACATATGCAGCTTGCAAAGGAATATAATGTTTCTAAAACTCATATTACCAGCATTGTTAATTTTAAAAAATGGAAAGATTTAAACTGATAATTACTAATATAAGTATCACAGATAGAATGAAAATATTCGTAAGCCCAGAAACATATAAAACAGCACCACAATATGAAATCCCAATGGCACAAGCTGGAATATGTGAAGTTGATAAGACGTTGAAACTTGGGCAAATATTAGTTGAACATGACGATGGGGCAAAATATCTGATTGAAATGTCAGCTACTGATACTGTGGTGACAAAGGTTGAAAATGAAGAGGTGAGGGAATGAATGTTAAAATCGACCAATACGGATTTGTTTATATCCAACGTGGCATCATATGGAGGCCACAAATATGCAGAGATACACCGCGTGCGCAAGTGGAATGCAGAGATACTTGCCCTTTGTTTCAGGAAAACAGTTTAGAAAAAAATAAAGTTAATTTCGCATGTGGTGGTTATGCCACTGTTATGCATGATGTGATTGAAGATGAACGAATGAGGCGAAAAGACAAGGAGGCTTAACACAATGAAAACCGAAATAAATGACAAAGAGGCAATAGGCAAAAAAGTGGATGGTTTTTTATATTCATTATCATCTAATCAAATGATAGTACACTTTGCTGATAATACCTTTACTACATTTGGGGTTGATAGAGGATATGACCCAGGAGATGAAGAAATAGTGAGTGAACCCCTTGAATGGTTTGATTTTGGACATGAGCGACTTATTGCTTCTGGCATTATCTCAGAAAAAGAATGGGAATCCATGTGGGATAAAGAAGTGCGAACAGAGCGGGAAAAACGTGAGATGACAGAACAAAAGCATTATCTATACCTTAAATCGAAATATGATAAGAAGTGATAAAATGAACTGGATAAAAGCTATATTATTGCAGACTAAAGCGGAGCAGCAACTTGCTAAGATTATCGGCAAAGATCCAGAGAGAAAGACGCAAGAACTGTTTGAGAAAATCACCCGATATGTGATGTATAATGGATACGGCAAGTTAATCAAACTATTAGATGAAGGAATGCCAAAAGACAATGACTGACTTTTTCAGAGATAAGGAAATTCTCATAACCGGAGGCACAGGCAGCTTATCCACAGCACTAACAAGGCTACTCTTAAACAAGCATCATACTAAAGGCATACGTCTCTTCTCTCGTAGCGAATATACACAGTGGCAGGTGAGACAAGAGATAGATTCGTGGGATCTGCCCGGTAACGTCTCCTTTTTAATAGGTGATGTCCGGGACGTGAAGCGTCTGAAGCTTGCAATGGACGGCGCAAACATTGTCATCCATGCCGCCGCCATGAAGCAAGTTCCGATGTGTGAAGAAAATCCCGTAGAGGCCATAAAAACAAACATAGGCGGTGCCCTCAATGTGGTAGAGGCTGCTCTTGCCTGCCCGAGTGTAGATAAGGTGATGGGAATAAGCTCGGACAAATCAGTCTACCCGGTCAATCTGTATGGCATAACCAAGGCCGTATCGGAAAAGCTTTTTATCCAAGGAAATGTGTACTCTAAGGGAAAGGAAAGAAGACCCAGCTTCTCTATGTGCCGGTACGGTAACGTGGTGGGTTCCAGGGGTTCCATCATTCCCCTTTTCAGAAAGCAGGCCAATGAGACCGGAATTATCACTGTTACTCATGAGGACATGTCCCGTTTCTGGGTAACGCTTCCGACAGTGGCTAAGTTTGTCTTGCGTAGCATTGAAGAAATGCAGGGTGGGGAAATATTTGTGCCAAGAATGCCAAGTGCAAAGGTGATTGACATAGCTAAGGCGATAATCAATGAGACTGATAGGGCTTGCGACATCAAGACAGTGGGAGTTAGGCCGGGGGAAAAGATGCATGAGATGCTTATCACCAAGGAAGAGAGTAAAAACACTTGTTGCCTTGCGGATAGATTTATAATTTGCCCGACTAAATTTGGAAAACTGAAAACATCTGCGATTGAGTTTGCCTACAATAGCGACGGTAACGAATGGTGGCTGTCAGGGGAAGAGTTAAAGGAGATGATAGAATGAGTGACGTAACAAACGTAATCCTTTCTTTTAGCATCAATGAAAATGAAATAGCGGAAGATCAATATGTTAATGTGATAAAACTTAATACATGGCTTGATAACCATGGTTATGGTGTTTTCGGGCGGGATGCTGATGATATAGCGGGCGGTAACAAGCACCTTGAAACACCCTTGTATGTGGCGGCGTTTAACTATTTCGGCAGTCGTGCCTTCGCTGACTTTGTTGAATTTTTAACATGGAATGAACCGGAAAATGTTCAACTTCTCATACAAGAGCAGAATGAGAATAAATTTATGTTTTTGATTGATGGGATCAAGAGGTAAGGGATGACCAATAATGATCTAAAAATGATTTCTAACAAGGTACGCCAAGCATCAGAAAAAACGAAAGAGATGGAAGTATCCATTATACAAGCGGCGGCGGCTTTAGGGAAGGCATGGCAAAAATACTGGAATTCGGTACCCGATAACATCAAGAAAGAGATCATGAAAGATGAGGAGTAATATGAAGCTTTATGAGACAGAGCGATTCTATCTGCGCCCGTTCACACGGGAAGACGCCGAGGGCAATTATAGAGATTGGTGGACGGATCAGGCCGTGACCCGATTCAACTCGCACGGGCTTTTTCCGATGAACAGTGCAGAGCTTGAGGAATTCTTAAACTCGCTTGAATCCAGTAGCAAGATTGTGTGGGCTATCATTGTTAAAGCCGAACAGAAGCTTACAAAGGATGACTGCTTTGAAGGATACAAATACCAAAACGGAGATATCCATATTGGCAATATCTCACTTGATCGTATTGACTGGATAAATAGAACTGCTGAATTTGCAGTTGTCATAGGCGAACGTGACTATTGGAGTCAAGGTTACACAACCGAGGCAGCCAAGTTTCTGTTTGAACATGGGTTCAACAAATTTAACCTTGGCAGAATTTGGACAGGCACCGCTTATACGAATATAGGGATGAGACGGGTAGCTAAAAAATTAGGGATGAAACAAGAAGGGATCTTTCAATCCGCCGTCTTTCTGGAAGGCGAGTATGTCGATGTTGTGGAATTTGCTATCTTACGAGAGGAGTGGAATTTAAATAAAGACAATGAAAAAATACCCTGAATCAAAGCTGCAAAGGCTCTTGATTCCGCTTTTTACCTTTATCTGGTGGGATAGACTATGGTTTGAATATCCTTACGATCCTAGACTATATAGAACTTATGTCTACAAGGTAAAAGGATGGCGGACGGCTATCATTGACCGATTGGGGCAGAGGATGACAGTTACATTTCTATTTGGGAGGCATTAAATGGCACAAACAACTTCAGATGAAAAGTTTCCTAAAATTTATAGTGATCTTGATAACAAATACTATACAATTCAATGTAAAGAAAATGAATCTTATCTCACATTGCAAAGACGCTATGTCCACAACGCAAGTGATGCTCCATTATCTGAGCAAGAAAGAATAATAATTGCGCTTTGTGATAGAATAGAGGAAGGTGGCTAAATGAAACAAAACAAGGCAGAAGAAATAATGACTTTAATCAGGAAATATGAGAAGGATTTAGAAGACGCAAAACATGATAGTGATAAGTTCCATCTCGCAGAGGCAGAAGGGGCGGCAAGCGTTTTAGAAACCGTGATAAATGATTTGCAGAACCTTATAGGAGTAAAGACATAATGAAGCAAAACAAGACTCTCAAAAATAACCTCACCGCCCTCCAGACCATCAACCCTGTCATATCTCAATGGCTTCAGAAGCAAGAAGACGTTGACTGGGTGCAAGAAATCCAGAGCGCCAACGGGGCAAAGAACCTGCTCATCACTTCGGGTAGCAAGAGGGAAAACGCTTTTGACATGACTGACCCGATGAAAGAGGCACGCAAGGCGGCTAAGGAGATCCAGCTATTCAAAGAGAATGTCACCATTTTGATAGGCTTCGGTCTGGGATATATTGTCAAGGCCATGCTCGCCAGGGCAGAGAAGGGACATCGCATACTGGTTGTTGAGCCAGTCGGGCATATGATCCGCCTGGCCTTCAGCAACTTTAATTTTTCCAAAGCGCTTCTGAATGGCAGCCTTCTCATAATAGCTCCCGGGGCAGATGAAATATCATTTGCCTTGGGATTCCTGGATTCGCAGTTCGTGATCTCAGACTGGGCGCTTACCGTCAACAAGTATATCAACTGGCGGCAAGAAGATTATGCGAAGCTGATGAAACACACGAATGACATATTAGGGCAGCTATTGTGCAACGTAGGGACTGTGGCTGGGCCTGCTGGGGCAAAGATAGCTGACAATGACGCAATTTCAATGCCATTTGTGATTAGACATAGAGGGGTTGCAGAGTTAAAAGACTTATATAAAAATAAACCTTGCATACTGGTCTCTACTGGCCCGTCACTCAGTAAAAATATTCATCATCTAATAGGGCTTGAGGATAGAGCAGTGATTATAGCTGTGGGCCAGTGTTTGCGGATACTTCTGGCATATTCTATATGCCCGGATTTCATAACTTGCGTCGATTTTGGAAAGACTAACTACGACCACTATAGAGGACTTCTCCACATTACAGATATACCCCTTGTAACTATAAACAGGGCCTATGCACCGTTACTCAAGGCGTGGAAGGGGCCTAAAATAATAGTCGGAACTCCTGTCCCAGGGGCAGAAAAGACGTCGGCTGGTATACTCACAGAGAAGGGATTTTTAGAGTCTGGGGGATCTGTTGCGCACCTCTCATTCTCACTGGCCAAGCACTTAGGCTGTAATCCAATTTGCTTTACGGGCCAGGACCTAGCCCTTGGTGAAACATCACATATGAACCAGGCCGATGCCGGTGGAAAAGTGATACTGGACCAAGCGGGCAACATCAAATGGGAAGTAACTGACCCTGGATGCTCATTACATGGAAGGGATGACCTCAGTATGGGCCAGATGATATATGTTGATGGGTATTATGGTACTCCCGTGTCAACAAATATTGGTCTGGCCTCATTTATTACCTCTTTCAACTCAATGGTGGAGCGGCATTTAAAAGAAAGTTAAAAATCTCTTGACATTACCCATAAACAGTAATATACTCAATATAGATAGAAAAGCAATAAACCGTAATTTAAGGTCTGAGAATCTTTATGCTGTAAGGCATAAGGGGGTTATTGCTAACCCTATCTGTTCTTGGGCCTTTTTTTATAGGGATACTAATGGCCACAAAAGCTGAAAACAACAGAACGATGCCATTGAGGCGGTTAAGGAATAGGAGGGATAAATGAGAGAAATAAAATTCAGGTACACATTTCAACATAATGAGACTGGAAGGATTGCCAGCGTGATTAAAAATTTGGATGATGAGGGGCCTTACTTAGATCATCCTTCAAACAAATGGACACTCCTTGGCAGGGATCAATATACCGGTGCTAAAGATAAAAACAACAAAGAGATATATGAGGAAGATATTGTTAGATTTACATGGCTAATTGATAAAACCTATGTGGTTAAATGGAATAATGAATCTCATGAATGGCAATTACATAACCGTGAAATGAGCAAATATATTGAAATCATCGGCACAATCCATGAAAACCCTGGGCTTTTAGAGGAGACTTCGGATGGTTAAACCTTATTATCAGGATAGGTGGAAATCTGCCTATTCTGCTGTTAGGGGTGCATTATGAAAGTAAAGATATCTATATCAAAAGTACACAAGGTTCCACATTCTATTTTTGTCTTTCCAGTTTTCCATGTGTCATCGTTTCAGTCGCATCGATGTGCAATTGCAGTGGGTTGGCTGTGGGTGATGGTTTCTATATTTATTGATTGGCCGTCACCTAACAAGTCAATCCAGCTGGCCGGAGAAAAATGATTAAACCCTATTATCAAGAAAAAGATATAGTTATTTATTGTGGCGACTGCCTGGAGACAATGCCTGAGCTACCAGACAAGGCTGTAGACATGATTTTAGCAGACCTGCCCTACGGCACGACGGCCTGCAATTGGGATACCGTAATTCCCTTTGAACCTCTTTGGACGCAATACAAGCGGCTGATAAAGGATAATGGGGCTATAGTCTTGACTGCCAGCCAGCCGTTCACGAGTGCGCTGGTTATGAGTAATTTGGAGATGTTTAAATATGAGTGGGTGTGGGATAAGAAAACAAGTATTGGACATTTATTTGCAAACAAAAAACCAATGAGAGGACATGAAAATATATGTATTTTTTACAAAAAACAGCCGCCATATAATCCTATCAAAACATTAGGGAAAACATATAAAAGACCGAAACCGTCTAAATGCTGGAATGGGATGCAAGAATTTAAAAAAACTGAAACTGTAAGTAATGGTATGCGATTCCCCAGAACTTTAATAGAAATAAGTAATGCAGACCAAACAGAAAGGAAACATCCCACCCAAAAGCCCGTCGCCCTTTTTGAGTACCTTATCCGCACCTACACCAATGAAGAGGACACTGTTTTAGATAATGTTATGGGTTCAGGCACCACCCTTGTAGCGGCCAAACAATTAGGCAGAAAAAGCATCGGCATTGAGATTGAAGAAAAATACTGTGAGATAGCAGTTCGTAGATTATCTCAAGAGCCAATACAATTTAAAGCGTAAACTTAATAAAACTTAGAAGGAGACTGAAATGATAACATCCACAATAGTAGCAGCAACAAAACATATCGTAGAAAGATACCTGATAATAATACTTTGGGCCGTATACACTGTTCTGATAGCTGGAATGAGCTTTCCATTTCTTTGTCTAATTTATGCCAATGAGGGGGCTCCTGAACCTTTTGAGCTTAAGCTCATCTTGATAACCATCATAGGTTGTGGTTTCATATCAGCCCTTCTAATCCATTGGGATTTGTGGCAAGAAATAGCCAAAGCAGAAAAAGAAAGGAAACCGATAAACTGGGGTGAAATATCTTGTAATTGCAATAAAAAGCTCAAGAGCCATTGAACTTTAATACTGTTTAAGAAAGGAGTTTGAAAATGTTAGACAGAGAATTACTTGAAGACATAGGCTTTGAACTTGGTCATGGCTGGGATGGTGAATGTTGGGTATACGAAGGCATGTTCTGGGTATACTATTTCGATTATGACACTGATAGCGTGCTTCAGAACTGGGTAATGGATGGACGGACGGTAAACCGCAAGGAATTTTTCGGTAAATTCATTGAAGCGATTGAACGGCGAATTAGGGATTCGGCAACGGTTACATTCTAATATAAAGTATAAAGGGGTAGATATGTATATTATAACAGGTTTAATAAGCATTATTTTAACTATGTTGTTTTTCATATGGCTAAGTAAATATGGAGATAAACAACAATTACAAAACATGCGTTCTGACGGTTTAGCAGAAAAAGAGATAATTAAAATCATAGGCATTGACGAATATGAAAGGATGATAAAATGAAAAAGCTCGTAATTAACGCAACGCAAGGCGGCGCACACATCAAAGGAACTCTCAGAATGCCTCTCGACGAAGTGATAGCGAAATATTGCACCGAGCCTATAGATAAAGCCGTTGTCACAAAATATCTCACTTTAGCAGATAACGGCGATGCCCTAATAGCCAAAGTTGTCCCTCTGCTCAAGATCGATATCAAAAATCTTGATGCCATAATATCCCAAAGCAGAAAAGGTCTGGCCACCTGCCACGGCATGCAGATCCTCATAAACAAGCCGGGGTATAGCAAGCTATCCAAACAGGTAGATGATAATTTCTTCAACAGGATGCAAGAACAGGCAGCAAAGCAATCAGGCGGCAGCTTCACGAAAATGAACGAGCTCTATTTTGAAAAGCTGGGCGACCGCCTTCCGAAGGGATTGCTTAGAAACATTGTCATACTGTCGGGCAAGAATTTCAAATTCTCTGAGGAGGCACACGAGGCCGCCAAGCTCAATCCCTTGGTTTCGGTGGCAATTTACGGAGCCAGCCGAAGGATATACCACCGGGACATGAAAGCCAAGGAGACCCTACCTGACATGCTCAAAAATCGGAAAGGAGCTCTTACCCGCATAAAACGAAATGAGTTCATTCTTAAGGCCGCAAAGGACGCTGCGGAAACCCTGGTAAAATCATACAAGGAGACCTATGCGCTGTTAAAGAAATACAACAAGACCAAGGATGAAAGCTTGCTGGTATCCACGGAGAAGGAGCCGGTTGACCTGAGCAGCGCCGAGGCTTATTTCAAGGTGGGAAATTTCGCTCACCCATTGCTTGATGCAGAAAAACTTATAGATGAGATAAGTAAAAATGCTACAAACATTGATGATATTTATAATCACCCTAAATATGAAAAAGCTGTAGAGATATACAACAAAGCCCTCGACATGCGAACTAAGGCCATAGATGAGGCCAAAGCCAACGAGGCCAAAAACGGCAACCGGGAAAGCAGACTGCTGAGATACAACTCCCTATTAGAGCAAAGCAAGGAGGAGGGCAGAAAAGCCAAGGATTTCGATAAGGCCCTGGCCCTGTTAAAGAAAGCTGCCAAACTAATGCCGGAGGAGACGGAGGCCCGCTGGGGTGTAGCGACCGCACTTCATCATTCGGGCAAGATAAAAGAATCCCTGAAAGAGTACAGGAGGCTTGTCAAGGACTTTCCGGATGATCTGCGGTTCCGATTTGAGATGGGCCAAGTGATGCTAAGAGACAATGACCTGCAGGGGGGCCTCAAGGAGATAGTGTCTGTCATGGAAAAGACGGAGGAATTTGATTACTTTTTAGCCCGTCTGGGTGAGATATATCAGCATATCGAAAAAATAGAGGAGGCGGCACTTGCCTATGAGACCTATCTGAAGAAATACCCATCTAACTATGAGGTATGGGCTAAGCACGGAGATTGCCTGAGCAAGCTAAAGCGGAAGGCTGAGGCAAGGAAAGCGTATAAAATGGCATTGAGTATTAAACCTGATTATAAACAGGCACGGCAAGCATTAGACTTGCTATAAGGAGACCAAATTATGACAGTAGAAGAATTGATTGAAAGATTAAAGCAATACCCTGCTAATGCAGAAGTAAGGATTGTCTGGGAAAGCACCGTAAACAATTTAAATGATGATTTGATTTATATTTCTAAAGATGGTGTTGTATTATTAGATGGAGATGGTGGTAACGATAAAGCCGAATTCATTTCAGGACGATACAGTGCTAAATATGACTTTGAAAAATAGCCAGTTCTTGAAATGGCTGTACGGGGCTTGGGGGGGCTGTAATGTACAAGATAGCTATACAAAACAATGAAACAAGCGAAGTCAGGATAGCCAGTTATGATTTGGATTGGGGCAAATATTTCTTCTATTTTTGGGTAGACGGTAATATGGGTTGCGATTGCAACAGGCACTTAGAATTTGGGCGGGCAAAGGACCCCAAATTCTATGAAAAATTTCCTTGTGGTAGCCACGAAAAATATAGCGCCCTTTATGCTGAATTAGAAGATGGCACAAAGATTCCTCTTGATACCGCAACGGACGAGGAATATTACGACCTTATAAATCCTGAAGGAGGCTAAACAAAATGTGCTTAGCATTTGA
>SDBU01008244.1_pt1 | contig 11890 bp, 9 predicted proteins | sample 2277071 | NCBI WGS metagenome assembly SDBU01 (sample SAMN10397929, study PRJNA504765) | marine sediment metagenome | isolation source: marine sediment core GS08_GC12, 126 cmbsf | place: Arctic Ocean: Gakkel Ridge, Loki's castle | collected 2008
CATGCGGTGCGCGATATCGCGGATAAACTTCTCGACTCACAAGAGCGGTTGGGCGGCGAACGCAGAAATATCACCGTCCTTTTTGTCGATCTGAGCTCCTTCACGCAGCAGACCGAAACGCTCGATCCAGAGGATGTTTACGTGGTGGTAGGAGATTATTTGCGGCTGCTCGTGAACCAAATCCATCATTTCGGTGGTCATGTGGATAAATTCACCGGTGACGGCATTATGGCCCTGTTTGGGGCGCCGAAAGCCCACGAAAACGACCCTGAACGTGCTTTGAAGGCCGCACTTGCGATTCAACATTCTTTGAAGGAGTTGGAGGGAAAAACCAGGAAAACAGTGCCCATTTCGCTTCAAGCACGGATTGGAGTCAATAGCGGCATTGTTGTGGTCGGTACGGTTGGCACCGATATCAGCCTGGACTATACGGCGATGGGTGATGTAGTGAATGTGGCCGCACGCCTCGAGAAGGATGCTGAACCAGGTACGGTTTTGGTGAGTTACAACACCTACGAATTGACAAAATCTCTGTTTGAATTCGAAAGCGTTGGCCCCCTTCAAGTGAAGGGACGAAAAACACCTGTTGAATCCTATTATCTCGAGGGGGAAATTGAGACGGTTGGAGTGAGTGATAGCCCAGGCCCAATCAGTGAGGAACTTATAGGTCGTGAACGAGAGCTCACAGATCTAAAGCGAGCTTCGAGAAGGTTAATCGAAGATGGAATTGGCGGCATGGTTTTGATCGCCGGCGAAGCGGGGATAGGAAAGTCGAGTCTCATTGCCCAGTTGCGTTCTGAACTCCCACCAGGTGCTGTAGATTTCATTATTGGCGAGACAACGCCTTACGACAAATCGGGCCCTTATTTTGTTTTTAAACGTTTATTCCAACGCTTCTTTGGCGTACAAGATCATGATCTAGCTGAAGATTCGCGGCATACGATCGACGCACATTTGGGGAAGCTCGGCAGCGAACAGGCCCTGATCGCTCAGCCATATATCGAATATCTCATGGGTTTGGATCCTAATGAGGAAACGGAAGCTCTTTTTCGCCATCAGGACCCCAAGACGCTACGACAACGCATCTTTTTGGCAGTTGGCGCCGTGATGGCTGCTGCCAGCGCAGTAAGACCGTTGATATTTGGGTTCGAAGACCTGCACTGGATTGATGAGCTTTCACTGGAGCTGATTCTGTTCCTTCTCAATCATACAAAACAATACCCAATATTATTCATCGCCACCAGTCGCTTGGAGGAGGAGGCGGTCTTAGCACGCCTAGACGAGATCGCAGGGGCCAAGCTGCATGATCACTATCTTCGCATCGATCTTCAGCCACTTTCACGATCTGAAAGTCTGCGGCATGCACAGGCACTTCTCGATCTTCATGAGCTTCCCGAGCAGATTAAAACATTGATTACGACTAAAGCTGGAGGGAATCCGTTCTTTACTGTGCAGCTTGTTGAAGCCCTTGTTGACAAGGATGTAATCACCCGGGGTGAAGAATGGGAACTGTCACATTTTGATGACAGGTTGACTGAAATAGATATCCCCATCACGCTGGATGGCTTGATCATGTCACGCGTGGACAGTTTAGGGGGAGAGAGTAGACGTGTGCTGCAGATCGCTTCGGTCTTAGGGCGACAATTCTCCCGTAAAATTCTGGGTGAATTACTCAAAGTAGATTCGGCAGAATTGGGTGCTCAGGTAGGGGAACTTGCGGAGCGCAGGTTGGTATTCCCTTCCCAAGAGGGTGAAATGCAAGTGTATGAGTTTCAACACGGCTTGTTGCGCGATTGTGTCTATAACAGCCTTTTGATTCGCCGTAGGAAGGATTTGCACGGGCAAGCTGCTTTGGCCATAGAACAAATTGAACCAGAATTTGTGCGTAATAATCCAGAACTGATGGCACACCATTACTTAAACAGCAACACACCCGTCGATGCTATCCCACATCTTTTCATCGCAGGCGATCATGGTCGCCAGCGCTATGCCAATAATGAAGCTTTGCAATTCTTTGAGCAAGCTCGGTCCCTTTTTAAAGAAGCTGATGTAGTTTCGCTGCAGCAGCAGATCGAGATCTACTCCGGGCTAGGGGAGGCATATACATTCACCGGTAATTATCAAGATGCGACTGAGGCATACGAAAGCGCTCTGACGTTGCTCGAGCAGCAGGCAAATGGGGAAATGCTCGAAGAATTGGCCGATCTGCAGCGGCAGATGGGGCGCGTATTCGAGCGACAGGGCGATTATGATACGGCGGAACAGATGTTAAATGCCGCCATAGCGACATTGGATTCGGCGGATTTGGCAATTGATACCATTGGCCGGGCCCAGGTTTTCAACGAACTCGGCTGGTTGCAGCTTCGCCAAGGAAAATATGAGCAAGCCTCAGGCTGGATTCATAAAGCCCTTCCTATATTAGAGAAACACTCGTCTACGCTTGAACTTGCGTCTGCCTTCAACCGCCTTGTGGCACTGTATTACAACCAGGGTAACCTGGAGGAAGCTCTGGAACATGCACAGAAAGGGCTTGAAATACGTCGTGAAACGGGGGACCTCTACGGGATCGCAAACTCGAACAACAACCTGGGAGCCTTGATGAGCAATGTGGGTGACTGGGATCAAGCTCTCACCCACCTGGAGGATGCACTCGATCTATACCGTAAACTTGGCTATGCAGATGGGATTATCAGCGCCCAGTCGAATATGGCCGTGATTGTGATGGGAAGAGGTGACCACACCAGAGCAGAGTTACTGCTGCAAGAAGCGCTGCAACTTGCCCGTGGGATCGATAATGCCTGGCTTGTTGCCAGTATCCTGCACCGGCTTGGTGAACGAGCGATCCTTACCATGGAGCCTGAAAAGGTCTTCGTCAACCTTGAGGAATCACTACAAATTGCGAATGATGCTGGGGCGATCGAGGTCGAATCTGAGGCTTCATGGAGAATGGCCTTGGCATACGTGCAACTGGGGAAAGAGAAAGAAGCCCAGGAGTGGGTCGAGAAGGCGATCGAACTTGCTGAAAAATCTGGGAGTAAAGAGGCGTTGGGGAACTCGCTGCGCATCCAAGGAACGTTGCACCGAATCGCAGAGCAATTGGACAAGGCGGAGGAGAGCCTATGTTCCTCGATTGATATTTTGGAGGCGCTAGGCAATCGGTACGAAGTCGCCAGGAGCCAGCTTGAAGCTGGCCATATGTATGCGCTTAAGGCAAAGAACACAGGTGATGTGGATGCAACCCGCAGCGCCAAGGAAATGTTCGAAGCGGCGATCCAATCGTTCCAGGATCTCAAGGCGGGGCCAAGCAAGGATATCGCTGAGTGGGCTTTGATAACATTTCTTACTCGGCTTTATGAAGAGAGCATCGAGGAGTAGACAATCAGTCAATCCATCTATGGGTCAATGGGTGAAGACTAGGGAGCGGGAATCAGGGATTGGTCATGGGGAAGATTCCTTTGGGTGAATTGTCTCCTGCTCTTGATTTCTGTAGTGGGCCAATTTCATTGCGGCCGAATTCAATCTAACCTCCGGGAGGTTGTTTCATAATGGCGCTTGGGGTATGTGGAATTTCATGCGGTTGATCCTATAATCCCTTGAACGTGAAGTTTTCCTAAGCTGGCCGTTGAAGTGACATTGCAAGGGGCTCCCAGATGAATCATAAGGTTTTCTCACCACAGTTCAAACAAGCTTGTTATTGGAAAGAGTCCATGCCCTGGCCCTTGGGGGTCCCGCCCAAGGAGCTCCCGGAAAACGCTGAAGCGGTTGGAATTTGATAGTGAAGCAGGGATCAGGGAGGCGATTGGGTATTAGTTCTCAGTAAGAGTGATCAAGCGAGCACAGTTGAGGAAAATATAATGGGCGGGGTACTCCCGCCCTTTGTATTGTTAAAAATAAAAAAAAAGGAAAATAAGCTCAGTTCATTGAATGGATTATTGGATCAGTGGGAACAACTTCGTCGGTTTCCTCATCGACAACAAGGTAGGATGTCTCGATGAATCTGGCAAACTCAGAAGGTCGGAATTCAAGTTCGCTGCCTTCATCCACTCGGAATGCGACAGTATAAAGACTGACCATTAATTCGATGGGGGTCTCTATAAATTTCTTCATGACGGTATCCCTCTTATCGCCTTTTCCCTATGGTAGCCCTGAAACCGCCTGAAATGCTCTTGCGGTTACCTTACAAAAAAGGAGCAGGGGGGCTGGGGAGCCAAGGGCGTTGGGGGCAAGGGTGCAGGGGGCAGTCGTGGATACCTTACAGAAAATTTTCAATAGTGGGGTTTTACGCTCTTACTTATCCTCCTCGTTTATAATCAACTCTTTATGGGTTGGAGTTACCTATGCGTGATCGTCGTTATATTCCGTTGTTTCTGATTGTGTTTGTGGATCTGATTGGCTTTGGGATCGTCATCCCCATTTTACTGTTGCACGCTGAGGAGAGTTTCGGCGCCAGCAACCTGCAGGCGACTGGGTTGCTGACGGCCTACGCGCTGGGGATGGTGTTTGCAGGGCCTGTGCTAGGTCGTCTTTCGGATGCGGTCGGACGGCGCCCGGTTCTGATCGTGAGCCAGATTGGCACCCTGATTGGCTTCCTGATCCTGGGCTTCGCCAACTCGTTAATCTTGCTTTATGTGGGCCGCATTATCGATGGCATTTCGGGTGGAAATATCAGCACCGCTCAGGCGTATGTGAACGACATCACCACGGAGGAAAACCGTGCGCGTGGTTTTGGCTTGATCAGCGCGGCTTTTGGGGCAGGGTTCATAGTTGGACCGGCACTCGGAGGCTTGGTGGTGAACGTCAGCTTAAGTATCCCATCCCTCGCACCCTACAGCCAGAGCGCGCCTTTCTTCGTCGCAGCGTTATTTTCGTTAACTTCGATTCTTGGGACATATTTCATCCTTCCCGAGAGCCTTCCACCTGAGTCGAGGAGCCCACTAGGAAAACGCGTCGAAGGAGCAGCTCCCTCAATAGGGATACTGGATGTGCTGAAGATTCCGAACGTGCGTACCATCCTTTCTTTTACTTTTATAACCTTCCTTGCCTTCTCATTACTCCAAGCGAGTTTTCCGCTCCTCGCCCGACGCAATCTCTTTCCGGATGAATCTCTGGAGATCGCGCAACGGAATATAGGATTCCTGCTGACTTGGGTCGGGGTGATCAATGTGACCATGCAGTCCTTCTTCGTAGGTCCGTTGGTGAAACGGTTTGGTGAGAAGGTGTTGATCGTCTACGCAACCTTTGGACGTATTCTCGCCTTTACGGGTATTGCACTTTCGCGAGGTCCATTGTTGGCTGCTGCGGCGATCGTGCCCTTATCCGTGGGCAATGCCGTCAGTCAACCATCGCTGCAGTCCATTATGAGTCGCTTCGCCTCGCCCGAGGCGCGCGGGCGTGTGCTGGGCCTTTTCCAGTCGACCAACAGCCTCACGCTCATCATCGGTCCGATTGTCGCGGGCTTGCTCCTAGATCTGGAAATTTCTTCAATCCCCACTGAAACCATAACCGCCCTCCCGATATTCGGCGCTGCAATCCTGGTTAGCATAGCTTTCCTGATGAGTTTTCGAATCCTGCGCATGGAACTTCCGTCACAAGAGCGGGTGATGCAGCCAGTGACAGTGGAAGTTGGTGGGGAGTAATACAGAGTAGGGAGCAGGGGTGCGGGGGAGATTGGGAGTTGGGGGGAATGGGAGTAATGTGAAAGGGATATTTCACCCTTGCTCCCATTCCCCCCTGCTCCCTGCATTTTTGATCCCAGCTCCCTGATCCCTGTTCTTCAACCAGTTGCGCTGTTTCAGTTTCTCGTCAAGAATTGATCTATGCGACGTGGAATGTGGGTGTTTATTCCTTTAGGGCTATTTCTCTTGGCGGCGGGTTTTGCAGGAGGTTTTGCATGGGCGAGCAAGCCTACACCGACGCCAACTGCCACAATGACTGCGACGGTAACGCCATCGCTGACGCCCACGAAGACGAACACCTCAACTCCAACACCGACGGCAACGAATACGCCGACCCCGAGTAACACACCAACTCAAACACAAACACCAACAAGCACGTTAACGCCAAGCATTACACCAACACCCTCCATCACACCCACGGCCAGCAACACGCCAACGATAACGCCTACCCCAGTTGTTCGAGGCCGAGTGCACACCCAGGCGAACTGTCGCTACGGGCCTGGAATTGCTTATCTGTTTGAGTGGGGCTTATATCCTGGAAATCGCGTCACGGTCTTGGGCCGCAATCAAGATGCCACCTGGGTCTACGTGGACCCCTGGACGTATACGGATTATTGCTGGGTGAGCGTGAAGGTCCTGGATTTTGATGGTGATATCCACAGTGTGCCCCAAATACGCACATTATTACCCTATACCGAGTTCTATTGGCCAACAAAGAACGTCCGCTCCAGCAGGATGCCCAACGGGGAAGTCATGGTGAATTGGGACCTGGTGCCCATGAGCCTGGATGATAACCGCGGCTATCTGATCGAGGCATGGGTTTGCAGAGACGGGCAAGTGAAATTTACGCCGCTTCACTTCTGGGAGCCGCCGGCCATCATCATTGATGAACCGGGATGCATGACGCCCTCAAGTGCTCGGATCTATACCGCAGAAAAACATGGGTATACCAAGTGGGTGTACATCTACTGGCCCGAGCAACACACGCCCACACCTGAAGCTACAAACGAGTCGAATGACTGAACTGGTTGGATGGCTCTAATCTCTATCTCTGTTTTTATGACGACTTTGAGGATGTTCATGAGCTCCAAATCGGGATGCAATTTGAAGTGGAAGATGATGTTGGTATGGGTCTGACAAGTTTTTTTCGGTTTCAACCCTCTTGAATATCGAAGCACAATGAGCATTACTCTTGTGCTTCTGTAGTATTTAGGTCACCCTATCTAAAGATTAGATGTAGTGGTATATTCTGGCCTGAAGGTTGCATGTAAGTTCTGTCTGGAAGTCGAAAGATCACGGCCCGAGCTACATTTGCTCGGGCTTTTTTTGAACCCGACCACCGGGAACTAGACAAGCACCAAATAGTATATTTGCCATAAGGAGGCAATAAATAATGTCTGAACGAGTTCTAGGTACGGTCAAGTGGTTCAACGGTAGCAAAGGCTACGGTTTTATCGAGCGTGAAGATGGAGACGATGTCTTTGTCCACTACTCAGCAATCCTGGGTGAGGGCTTTCGCAATTTAGAAGAGGGCCAGCGCGTTGAGTTCGTAATCGAACAAGGCGCCAAGGGTTTGCAGGCTGCCGAGGTCATAATCGCGTAACCTGAATGAACCAATAATAAAGCCCCCGCATTGCGGGGGCTTTCCATATTAATAGCAAGAATGCGACCGGATCTAATATGAGATATTGGAAGAGTAGAGAAAGGAAAGCTGAATTTAGGAGCTTTCAGGGATGAAGTGTCTGGTCGAAAGAATGTTAGAGTTGATAGTATCGGATATCATTTGATTCGTATTTGAGAAGTGTTTCTGAAGGAGTAGCATCGAAAATGGCAATGCAGAGGCGATCTTTAGGGAAATCCGAAATTGAAGTCACTCCCATCGGTCTGGGTGTGATGCAGTTCGCGGGGGGAAAGGGAATATTTCGGATGATGTTTAACGATCTCTCCCAAGGGAAGATGAATGCGATCGTAAAAGCCGCGCTAGACGGGGGGATCAACTGGTTCGACACGGCTGAACTGTATGGGCGCGGGAGGTCGGAGCGCGGGTTAGCCAATGGATTAAAAGACGCGGGCGTGAAGGATGATGAGGTGGTCGTCGCCACCAAGTGGTTGCCTATGCTGCGGACAGCTGGGAATATCCCAAGAACCATAGGCCAACGGATAAAGTATCTGGGCGGATACTCCATCGATCTTTTCATGGTGCATCAGCCCTGGGGATTTTCATCTCCAGAAGCTGAGATGAATGCCATGGCTGATCTGGTGCAGGCGGGGAAAATCCGATCTGTGGGGGTGAGTAATTTTAATTCCGAGCAAATGAGACGTGCCCATGATGCCCTTGAAAAGCGGGGAATTCCTTTGGCCGTAAACCAGGTTCAGTACAGTTTACTTCATCGGAACATCGAAACCGATGGTGTGTTAGATGTTGCCAAGGAATTGGGGATCACGCTCGTCGCCTGGTCGCCATTGGCCCGGGGCATCCTTTCCGGCAGGTTTCATAAGGATCCAGAACGGCTGAAGAATACGCCCTTCGCTCGCAGAATGATGATGCGCCGCGAGCTGGTGCGCACACAGCCCTTGATCGCGGTTCTGGAGGATATTTCCATGAACTATGACGCCACACCTGCCCAGGTTGCGTTGAATTGGCTGATCCATTTTCAAGGCGATAGGGTTGTCGCTATCCCGGGCGCCTCTAAAGTCGAGCAGGCCGAGCAAAGTGCAGCCGCCATGAATTTCGTGCTTTCTGGGGAAGATATGGATCGGCTTGATGAAGTGTCGCGTGCATTGCGATAATTATCTAGATATTGGCAAGGTAGTTGGAATTAATAACCCATTTAGGCGTGACGGAAATGATGTTTCAGGGTACTTAGTAGAGGGCTTTTGATATTGCTTACACGGAAACGGCAGCTTCCGTTTCGTGAACCGATTCGGGGGTGAACCGGGTTCGAGTCTTCAGGTGTAGTGCTAAGAATCCCAATATTCCGATGGCCGCAATGATTCCCGAGAGATACCAGACCCAGCGGGGGTCGTAAAAATCCATGATAAGCCCAGCGCCCCAGGCTGCAAAAGTCGAGGGGATCGCCCAGGACAGACCAAAAAAGGCCATATAGCGCCCACGCATTTCCTCTGGCGCAAAGCGCGATGCGAGTGCTTGACTGATTGGCATGATGATCATCTCTCCAATGGTGATTACGAGCATCGCAACCACGAAAAGAGGATACCCAGATACAAAACCATAGGCCGTGAAGCCGACCATGTAAAAGGCTGTTCCCAGGGCCATCATCGCCATTGGGGAGTAGCGTTTAACCCGCCGGGTCACCCAGAACTGAAACAAAACGACGGTGCCGGCGTTTATGCTGAACAGCGGTCCGAATGCATCGACTTGAACCCCATGCACATCACGTAAGAACACGGACAGAGTGCTGTACAGCTGCAGATAGACAACCCCGACCAGCATGGAGATCAAGACGAACGCAAAGAAAAGTCTATCTTTTGCGACGTGCAGGTAACCGCCCATCGTTTCGAGGAGCGTCTCCTGTTTTGTCTCTTCGCTTCGCTCCGGCTTTGTTTCAGGGATCATTCGGTAGACGATGACTGCCGTGATGATGCTGGAAATGGCATCAAGGATGAAGAGCAGCAGATAGGATCGGGAGGCCAAGAAGCCGCCGATCATTGGCCCAAATACCCAGGCCAGGTTCGCCACGACACGGAGGAGGCCAAATCCTTCGGCGCGTTGCTTCTCCTCCAACATATCAGCCACCATGGCTTGGTAGGCTGGGCCAGCGACGTCGGAGAGAAGGCCGACGAAGCCAGCGAGGACGTAAAACGTGCTCAGATTGTTAACCAATCCCATTAAAACACTGCTCAAAGCGCTGACGACCAGACCAAAGAGCACCAGCCCTCTTCGGCCAAATTTATCCGTGAGTCCGCCTCCGATCATGCTGCCGATCAATCCAGCGATGGAGAAGATGCCGAAAAGCACACCCGCCTGGGTCATGCCCACATCGAATTTTTGGGTGATGTACAGGGAGAAGAATGGGAAGATTAAAGTGGCGCCTAGTCGATCAATGAAGGATGCACTGACCAGCACCAGGAAGGGGCGTGGGTATTCTTGGAGGGTGCTTTTTAATCGTGTCAGCATTTGATTGGTGGTGTGAGGCGAATCGGCCCAATTCTTATACGTAAGTTGCCTGGTATGGGTTCAAGAGATTTGATCTTACCAGATGGGAGAGGGGATGCGAAGGGTGGGGCAAGGCGTGAATGGGTGAAAAGGAGAGAGGGGGCAGGGGAGCTGGGGGCAAGGGAGCAGTGGAAGGGTGATCGGTCGAAGGGAAGTATGTGTGGGCAGGTTACCTTCTAACTCTGGTCCTCCATTAAATCGTAGAGACGCCCGGCGGGGCGTCTAAGAAGGGATTCCATATTGAATTGAGCTATTCGTCAGCATCGGGACTTGATCCAGTAGTTCTCTCTTGAGAAGCGCGTTTACCCTTCAAATACCGCGAGATCATCATCCCAATCCACGCGCCGATCGTTCCGGCGATTACCAAGATTCCAATCTGTGACCAGATCATAATAAATAGAAATTTCCCCTAGATGCTTATGTAGGAATAACCTTGAGGGTTAAAAGAGATCAAAATTCTAGACGAGTGATTGTTTTCTTTTTTGCCATTCCTTCCTAAGTTCATGGGATGCAGATTGTGCCCAACCAATAGCGACAAGCATGAACAGAGGGCCCAGTAGGGCACTTGCATTTTTCATCTGACCAGATCGACTGAGATACATTCCGAGAAATGCCCCACCACCGCCTACAATTGGGAGAGAGAGCCATGCTACCTTCATGATTGTTTTTCCGGTTTCGGTTTTAGGGCTGTTTTGTTCTCTGAAAAGTACCTGCGAAAGTCCTGGGTTTAGGTAAGGGAACAACCACGCAATCACATAGGCGATGAAGAACGGTAGGATCCAAACCAGGGAATTATTCATATTAAAGAGCAACAAACGAGCACCAATCAAGAAAAAAAGTAGAAGACCAGCATGAATGGTTATAAACTTTGTCCCATGAAATCTTTCAATACGTTGTACAACCGAGCTGATAGCCGCAATTAGGGCTAATGAAATGCCCAATACTAGGTAGGCTTTAGAGTAATCGGGGAGTAAACCTAGAATCCCACCAAACATACCGAATCCAAATAGTGACATCGGGAGGATTTTCCACCATTTTTCTTGTGATTTCATTCGTTATGTTCCCCAAAACTCCTATAGAAGCCTAAGCATGATTGGGTTTCAAATATGCTTATACAGTCTGTTTGAAGCGAGTTGTACTTCTACCTAACTGCCTGTACCAAACAAATTTCCGAAGATGCCACCAATTTTATCTTTAAGATTCTGAGCAGTTTTCGACAGATTTTTACCAACCGAATTGATTGTATCGCCAATATTCTGTAAGGTCTCCTCTACAGTATCATTTACTCTCCTCGCCGTCTTTAGTACCTGTTGACCAATTCTCTGAACACCAACGTTAACAATTGTTTTGGTGTTTTCGTAAATACCCCCAAAGGCAGATAATCCAGTTGCTACCTTCTCTTTTAGTTTATCAGTATTAATAATCTGATCTATTATCCAGCCAAGGAGTAACCCCGTGCCAACTGTCGCCAAAGCAACAAGCCAGATGGGAGCCGATAGGGTAAAACCAGTTACAATCGCTCCAACTCCAACTGCAGCTCCAACACCAATTAATCCTGCCTGAGCAAAATCAACCATCGTGGAGGCAGCAAATTCATTGCTGCGTAGACCCTTATCCCTATTCTCGCCTACTGTAAAATCAATAGCGTTCGTGGCAAGTGATATCAAAGCAGTGAAGCCCAAACCGCGTACTGCTTTCCATCGAATGCTATGTGAGAGAACGGCAGGTTGATTCGTTTGGTTATACCGCGTCCCCGCAATATGCAACTTCTGGCGGAATGACAATTTTTCACCTGGAGGTTGACCCGGCACAGAGACAGAGAATTTGTCGTCTGCTAACTCGTTGAATGCAACTCCGGTCATATTCCAGATGCTTCTAGCCTTTCGAAAGTACTTCACAGCTTTAGATGCTACTGGCAAAACAGCCCGGGAGATTATTGAAGGGATAGGAAGTTCAAAATCTTCCGCTTGGTTGACCTTATCATAAGCACGATTGATACCGGGATAAGGTGTCCCCTCATGAGAACCCACATTCTTAT
>SDBU01008245.1_pt1 | contig 11890 bp, 6 predicted proteins | sample 2277071 | NCBI WGS metagenome assembly SDBU01 (sample SAMN10397929, study PRJNA504765) | marine sediment metagenome | isolation source: marine sediment core GS08_GC12, 126 cmbsf | place: Arctic Ocean: Gakkel Ridge, Loki's castle | collected 2008
TATAAATGTACAGGAACCAGCGGACTGTAGAAGCCGCACCTCAGTATCAGGTACCGCATGGTGAGGTCACCGGTAAGCTCAAAGAATATGGCCATATATAGCAGGGCTACCGGAGTTGCCGCCAGACCCAGCGCGAAACTATTGATAACTACTCCCAGTGGGAAGGCTATCCCGAGGGCTATCACCACAATCCAGAGTAGTGGCGCCCGCTTGCCTCTTACCATTTCCCTGACTGAAGTTTCTCCGGCTAATGACCCATACCTGGCACTTATTAAGTACACGGCGAGGAGGATAATGAAACCTACCAGCAGCAGGCGTGTCCATTCCTCTACCGCCAGCCCAATTTCTGTAGCGCCGGTAGCGAGAGCAGTAGCCAGTGTTAACCCGGCTCCTCCCCAGAGCCCGCTGGCGACATACAGTATGGGCAGTATGGCCGTGTTCCAGAGCGGAATACCATTGACAAAATTCATGGCAAAACCGCCGTATATTATCACCAGGAAAGCCAGTATATTGGTTATTATCAACAGGGCAGTAGCTGAGCTCGCCTGCCAGACCAGGCTCATGTGAATCAATCCTGATAGAAGGAAAAGCGTCACAAAATACATTCCCCGGGATATCCATGAGGTTTTCCATCCCGATGAGATAAAAATTCGCCAGAATCTAAGGGGATGTCCCAGGTAGAGAAGGTGTATCCCGCCACCCAGAACGGCACAGATAAGCCAGCCGATAAACATACCCGGTATGCTATCGAAAAGTGAAGAGACCAGGAACATGCCGGCGCCCAGCTCAATGAAGAAGAAAGCAAGCCATAGAAGTATACCCCTCTTCTCTATCCATTCCGTCTGTGGCGTGAATGTCACCATCCACTCATATGGTCTCATTTTATGTGTTTCCTTCCTATCTGAGGTAGTAAACTGAAGGGACAGTGCCGTATTCAGGGTGAATCTGGATACTCCCTCTCTCCACTATCAATCTTGAGACGTGGCTATCCGGGTCATCTAGGTCGCCAAAATGCCTGGCTTCAACCGGGCAAACATTGGCGCAGGCTGGTGTTGCTTCCCGGTCCACTCCGGGCTTGAGTCCTTTTTTCACCCCTTCATCGATTCTTTCCTCGCAGAAGGTGCACTTTACCACCACCCCGGTCTGGTATGTTTTCTTGGCTATTTCTTCACCGGGTAACCAGCCCTGTCCGGGGAAATACTGCTGGAACTTATTCAAGTAGGTGCGTGATTGATAAGGACAGGCTACCAGGCAATATCTGCAGCCGATGCATTTGTCGTAGTCTACGGTGACTATTCCGTCTTCGCGCTGGGAGGAAGCGCCGGTGGGACAGGCGTCCACACATTTTGCCTCTTCACAGTGATTGCATAGCACTGGCCATGCTTCTATTCTTGCGCTCGGATAGGTCCCCACTTCGCCGGTCAGGACACGGCACCAGTTAATTCCGGCCGGGAGATTATGCTCTTGCTGGCAAGCTATGACGCAAGCCTGACAGCCAAGGCACCTCACTAAATCCACCACCATTCCCCATCTGGTCATTTGGTTAGTTCCCTTCTTTTTTGTAGATTTTTAATCTGACTCCGGACTCTATGCTGAAAGTTACCGGGTCCAGGTGCTCCTTGTCCATTTTTATCAGGTCATTGAAATGGGTGCCTTTGCCCGTGGCCACCGGTATATTGGGTGAGAAATGGCCGGCGCAGGCATTGACGGCTACCACCTGAGGGTGTATCGACTGCATCAGTTTGATAATTCCTCCGGTCTTACCTCCGGTATCGGATTCCAGCCATACCCGGTCGCCATCCTTTAGCCCTTTTTTCCTGCCCGTTTCAGCATTGAGCTGGACACTGTAAACATAGGGGTTTGCCTGGCTGGCCTGGTCCAGCCAGGGGACTTCCATAGTCAGCGAGCCAGAATGTAATACGTGGCGGTAGGTTACCCCATACAGGTCGTAGCCGGGGTCCTTTGTTTCAAGGCAGGGGAAAAACGTAGCCATGGGGGTGTAATAGCTCCAGTCAATATCAACCCCCCTGGGTTCGCAAATCTCCCTTGTCCTTTCTTTCATCCCCAGTACGAACTCGTAGTAGATGGGTTGTCTTAAATTATCAAGAAATGGGGCGAAATAGCATTCCTCGACCTTCTTTGGCCAGCTGATACCATTGTGCTCCTTAAACCACTCTAAACCGTAATCATCACCCATGTAGGCCTTCACCGCTCCGTCACATATCTCCTGCCAGGTGTAGTTTCTGGTTGCATCCAGCTCTAATTTGTAGGGAGTGTCAGGGTCCTTCAGGCGCAGCATCTCGTTAAGAAAACCATACAGGTTCTCCAGCACTTTTGGAGATATTCTCCGGGCAAGCTCAAGGTAAACCTCCATAGCCTGCCGACGCTCAAATAAAGGCTTTACCACCGGCTGCCTTATGTTGTAGAACCAGTCTACCATCCCGGGCTGACCGCAGAATCCAACCTCCACATGGGCACCGGCGTATAATGCTTCAAGATAACAGGTATCGGGTAAAACTATATCACAGAAATCAGAGATTTCATCCAGGTATAACCGGAAGGAAACAATGAACTCCCACTCTTTAAGTGATTCCGCTACAGCATCTTTGTCCGGCATTGACATGACGGTGTTAGTCCCGTAATTAAAGAGAACCTTCTTCTTGGTGGTTAACCCGAATTTTTCCCGCCACCAGTTGCGGTCACTGGCATCAATGAATGGTGTAGCGCCAACCCAGGGGAAGACCTCTCTCAGGGTAAACTTGGTAGCCGGCACCTTTGGTTCGTGTATTGGCCACATAGCATGGCCACCGGTATGCCACCAGCCGGGGATTAAATCACCATCCTCACTCACTGTGGGATGGTACTGGGGGTAGCCCGTTCCGGGGAGACCATAGAACAGAGTAGGCCAGCCAATGGCTCCCCCGGGCACATCGTCAGCCCCAACTATTGCATTCAGCAGATATACCGCGACGACGTTATGAAACCCGTTAGTGTGCCCCTGGACACCCCGGAAAGTTATGGCAGCAACCGGCCTCAGTGGTAAATTCTTCCCCTGGATGGTAATCGTGCTCCCTATTCTGGCGGCCTGAACAAACTCCGTGGCAATGCGGCGGATTGTTTCCGCCCGAGCCGTGCTTATCTCGGAGGCCCACTCAGGGGTATATTTCTTTACGTGTTCTCTAAGCAGGGCAAATGCCGGCTGACACTTAATCCCATCAAACTCATACTCACCTTCAATGGCGTAATCACCTACGTTGGGGTCGTCAAAGGTCTTAAACTTCTTCTCCCCGGCGTCAAAAACCAGTGGCTTCCCGCTCTGTTTGTCCCTTACGTAATGTTCATCAGGGCCGATTAAGAAAGGCCCGTTGGTCCACGTCTTGATGTGCTCGGTGTCATAGGTGCCCAGCTCATTCAGGATGACATTGACCATGGCCAGGGCAACCGCACCATCAGTGCCGGGTAGAATGGGCACCCACTCGGTTGCCTTACTGCCGACAGTGCTGCACACGGGGTCAAAGGTGACTACTTTCGCCCCTCTGGCTCTGGCCTCGGCCGCCTGTTTCTGGGCATAGAGGGCCGTGTGTCCGGCGCCGTGCCCCTTGCTTGAGCCAAAGTGGATAATGTAATTGCAGTACTGATAATCAGGGAGGAACGACCAGGCTCCATGAACCCGACTGCAAACAAAGTGTGTCGAGTTCCCGCAGTAGGTGCCACCGCCTCCGGTGGTAATACTGCCTCCGAAAGCGCGGGCAAAACCGGATATAAGCCGGCCCATGGGGGACACCTGTGGCGGGTACTGGGCGTGTAGCTGCCTGGGGTCTTCCTCGTAGACTTCCTTTAGCTTTTTGGCTATGGTGTCAAGAGCCTCTTCCCAGGAAATCCGCTGCCAGCCAGGGTCTATGCCAATACCCTTCTCCGGGTTCGTCCTTTTCATGGGGTAGTTAAGACGATTTGGGTCATAGAGTAATTGGAGTCCGGAAGCTCCCTTCACGCACAATCTGCCGCCACTGGCGGCACAATCAGGCTCGCCTTCAATCTGTACTGCCACGCCATTTACCCGGTGTACTCTTATCGGGCAGTTACCATAGCAGAGATTGCACTGCGTGCTGACCCAAACATCATCCCGCCTCTCTTTGTTTGTCTCTGTGGCCATTTTATTTCCGTCCCTCCCTTACACCCCGGTTTCACCAATTCCCTCGTTGCTAAAAACCGCCTGAAGGACATCAAGCATCTAAAAACCTCAGTAGCCATACATCCCGGACCAGTCACCCTTCTATTACCCTTTCTCGGTCCACAGGTCAGGGATGACAAAAGCCAGGTCTAGTGCTCGGAGGGTCTCGGGCAGGGGTTTGCCCGTAGCCCTATCCCAGCCCATCTCACGATAATAGATATCCAGCATCTCATCCAGCACCGGGGTAATGCTCTTGCCCTGGTACGGGCCGTCAGGAAACATCGAGCCGTAACGCGGCGAGGGTGCTTCCCGGTCAGGCGTATAGCCATGACGGATGTAAAAGGCACGAAGAAGATTTACCGCTCGTAGCCCCACCTGCTCTGCCTCCTCCCAGGTAAAATCCCAGCCGGTAGCTGCGTTCAGCATGCCCACCAGCAGCTCCGGTACTTCCCGGTTGGACTGATGGCATATTCCCAGGGAGTCAATGAAGGGGTTGACGCCGGTTACTTTGGCCGCTTGCACGGCAACTTCCTTATGGGAGAATGGTGAGCTAGGGTCAGCCAGCCCCAGGGCACTTGCCCGCGGCATGATGTGTATCTGGTTGCTGCCGGTATTCGACACGCAGTTGTCAAGCTGGTAAGCCCAGTTGCGGCGGTGGTCATGTCCCACCGGCGTGGTGCCGTTCTTAGTGTAAATGGCAAACCGCGTAGCCTCGCCGCCGATGCGCTGCGCCGCTCTCATGGCGCCTTCCGCCAGTATATCGCCGATACCTTCCCGATGGGCTATCTTGTTTAGCACTGCCCGTACCGCCTCCACGTTGCCCCAGGTCATCTCCAGGCCATCGGTATCCTCGCGACCAAGCAGGCCTTTTTCATAGCACTCTATCACCATACCAAGGACCCAGCCCGTCTCATTGCACTCCAGGCCAAGGCGGTCAACCTCGTTGCTTAGGGCGGTGGCGGTAAGCCCGTTATAGATACCCACCTGTGGGCCAACGGCAGCCAGGCCTTCATACTCCGGCTCTTCACCCTCCGCACCGGCATAGGGACCTTCGGGGATACGTATTATGTCACAGTGATGCATCCGGCAAGCCCAGCAGGGATGACGCCGGACCAGGGTGAGGTGTTCTCTCAGGAATTGAGCACTGTAGGTCTCCATCTGCTCTTCAGTCATCGGAGACATAGCCGTAGTATAGTTCTTGAAGGGGACACGATTGGGAAGTGGTGCATCAGGATTCGCCAGCGCTCTCATTATCCATAGCGTGCCCCAGTGGTAGTTATTAGACCACCCCGGCGTTTTTTTTATTACCTCAAACATCTGCTTACTCAGCGAGGAAAGCGTTTTCCTGTCATAAACGTTGACCGTTCCTTTTCCCCGAGCAACAGCAACAGCCTTCAGGTTCTTTGCGCCCATGACCGCTCCGGGGCCGTTGTGCCCCGCCACGTGCCCGCGGTCGCCGACCAGTGCGGCAAACCGAACCAGGTTCTCCCCGGCGGGGCCGATACCAAATACACTCATCGCCTGGGACGAGAAACCGAGCTCCTCCTTGACTTGCTCCTCGGTCTGCCAGGTATCCTTGCCGGCCAGGTGTCTGGCATCCCTCAGTTCCGCCTTGCCGTCATGGATGTAGAGATAGCAGAGTTCATCCGCCCGGCCCTGGATAATAACACGGTCGAATCCAGCCATCTTGAGGAATGCGCCAAAGAACCCGTTCGCCTGGGTAGAGGTAGGGCCCTCGGTCAAGGGCCCCTTGGTAACCACGCTAAAGTTGCCCGACCCCATCACCCTGGTGCCACCCAGCGGACCAGAGGCAAGAATGATACGGTTTTCCGGGTCAGACCACTTCACCCCCGGCGGGACCTCCTTGTAGAGGGCCTCTGCCCCCAGCCCCATTCCACCAAGATACCTCCTGAGGGTAGCGGCGTCCTCGTCCTCGATATTGAACTGTTTACCGCTTAAATCAACACGCAGCGTTTTGCCGGCATATCCGTAAAGCTCCCCCAACTCAATCTCCTCCCGGTTTACCATCCGGAAAATTTACCCCTGTTTCGCTGGTCTCATGATGACTATATGGCACTCGTGGCTACTCTACATCTTGTATTCTGAAGGCTGTGCTGGTTTGAGACCGGCACGGCATGATTAAGCGTCAGGAGCCTAACAGGGTAAGCAGTAATCCGCGATATAGTTTAAGTTCCAGGGCGATTTCAAACATAGCATAGATAAAACCCGTGGCAAGCAGAGTGGAGATTACAGCGGTGAGCCACCTGGCGCCCAGCCGCTTCATATAGAAAAGTACAAATAGAGGTATAGCTATGAGATAGCCAACCACATAGATACCCAGTAGAAAGCCCACTACCCAGGATAAATTAACCGCATATCCGCGCCACGTCTCTTGAGCCATCAGGCCTTTGCCCTTTTCATCGGCAATTTCTGGCTTCTCCCCAGCCCAGATTTCATTCCGTAATCCAATCCCGGCCAGAAGGACAACAATACTGCCAATCAATACCGGAAGCAATTTGGACTGATAACCGTACTCTATCCCAAACAATGACCAGAAAATCATGGTGAGTGCTATGACCAGCAGTATGATGTAAATGATGGCGTTGCCGCCCAGCTTTAATCTTGGCTTGCTCCGCTTCGGTGCTGATTTGCTGGCTTCTGTCTGGCGCTGGAGGGTATCCTTAAGCGGTCCGTAGGCAATAACGGCAATGGTGACAGCGATGAGGGCCAAACTGATGGGTCTCACGAAGAACAGTGGGCCGTCTACCTTAAGGGCGATGAAGAAGAATTTCTCGAAGATTGGCCCCAGAATAAAGCCCAGTAACAGCGCTGGCCGGTTATAATCAAACCTTCTCATCGTCAACCCAATTACGCCAAAGATGACCGCCACAAGAACATCATTGAACAGCTTGTGGTAGCCATAAGCACCGGTAAGGGCCAGGACCAGGACTATGGGAACCAGGAGGTGACCGGGAATAAAAGCTACTCGGGACAGGTGCGGTGCCAACGGGAGACAGATGGCTACTCCAATTACCCCGGAAACGGCAATAACCCATATCAGTGTGATGGACAGGTCCAGGTGTTCGGTGAGCATTTGTGGGCCGGGAAAAAGCCCGAGCATGGTAATTGCCCCCAGCATCAAGGCCATAATGGGGCTGCCCGGTATTCCCAGGGCCAGGGTGGTAAGCAATGCCCCGGACTCGCAGGCATTGTTGGCACTTTCTACGGCGATAACGCCTTCCACGTTACCCTTGCCAAAGGTTTCCGGGTGCTTGGAGGTTGCCTTCGCCTGTCCGTAAGCAATAAAGGTGGCTGGTGAGGCACCCACCCCCGGGATGGCTCCGGCGATAAACCCTATTAGCTGGCTGCGCAGCACCAAAGAAAGGTGACTAAATACATCTCTCACGCCGCGCATTACATCTGCCGTTCCCTTGATCACCGCCTGTGTACGGGCGATAGTACCACCCCGGGTGGCCAGGGCAACCATTTCTGGTATAGCAAATAGTCCCAGCAAAAGGGGAATCAGACCGATACCGTCATAAAGGTACGGGCTGTCAAAGATAAAGCGATCAGCTCCAGTAGCCGGTTGAAAGCCGATGAAGGAAATCATCAGGCCTATGCCGCCGCTGAGCAGACCCTTAACCATTGAGCCGGTCGCCAGGACGCCGATAAAAGTGAGTCCCAGCAGGATGATAAAGACCATGTCCGCGGAGCGAAGGGCAATAACCATAGGCAGTATCAGCGGAATGACGGCTAAAGCCACCAGCGCGGTGAGAATATTACCCAGTCCGCTGGCCGCCTGTGCTGCCCCCAGGGCTCGCCCACCCTCACCCCTCTGGGTCATGGGGAAGCCATCAATGAGGGTAGCCGAACTGCCCGGGGTTCCCGGCAGGTTCAGCAGGATAGCACTTATGGCACCCCCCATGAACTGGATGGCCATAATGGTCATCATCAGCGGCAGGGCCTGCATCGGCGTCATGAAAAAAATAAAGGGAAGCATCAGGGTAATCGCCAGCATGCCGCTGATACCCGGGATAAGGCCAAAGATAAGCCCGATTACCGTCCCGATACCAATAAACAGCCACAATTCCAGAGAGGCGAAGTTCTGTAACGCACCAAGTATTGCCCCAAACTGCATGCTACATTACTCCACAGTAGTTCATCGGGGCGCCCCCAGGTGGGCTTTACTCCAGGGGCGCCCGGAAATAATTGTCTTGGCCTGGTTCTATTTTACTTAATGTATTTCTTGGCTAATTCGTTCATCAGGTCTACGTCAGCTTTGGGCGTAGCCGCCACGGCTGCGATAAGCTTTACCAGGTCCTCACCCATGACCGGGTCGTCCCAGTACCCGAAGATCTTCTTGGCTATGCCCTGATAGACCTTCGAATCAAATAGCTCCTTCATTTTTACACGCAGGTATTTGACCTTTTCCTGGTCCATCCCCGGCGGGCCGAGGACTACCCGGCCTGTCTTGAAGGCAGCCGCATATATCTTTAACACCTTATCTTGCTCCGGGGTAAGGCTCAGCAGCTCGGAAACTGGTTTCACGCCTGGGAGGAGGGGGCTGCTTTTGTAGGAGACGGTTGACAGTGTCTTGGTATTTCCTTTCTTTTCCTCCAGCATCATGGAGTTGGAGCTGAAGACCAGGCCGTCTACCTCCCCTCTCTTGACTGCCAGCCCTACTTCCGGGGTGGAGTCATAGCCGGTGATGACGACACCATCTTCCAGCCCGAGGACGTAAAGCATGGTCATAGAGCCAAATGGCGGCATGCCTTTGGGAGAGGTAGTACCCAACTTTATCCCCTTGGCTGCTTTCAGTTCTTCCAGGGTGTTGTAGGGCAGGTCGACACTGATACCAAAGGCCGGCGGCTCGTCGGCATACATTGTGATGTAGTTGAACTTGGCGACCTCAAACTCCATGCCCGGGGCGCCAAAAAGGGTGGTAGAGGCCAGTCCAGTGCCAAAGGGGACGTTATAAAGAACACTCCCGTCGTTCTTTGCCTTCCAGACATAGTTGGAGGCGGCCACAGTGCCCCCGCCGGGCATATTATTAACCTTGATGGTGCCTCCGAAGAAATCGGGCCAGACAGCAGTAATGGTTCGGGCGGCACGGTCAGTACCGCCGCCCGCGGAGAATGGCACGACAAGCTCGACGACAGTGTTCTTATAAAATTCCTCCGGGGTCTCTTTTGGTGCCGGCGCTGGCGCCGGTTTTGGCGCTGGTGCTGGCTTTGGCGCTGGCGCTGGTGCCGGTTTTGGCGCTGGTGCCGGGGCTGGTGCTGGTGCCGGTGCCGGTGCCGGTGCCGGTGCCGGTTTAGCGCAAGCACCCAGTACAAACGTTAAACTAAGCGCTAGCACCATTAAAATCAATAACGATTTTCGCATTTCAATTACCTCCTTGTCCTCACATTATTGTCTGGTTAATACTGCCTGGGCTGGTTACATTTTTCGCCTCCTCCGGGTTATTATTTTATATTGATAGAGTATTCTTCTCTTGTTATATTACCTCTTAATTGCTAGTATTAGTAACATAATAAGTTATGTGATGTCAAGGATAGGACTGGGACTGTGCTATCCGGCATATGTCATCAGTACGATTACGCTGGAAAAATTTCTCTCACTCAAGGGAGTCGCCCCGGTGATATTAGAGATACAGTTTGATAGGCAATGCGCTTGAACCGGAAATCCACCGGACTATTTTATGGGTGGTGGATTGTGGGCGCATCTTTTGTGATTGCCCTGTATGTAGCCGGCGTTATTGTCTACGGGTTCACCGCTATCTTCGAGCCCATAGCCAACGAGCTTGGCTGGAGTTATACGCAAATATCCCTGGCCGCTTCGTTACGCGGCCTGGAGATGGGTCTTATCGCCCCTCTCATCGGACTGCTGGTTGACCGCTATGGACCGAGGCGGCTGATATTTGGTGGGGCGTCCGTTGCCGCTCTGGGGCTGTTCCTTCTCAGCCGTACCACCTCCCTGGCTACGTTCTACGGGGCCTTCGTTCTGATTGCGATAGGTATGAGTTGTTGCAGCCAGACAGTGCTGCTGACGGCGGTCACCAACTGGTTCCGGAGGAAAGTAGGAATAGCCAGCGGCATTGCCATTTCCGGCTTTGGCTCCGGCGGCCTGTTAGTACTGGTAATGAATAGACTCATAGAGGTGTATGAATGGCGAACGACATTGCTCATCCTTGCTCTGGGTATGCTGGTCACGGTTCTACCACTATCGCTCCTGTTTCGGCACAAACCGGAGCAATACGGTTATTTGCCTGACGGCGAAGCAAGTGGTGTGGCGACATTGGATAATGGTTCCGCCCAGCTACAAACCATTGAGGTGGATGTTGGGGTTAAGCAGGCCCTCAAAAGCCGGGCATTCTGGCACATAGCGATAGCGTTTACCTTCTACATGGTGCTGGTAAGTAGCGTAGTCACCCATATAATGCCTTATCTCAGCAGTATTGGTATCACCAGATCAACTGCCGGCTTAGTGGCTACCTTCGTCCCGCTGATAAGTATCGGCGGCCGCATCGGTTTTGGCTGGCTTGGAGACAGGATAAACAAGAAGCAGATAGCTGCGGGCGCCTTTGTCATGATGGTTTTCGGGGCGCTCTTTTTTGGATATGCGGCCACTGCCGGCGCATGGCTGCTGGTGCCTTTCCTCATTCTGTTCGGCATAGGTTTTGGAGGCAGCAACGTACTCCGGCTATCCCTGACGAGAGAGTTTCTGGGGAGAGCAAATTTTGGAACCTTTTTTGGCCTGATAATAGGCATAAACATGATGGGCAATATTCTGGGTCCATTTTTAGCCGGGCTGGCATTTGATAACTGGGGTAGTTACCAGTATGTATGGTTCCTGTTTGCCGGCCTTGCGGTTATATCCGTAATCTCCGTGTTGACAATTCCTTCGGTCAAGCCGACAGTTTAGCCCTTAATCCGTGAGTCTATGTTCAGGGGCTTACCCTTTATTGGTCGGGCGACTAAAATCACGAGGGGTGTGAAAGGCTCGGCTTAACTATGGTCTTTCCAGCCATACATCCAGTACCACGGACTGGCCGCCGCGAACCCTTGTCAGCGCCCCGGCAATAGCCGGGGATAGTGCGGCCGGGTCTTCTACTAACTCACCCCAGGCGCCACAGGCCCGGGCAACCTGGGCAAAGTCGGGCGGGGTGAATTCAACCCCCCTCCATTTCCCTTTCTTTGCCGTGTAACTTTCCGCACCGTAGGCCCGGATAATGGCACGTTTTACTGCGTGGTACCCCTGATTATTGAAGATTATGGTGAGGAAGGGCGCATTATTATCGTTGGCTGCCATCAAGGCTGGCAAAGGATGGCCAAAGATAAAAGAACCGTCCGTGGTAAGACAGACCACCGTGCTCTCCGGCGTGGCCAGTTTTGCGCCCAGGGCCAGGCCAAGTCCCCAACCCAGGCCGGAACCCCCGACACGGAAAAGGGAACCGGGTTTTGTGCGGTGTAGGTGACGGGCTACTGTTGGCTGGTTACTAACCGTTTCGTTGATGATAATAGCGTCATCGTCTATCTCCCGGGCGATACAGTGGGCCAGCCACTCCGCAGAAATCGGGCGCTGCCCGGCCTTAGCCAGGGCGCTGCTTTGCCACTCTGCCCGTTTTGTTTCATGCTCCGCCTGGCAGCGCCGGAAGCGCTTCCGGCAGCGGGCTCTGTCCTCTGAGGTGAACAACTCCCGGACGGCATGGCTGAGGGC
>SDBU01008246.1_pt1 | contig 11889 bp, 5 predicted proteins | sample 2277071 | NCBI WGS metagenome assembly SDBU01 (sample SAMN10397929, study PRJNA504765) | marine sediment metagenome | isolation source: marine sediment core GS08_GC12, 126 cmbsf | place: Arctic Ocean: Gakkel Ridge, Loki's castle | collected 2008
GTCCCGATGCCTAACCTTGTTCCATCAAAATACAGATTCGCCTCAGCATTCATGGCATCCGCACCGGTGGCGGTGAGCACCCGGTTGTCGGCGCCGTTGGACATAAAATCGGACACGTCCACCGCAATAGCATCAGCCGTCACATCGATACCGGTGCCCGCCCCAATATCGAGCGTCCTGGTGGATTCCAGCGTCCCACCGCCAGTGAGCCCGGCCCCGGCTGTGATGCTCACCCCCGAATGGTCAATGTGCTCGTTGCCAACATAGTCAGAGAATCCATCATGGTACGCCCCGCTGGCAACAGCGATAACGCCACTCTCATCCGGCACCTGGAGCGTTCGAGTATTCCCGGATGCAACCAAGGTCCCTACGTCAAACGCCAGAATCTTCGTATTGTCCGTTTCGTCGAATATCGCAAATTGATTATCCGCGAAGGTTGTCATTGCGCCCCCGGCGCCCGCCCCGGCCTGTAGTGCTTTGCCCCGCAAATCTGTAGTGGAAATATGAGTTAGGGTGTTTGTCCCGCCCGACCATTTCATCGTAATCCGACATATCGGTACACCGGTAGAGGACTCCAAAGCAAACTCTCTCGGCATGGTCAGATCGTCTTTGCCATCAACGTCGTTCTCCGCCGAAGACTGCGAGGAGTAACCCCCCGACGGCAGTTTGCACATTACAGGCGTGTACTCATCGGTTTTATTCGCCACAGCGAAAAAGAACAGGTTAAAATACTTGTTCGCCAGGGAGTTCCCGCCTGAGTCATTCACAATATCTGCTATATTGCTGAGCTCGTGGTAGTTGTCGCCGCTCCAATTAACTACGTGAACGTCCTCTCCAGATACGCTCGTATCGAGTGCAGAGAAGGGATGCCTGTGCATCTGGTAGACCACACCGGAGGTTGACTTCCAATACCACTCTGAAGCACCAACGCGGTCCATGTACGATGATCCTGCATCCTGGTCTGTTCCGTTCGGATCGATACCGGAGAAATATATTGCCCCCGACCGACGGATTCTCTCCCCAAGATGGGTAAAGCGTCCCATGCTGTTGTCGCTCTCGGATAGATCATCTTCCCAATTCTGGTTTGCGTAAACACCTTCGGCCTGAGTATGGGTTGCCGACGGGACAAAGAAGAATGCCACCCGGATATGTTCGACCGTTGTGGGCCAATCGCTCGTGCTCAAAGTCAATTGCTTTGTGGTTTGCAGGATATAGACATAATTCTTTTGAGGAGAGGAATCGCTACCGGGCGTCAAAATGATAGTCGAGTCCGCAGCCAGCAGGAAATCCCCATCGGAGAATTGCATCGTCAAAGTGCCTTCATCGGCGTTGCTGACAGTACAGGTGATCTTCGTGCCGTCACTGGAGGCCAGGGCGTTGAACGTCTCTTTAATGGTCCCGTTGCTGTATGCCCGTGCAGCCAGATTCAGCGCCTCAACGTCCGACCGGGTGTAATACTGCTCGGTTTCGTGCTTCTCGTAAACCTGTTGGGAGAACAGCTTTCCACCAGCACGGATATACATCCTGTATTCAAGCCCCTGCGGTAGACCACTTTCAATCGCGCTTTGAGTGATCTGGGCAATAACCGCCTCGCCCTCCGGCAGATCGTTCAACCGTGGGACAGCCCCGAGTATTCGGCTGGTCTGTAGCATTGGCCCAATTCGTTCGCTCACGATTCGTGCTCCTTATGGGGTTATGAAATCTCCGGGATGCTTGCTGTTCCACTCTCGCATCATTGACGTCGCGCCCTCCATGTCGCCCTCAAATATTAACGTATTAATCTGGTTCAGTGTCGCTCTTTTGGACTTGTTCTTCACCATTGAAGTGGGAAATCCGAAAAAGGGCATCAGACCTGCTGGAAGCCTTCTCTTGCCCTGGAACACCAAGGCTCCTCGCTCTGCCGCCATTGGAGTGGCAACATCAAGAATGAAGTCCCTCGTGCGCGCCGGCATATCCTTCCACCCTTTATACTCAGGCTGGTACCGGCTCGGGAAAAACTGGTGACCGAGAGCTGCCAATGCAGGAGATAGCTTATATCCAAATTTCTTAATCGGATCATCGGCAAACTCGGCCACTTCAAAAACGCTCTTTAGCGGCCGGAAATACGCTGGGCCGCCCCTAATTGTTCTGGTTTTCCCATTGTCGTCGGTAACAGTATAATCAGGCTCGTCCCACCACGCCCTGACCGCAAATCCTTTATCTTCTGGGTTCTCCCATAGATGTTTCGATTCTCCATCCATCTGCAAAGTAGACATCTGATTCCAAAGGTCGGCCGTCCCCATTATTGTAATTGCGCCAAGGGCATACTTGCGATATTCCTTTCGGATCGGGCCCAGGTCCTCTAGGCCAAATTTTTTGGTCATAGATTCCGGCATGAAGGATTGTGCGACCCTTTTTGCAACCAACAGGTGCTCTCTCTGCCAAGTCGGAGATAGTAAAAGCCTCTGCCACCAGAGCCGAGCCCCAGGCTCAAAATAAAGTTTCACCATGAAGCGATTGGTTTCCAAAAGCGACCGCTTCCAGTGTTCTCCCGAGAAGTGACCATCGGCTGCTTGAACGGCTCTGCGAGCTGCAAGTTGGGTGCTCTGCTTCTCGGTTGCGCCCTTCTCAATCCCTGCCTTGATATACCGAGGAAGGATCTTATTGTACGTATCCAGGGCGAAACTAACTTTCATTCCCGGCTGGACAACATCGAAAATGAAATCTCGCATATACTCAATCGGCTTGGTGACAGTATTGCCGAACTTCCCGGCAACTGTCTCACCAGTGAAGAAGCTGTTTCGATACCCAACGTCCTCATACCCTTTTTTAACCTCAAGCCCCTCCTCATAGAGTAGTCGCAATCTTGGATCGCTCCAATCCTTCGATTGCCGGAGACCGCGAGGTATGTTTTTGAACGGCACTCTGAAATTTGCCGCCTCTTGGAATCCTAATGATGTAGCATGAAACAAGGATGCGAGCTTCAAGGACTTGGCCGCATTGTTCAAGTGATCGAACGAAGTATATTGGGGATTCTCCAGATATGCCCTGACATGATGATAGAGTTCTCTACGAACGCCAACGGGTCCTTTAATAATTCTGGTTGCCCCGTCAGTTCCCTTATAGACAATCGGCTTGTCCAACTGAGAATGGTGGTATCTTTCATACCCTTCAGTAAGGCCCTGATCCCGTAGCAGATCCCACCGCTCCACCATCTGCAACGGTCGTGGCTCTGCCTTCTTGCGAGGGAGTATGCTTCCCTCGATACCCGCCTCAACATTATGTAATCCCGCGAACATTTGCCGGGACTGGTGGGACCTCATAACTGATTGCCATTCCAAGCCGATGAGGGCGCCCATATTAGTTGTTGCCGGGGTGAGACCCTGTTCAATTCCGGCCTCATAAGTCGATATAGTTCTCTGCTTAGATTGCGGAAGGCCCTTGCTGAATTTCCCGTACATGGCCTGGTAGGGCCGACCTGTTCTGGGGTTCTTCCAGTGATGGAAGATGTGGTTTATATCAGTTTCCTCCATCCTTTCCAGCACTTTATTCTGGTCTACGAAGTCGTTTAGTTTCTGTTTTTCACCAGCCAGCCATTGCGTGATCGACTTCTCCAACCCGCTGAGCTGGTCCCAATATTTGCCCGACATTTTGGCCTCGTAGGCCTGTACCATAAGCATCTGCCTGGCGGCATCTGGAACAACTTTATCAACCGTGCTCTCTAGCCAGTTACTCGTGGCTTCAGCCCGTCGGATCATCCTATCATGCTCTACCATCAAATCAAGGCCCTGCTCCACACCTACCCGGACTTTCTCGGGCATCTTCGACTTCTCGATCATTTCAGAAGTGGCTTTGGAAATTTGCTTCACGCTCTCCAATAGTATTTGCGGATTGGGAACTCCCACCGTGGAGAACAGCATCGACATTGATTCTGGAGTGTCTATCGGTTCGGGCAGTCGCATGTCCGCTGATTCAATGGAATAAGGATCAAAGGGCTTCCCGGTCTCTGCATAGTGATTAATTTCATCCCGAGCGAGATCAACCAACTTATCGAAGTCCTTGTATTGGCCGTAACGCTGATAGTATTCGGAGGGGAGCGAACTCGTGTCCAGGACATCATAATCCTGCTTAACTGATTTGTCGCGGCGAAGCAGATCTTCGGCCCCTATGGGGGAGCGTCCCTTACGGGCAATTTTTACATCCTCAAATAGCCGGGGATAATCTCTTGCTGCATTCACGCCGAAGATCGCCTGGACAGCTGGCATCTGCGATAAGTCCTTAGGATCAATGACCGTCGAGTCTCGCAGTTTTCGACTTTGCACCCGAGCGGCTTTCTGCTGAGCAATAGACCGTTCCTTGGTTGTTGTTTTAGGTTTTGGCTTAGCAGCCTTTCCCCTTGGTCCCTCGCCCGGTGGCGACGTGGGCTCCCCAGCTGCGGAGGTTGGACGCTGCTCGGGTGCGGCTTTAGGACGAGGGACCGGACTCTGTTCAGGATAACTCTCCAGGGCTACTTCCGGGATTCCAACCTGCCGCTTCTGTGCCTCAGACAGTTTGGCGGCTTCAAGTGACTCGAATAATGGCAATCCCCTTTCAGGTGGCGGCGCTCCCTCGGGTGCCCTGATCCCCGTCTTTGGCGAAACTCGCTGTACCCCAAGGTCTAGAGCCGCCTGCTCGGGTGAGACTCGAATTTTTGCAGTTTCCTGAATTTCTAGAGAAAAAGGCTCTGTGGTCGTTTCCAGGGCCGCTTTTGCCGCCTCCCTAGGCGTAGGGCCAGGTTTCGGCTTAACATCGCCCTTGCCCACAACCTCGCCAACTGGCTGGCGTTTCCTTACGGCCCCAACAACCCCTTTTGCACCAGCACGAACAAGCCAAAATGCAAAAACCGGTCCTAGTGGATCCTCCGTCCATTCCTGGGCTGCCTTCGCTCTGTCGGCTGGCAGGGTGAATGGATTGGCCAGTATTTCCAGTCGTATTGCCCATTCTAGGGGGTATAGAACAACTTCCTTGGTGGCGTTGATTGGATCATTCGCAAACGCTTCTGCCATTTCCAGAACGAAGGGACCTGGTACACGCTTGGCTGACCTGAAGATATTTAGCAAAACGCCTTTGGCCACACCGGGAAAGGTTTTCTCCATTTCCTCGAAAGATACCATCTCGCCTGTGATATAACGGCGCATCCAGTCGTTTGTTACGGCCAAGATGCTTTCTCCCGTCGGTACTTTGGTAGTGCCGCGAAATTGCGGCTCGCCCTTGATATACCCCACAATCCGGGGCTTCTCAACGTATTGCAGTTGCGGCCTCTCGACGGGGGTCGTTATACTCGGGATTGGCCGAGGTTCCGTCGGTGGAAGATCAAACGGAAGTTCAATTTCAACGCCCGTGGAAACCGCCGGCGCTAGTTCTGCCGGTGTAGGCTCTGGAGCCACTTCAGCGGCACCGGCTGCCCCCTCCGGACCTGCTTCAGCAGTTGGTTCAACTTCCACATCGGGGGCGGCTTCGGGCTTAGGCGCAGCGCTAGGTTCTTCTTCCTCACTCGGTACCTCCTCTGGCGTTAGTTTATCAATGTATTCCTGAATAATATTGTTCGCATCCCTGGTGGACATTCCTTCGGCCATCGCCATACTTGCCTGAGTTCCTAAGTCTCCAAAGGTTCCTATTACGAAAGCCTCTTTTGCCTCCGGTGATGCCAACTTGATCGATTCCAGTAGTGGAGCATCAACTTCGCCAGCAACAGCCCGCTGGCCGACTTCTTTGAAATACCCGCCTATTACTTCCTCGTAACCCTTCGATAAAGAACCAGACGCAAATCCAGGCGAACGGACGCCCTCACGCCTAACCCAATCTGCCATACCGGGCCGAATTGACTCTGGAACCTTCGCAAAGGCCAGGGTGAATTGCACCGCATCCATTCCAGTCAGCGCCATATTTTTCGTGAACATAGCCGCGGCTTGCTCAGAGGCCACATTATCAGCGACTCCCTGTTCAATTAGCGCATTGTAAAAAACGATGGCTTCTATTGCGTTCTCACGCGGCCTTGGAGCCAAAACTGACGCGACGGCAGCACTGACAGTAGGTTCCTCCAGGTCAACGCTTATAGCCGGTAGACCGAAAGATTCCAACAACGGCAAAATCGTACTACCTGCCGTGGGATAAAAGGTTGGATCAGATAGACTCTCCCATGAAAACACACCGAATATACTTCTTAGAGATCTGCCCGTCGCCTCCATTTCTGCCCACACGGCTGGGCCTCCTACAATATCAGGAAGATCAAGATTCCCCTCATTGAAACTCCTATATGCCCGTACAGCGCTATCAAGTGGCTTTATTTCTTCTGGAATTTCCTCTTTCTTCTCGTGGGCTTCCCGAGCCTCCAGTTCACGGGCAGCTGCGGCCGGCGCATCCAGAAGTTGTTGGGTCATGCTTTGCGGAGCCAGGGTTTCTTCAGGACGGGCAACAACGTCGTGCATATCGGCCATGACGTTGAATTCCTGCATTACCGCTTCCTGGGTGGCCTGGTTGCCGGGTTGGAGGAAAGGTGGTTGTGCCGGGACGGTAGCAGGGTCGGGCGGCTCGGTCAGCCCCCAGCGCCCACGTAATTCATTCATTGCCCCAACTTGGTCCTCCGTAAAAATAGTTGGGTTGACCTGATAGCGGGACCATAATTCATTCAGGGCATTGATCTGATTTTCTTGAGGCATTAGGGACCAGCGCGAAGAACCTTGAACAGTTCATCCTCAGACATTTCGTTCAGTGGCTTCACTGGTTGCTTTTTGGCAAGGTTTACATCCGGTTGCACGGTGGCTCCCTGTAAGACATCCCATTCGTTCGGGTCCAGAATCTTTTTTTTCCGCTCGGCAAATACTTTCAAATTGTCCTGCTGTTCTTGAAGCCGAGTCAATTCTTCCTCAGCAACAGCAACGACTCTCTCGGCAGCCTGAATCTGTCGTTCGTTACCACCAAATCCGAAAATACCCTCATCTAACTCAGGGATCAGCTTTTTCAGGCCTTCAATTTCCTCAGCCTTTTTGACCATCTTCGCACCGACACTTTTGTAACGGTTTTTAAGTCCCTCCGATGGTTTTGCTGCTTTGGCGGCTGCCGCTTCCTTCTTCACCTTCACCTTTTCGGCCAACTTCTCCTTAGCGGCTTGCTTCTTGACCTCTGCCGCCTGCTTTTTCAGTATGAGTTTCTGCTCAGCAATCTCGGCTTTTGCGAGTCCACGGGTTTCTGCCTTTTTCTTAATAGCCAGGCGGGCCTCTTGCTGACTCAGGGCTTTGGCGGCTGCCTGTTGCCTTTTCTCTGCTGGTAATAGTTCTTTAAACTTCTCCTCCACCAGAGGAAAAGAGCGCTCTGTGACGGGAATGATCTCTCCCGGTTGCGGTGCCTGCCTTCCGACTTCTGCTGCTCTATCTGCTGAAGGGAGCAGAACCTTCCTCAGCCCCAGGGTGCGATCCGGTTTGGTGAAAAACTCCATCCCTTCAGGGGGAAGTGGGGCACCCCTTTTGGGAAATGATATTGGCGGTCGCTGGCTTAGTGGCATATCAGACTCCCGACGGTCCGATGGGAACTTGAACAGGACCGCCTCCTTTAGGTGCATACTGATTCGATTTCCAGTCCCAAACGTAGGTCACACCATCCGCCGTAATGGGCGGGTGCTGACCTCCACCACCAAAGAACGCTGCTGTCTCGCTGATGGCGCCGGTTACATCCCTGGCGAATCCGGCTTCGCTTGCCGCTCTCTGAGACGAAATATCGCGTTGGGTTCCGTAGATGGTACCAGATAGGTTCGACTCGGACCCAAATATCGCTCCCGATGTACCAGTCTCGACCCCGAGCGAAATTTCAGCCATCCGGCGCGTTGCATCGGTCTGCCTGAATCCAACATCCCCCAGCTCTCTTTGAGCGGCAACTTTCGATAACTCGTTTTCGATCTGAATGGCGCGAGACTGTTCCGCTATGGCCTGGAGAGACTTCGCCTGGACTCGGCCTACTGCACTCCCGGCCGCAGCAGTGCCGCCTAAACCAATATTAGCAAATTCCCCACTGACAGCAGCCCGGCCGGCTTGGGCAAATTCCCCGACCTGCCGACCGACTCGCTGAGTCAGTTCACCGACAGGCAAAGCCCCTTTCTCCACTCTGGACCGGACTAATTCAAGGTACTCCTGCTCAGCAGCAGAGGGTTCAGCGAATCCGCCCCGAAACTCCCCGAGTGCGGTCTGCTGTTGGGTGCGGAACTGTTCCTGGGCTTCCCTCTGCCTGGCGGTATGCTGCGCGAGAGCCCTCCGGTCCCGTTTGCGCTGCTTTTTGGCCGCCTGATTAGCGAAGTAGCTACCCGCCAGGTTTGCAGTAGTAGAAATCGCGATCGCGGCTAACCAAGGGAATGACATTATTTAGTCACCTCCTCCAGTAGAGTTGCGAACAATCGGTTACCGGCACGCCGGTACAGGTACACGCACGGCCGGGGTGGAAAATCAGGCCCCATCTGATTACGCTGGAGCTGGACGATCCTGGTTTCACCAGGGGCTAGATCATCAAGCGAGGGCGGTTTCTTGTGTATCCGATCTCGCTGTTCGGAAAAACTTGGTATCGCACCGTCCTGTGCGGCGGCTTCTATTGTCTCAGTCACTTTCAACCTCCACTTCTATACCGGCAATCTCGTGGACTTTGCTGACACCTACAGAAGACACCAGCTGCAGTGCGAAATTACGAGCATATCGTTTTATTGACACTTTTCTGTTCTCGCCGTTGGCCGAAGCGGCAATTACCGTCTTGGCCTCAGATGTTGCGCCGTCATTCAGCAATACCGTAGGCGTGGTGGTCCGGACTCCCTTATGTCCCACAATAGCGTGACGGATCAAATGTTTTCGCTCCAATCCTCCTAGCGGCATATAGGCCGTCCTGAAGGTCGCCCCTGGATTTTCGTCAGGGGAGAAACCTCGCCCAATTTTGTTGATCGAGGCGCCGCCACCAATTCCGTATTGAAATGTGTATAGCAAATTGCTCTCGTCAATAGCCGCCCTATCAAGGGTTTCGCCAGCCCAGGTGTATTTCGACCACCGGGGAATATCCCAATTAACGGTATCTATATCCAGCACCATCACTTCGTCGTCGTCCGTGGTGAGATTAAACCATACTTGGCGCTGTTGCGGATAATACATGACCGAGAAACCGGTCAAGCCAGTAGTCACAGCCGCTTTATAGAGGTCGTCGATGGGGAATGACAGAGGGCGACTTGATATTCGCCCCCCCCTATCTACCAAGTATATCCCCTCGTCAGAGCAGAAAAATATCCCCACTGGAGTTTTAATCATTGCGTCTGGATTCACCAGCCCCATGCCCCCCGTGCTGCTCCACATCTGCCAGGAATCAGGATCCGCCAAAGGTACTCTCAGGAACATTATATTATTTCGATAGAACAGAAATAGCGTTTCAGCCTCCTCGATAACCTCAAGCCCCTGACCTATGCCGCCCTGGTCGGTAGGGGGCTGCAGCTGGAAATCGGCCGGCCACACATCCAGTTGATTGACCTCTGTGTAAACCAGGGCGTCGGGGAAATCCTCAGTGGTGGAATCGGCCTTGGTCACCCGGGCGTTAAGGCCGAATATCCGTCCCTTCCAGAAACGATTGTACTTCGCGGCCGCTGTGATCGACGTCACGCCGGCCAGCGGGTGGTTTCCCTTGTCCAGGCGTCCATAATCGGCCCAATACAGCGAAACAACGGTGGATGATATTCTGAAAATATATTCCCCATAGTGGATACTTTTGCCACTACCCTGGGTAGGCGTATCAGTGGTCGAAAGATTAGAAAGAACAATCACTTTGTCCGCGTTGCCGACAATCGGGTTGAATTTGCTACTGTCGTATTGCAATATCTGGAACTTCAGGGCATTTTCTTCCAGATCGCTCGAATCGCTATAATACGCCAAAACTCCACCCCAGCCGTTTACCCCGGTATCTTGGGTCGAATCTGGACTAGACGGCCATACTCCATCAGAAACACAGATATACTTGTAAATCGAATAGGAATCAGGGAAAGAGACAAAAACCGAACTTTGAAAATCAGAGTCTACCGTAAGCCTCTTGGCCGTGTTACTGGAAATATCGTTCTCTATGCCTGATAAAACCTCTACAGTATATTTTATGTCATTTTCGTTGGGGTCCGCGAGGGTCCCGGTTCCAGAAAATTGAAAATCATTGACTCCCCATGATTTATCGCCATCATAGAGTGTTCTGTGCATCGTCGCGCCGTCGGTTATGTCCGAGTTTATCGGATTGTCGTTACGCACGGAGAGAGTATCTACCTTCTGAAACAAGGCGTCCTCTGTTGCCGTCGAGTCAGCATTAAACTGCCTGTAGATATTCAAGTGAGTAATCCGCTTATTCCAATCGTCGGTATCGAACCTCATGTGCAGCCGAAGGATGCCATAACTCCCTGAATCAATGAAGGTGCGCGAGTTAAACTGAACCTTGATAGAGGCAAAAAGGGCCTCCTGAACACCGTCGAAAACGGGGACAACCTTATACGTAGTATAGCCTACTGTTATTACTCCTGTGCCCTCGTTTGTTGATCTTATCACCAGTGAAGTATAGGCCCATGTTGATGGATAAGACGGTTGCCTGGTCGCCCAAGCCCACGCGGCCGAGGGTTGATACTGGTCCTGGAAAAAATCAGTGATGCTGTTATATAAATATATTCGGTGTGAGGTATGCCCAAAGGCCAGCCGGAGCTTGCCGCCCACCACGACAATATCGAGTTTGCCGGTGGTCACTTGATCTAAATCGATAACCTTTTTGGTGAAATTGGCGATTGCAGCAGCGGTTTGGATGTCGTCCTTGCTGTTGTCATTGGTGTATGCGATCCATATAGCGTTCCCCGCCAGATTCTCGTCCACGAACCGGAACAGCCCCTTAAGCAGGGCCGGATTCAGGTCGGTGACGACGTTCTCCAGCATATCCCGCATTCTAATTTTCCCCGGCCGGTCCAGATAATAGTTCTCGATCAGGTCAGCATAGCCGACACGCGGGTCGAAGTCCTGCTGGTCAGCAGCCGTGAACATTCCTTTGGTGGGGTCGAATATGGATACACGAGCCATTATCGGATCACCGGGTTTCGATGGACTACTTCGGTGGGATAACCGCGCATATTGCGCTCTCCGATCACTTCGTCACGTTTACGCTCATACTCCTGCATTTCAACCCGAGCCTGCGCGTGCTTGCCCTGAGAGGCGTATCCCATTGAAATAGCGTAGTGGATCAACCGCTGGACGTGGATTTCCGGGATCATGGGGATATACTTGTAGAGCACCAGGCTGATTACATCGCCAACGGCCTGTGCGGCCATGGACGCCACGGTATATTTGTGTCGGTTGCCATCCAGGGCATAGGCGCTACAGTTGCCGGTCAGGCCCCGAGTGACATTAGTGAAGGTCACGGTGTCCGCGGCCAAGTCCGGGATACCGATTTCCAGGTAGACGGTCGTGGGGCCGGTGCCGGTGAGTGCGATGTACTTCCTGGTGGCATAGGTGGGCAGCGTCGCATACCACACCCTCAATCCAGCCGCCTCAGTCGGGACAGGAATCAAATGGAGCCGGTCATTGGTGGTGTAATACTTGAGGGGGTTACCGGTGCGGAGTGTGGTACCATCAGACCAATACTGCTCCCGGGAGAGCAAGTTTTCGATCTTGACCGCCTTCAGTTTGCGGCCCTTGAACTCCACTCGCTGAATCCGAACCACCCCAAGGGGCAGCTCATAATCCCCGGTGTCAGCCACCGTCGTATAGGCCTTCTCAGCGTCTATACACTCGGTCACCCGGGCGAAGTCCGGTTCGGCCAAATCGATCAGCGCACGCTCGAAAACAGCGGGGTGAACCTTTGGCATCTGGACCTCGCATATACTAACGAGTTCGTCCC
>SDBU01008247.1_pt1 | contig 11888 bp, 27 predicted proteins | sample 2277071 | NCBI WGS metagenome assembly SDBU01 (sample SAMN10397929, study PRJNA504765) | marine sediment metagenome | isolation source: marine sediment core GS08_GC12, 126 cmbsf | place: Arctic Ocean: Gakkel Ridge, Loki's castle | collected 2008
CCTTATCAGTCATTTTTGCTTCGCCTCTTTTGCTAAGACTTTAATTTGCTTACTTGCAAATTCAGCTAAGCCTTCCATTCTATCAGTATCTATTTTCCTAGTTCCATTCTTTATTAGCCAAGCTTTGTACTTTTTCCAATTCCAATTTTTTCTTGACTTTTCATCAACTGAAAATTGTCTTGATGCCCAATTATTTAACAATCTAACTTTACTCATTTCTTTTTCACTTCCTTTGATTTTCTTCTTCTCTCACGATTTTTTTTGTTATTCTGCTCAATATAATCAGGGTTCTTTGCCCTGTATTTACGCATATAAGCAGCAAGCTTTCTCTTGTTGCGTAATCGCCATTTTCTATGATATTCTGATTGATTAAAAACCATACTACTTATTACATCCAAACTAGTATATAAACCTTATTACAACCTTTAAAGCATAAACTCGAGTTAATATATAACCATTAGACCTGTTTCAAAAAATGGACATACACCTCCAAAAAAACACCTGGTTCGGAGCAGGGAAAAGAAATGTCATAAGCTTAAAATCTCTATTAAAAGAAGAAACTAATAGAGAGAAATAAAAGATGGGTATGGGCTCTATCTACATTATATATAAGTATATGTAAGGTGGAACTGTCTGCTACATAACCCTTTGTTACTTGGTTTCGTTGTTTCACCAAAAAGCGAAAGGATTTAAAAGAACTTCGTGACCCAATGTTAAAAGAATGAGATACATGAGAGAACAGAGGTTATTTGCATATGGTATTAATGGAATATAACAAGCTAAAAAAACATCTAGTATCTATTAAACATATTGAAAAGCGTGCCTTGTTGTGTACCATTTATGGAGCAATGGCTCGTGAGGGTGAAGTTGTGCGTGGTAAGTATGACCATTCAAAACCAATACAAGCCCAAGACATTGTTTCATTCCCTAATAAAATTGATATTGTTGTGCGTTCTGCTAAAACAAAACGTATAAACAAACACGGTAAGCGTGTGAGTGTTGCAAAGCCTGTGCGTGTTGTTCCTATTTTTAGAAACCGTGAAGCCTGGCTTATTGATATTATTGAAGGATGGGCAAGACAAGTTGAAACAGGACCTTTGTTTGACTATTGCACACGAACAGTCGAAAACTATTTTAAAGAATATTTTCCAGACATTTCTTCTTCTCGTGGAGACTCAGTTGATGGAGTTGCTCACACAGTTCACTGGCTAAGAGGTTGGCGTTACACACACTATCGCAGAGGTAATGTTACCGGCAGACCTGTTGAATCAAAAGTTGCAAGTTTATTAGGTGGTTGGGTTAATTCAAGTGTTCCTGAAAGATATTATGATTTTACTCAAATTAAAGATTTTGAAAATTTGTTGGAGAATGAAAATTAATGCTTATCTATGGAGCGGTAATGTTGGGTGTGGTGCGGTCTGGTGAGGTTGTGTCTGGTAAGGTGTGGTAAGGTTTGGTTATTTTTATGAATAAATTATCTTTATGGACTGGTGTGGTATGGTTAGGTTGTGTTTGTTTGGGTAAGGCGGGGTTATGTGAGGTAGTGTGAGGCAAGGTATGGTTATTTTTATGAGTAAATTATTTTTATGGAAAGGTAGGGTTTGGTATGGTGATGTGCGGTGAGGCAAGGCACTGTCAGGTATGGTTTGGTCATGCGAGGTGTGGTTTGGCTTGGTAAGGTTTGGTTTATGCTTACAAAAAATTATTTTTATGGACGGGTAGGGTTTGGTAAGGTGTGGTGTGGTCGTGTGGGGTTCTGTGGGGTAAGGTCTGGTGTGGTTTATGTTTATGAATAAATTATTTTTACGGAATGGTCTGGTGAGGCAAGGTGCGGTGGTGTGCGGTCGTGTTAGGTGGGGTATGGTAAGGTATGGTATGGAATTTTTACTTATTCACGAGGCTTTCAAATGAGAGAAATGAAGTTTAAAGCATGGAGTCCAAAAGAAAACAAATTCATTCTATCAAACCAAATTGGAAAACAAGACATTCCTACAAGAGCCACAAGACAAGGTTTTGCATTAAAAACTAATTTTATTTTACTACAATACACAGGCTTGAAGGATAAGACCGGAAAAGAAATCTACGAAGGCGACATAGTAAAACATGAATATGACCATCTTGGCTTAAGAAAAGAAAAACTTCATGAGATTGAAATTGGACACATTGTTTACTGTAAAGATAATATTGCATTTCAAGTCAAAGGATTTAATAGTTACGATTGCTTTTGGATGAAAAAACATGGAGACCTTGAAGTCATTGGCAACATTTATGAAAACTCAGAACTACTAAAGGAGGAACCTAAATGCAAGAAGTTGTAGTATCACAAAAGAGAAGAATTAACACAGGAAATTATCAAAGTACAGAAATAATGTACTCAGTAAAAAGACAAGTCTTAGACGGAACAGACTTGGGAAAAGAAATGGACAATCTAACCCAAGAAATAGAATACATCCTTGACAAAAAAGAAAAAGAAATTAGGAAGAACGTAGCAAAGGAAGCAGAGGAAGTGAAGAAATGAATTGTTCTTGTGGTCGTCAATTACCAGAAGATTACCAATTTCAAAAATGTGGTGTTTGCCGGTCTTTTGATAGAATACAAAAAGGAAAACTTCAAGGAGACATACAAAACAATAGTGGAAGTATGGGGTCTCTGTCTAAGGAGGAAAAGTAAATGGGGTATGTGCCTGGTATAATATTAATTCTGTGGGGGTTGTTTGGAGTATTTCTAAACTTTACTTTTTTACCCTTAAACTTTCTCAATACACTCTTAGCAGGATTTTCTATTGGAGGAGGAACTTATATCTTAATTTTTGAATGCACAATTACAACTAAATTAAAACAATGGAGGCAAACTAAATGGAAATAACTAAATCACCAGACGGATTCAAACCATTCTTTATAAGAATAGACTCAAAAACCGAAGCAGAATTTATATGGCACTTACTAAACAATGAAATGACAATGCCATTCTCACAATACATCAAAGAAGAAGGACTAAAACAAGAAGCACCAGAATACATAAAACTCAAAACACTATTCTACAACAAACTACAAGAAAAAATACAAAAACAAATACTACAAAGGGAAGTAGAAGAATGAATCCTGGACTGGTCTTAATCGCAGTAGGAATATTTCTAGCACTAGCAATAGTCATACTAGAAGAAAAATATGGTTACGCACCATTTGTATTTCAAGGAAAAGCATACAAGGAGGACGAATGAATGAGTGAATTAGATTTAATAATATTCATTTTTATCATAACAATTTTTACAATTTCATTCTTACTTTATGTAAAAACACTTATAGAAATGCCAGAATTTATTATAAAAATTCAAATAACAAAAAAGGAGTAATTAACATGAAAGATGAAATTAATTTATTGGCAGAATTACTTGTTGATGAACAAAAACTGAAAGAAGAACTCAAAGAAAAACAGCTTGAGTTTGAAGAATCAATTAAAGAATTTGTTGAAAAACACAACAAACTAAAGGAAAAAATAACAGTTTCCAAGAAGACTATTAGTTCCGAAGCTACAGAAGAATTTAAGAAAACAGGAGAAAAAAAATTCTATGGTGGCATTGGAATTAGAGTAATGACAAAATTAAATTATAAAGAAGACGACGCTTTTGGTTGGGCTATGCAGCATGATTTGTGTTTAAAGCTTGATTCTAGAGCTTTTGAAAAGCTTGCAAAATCTCAAAATTTAGGTTTTGTTAAGAAAGAAGAAAAGGTTACTGTAACTTTTCCTTCCGAAATAAAAATAAAGGAGGAAAAATGAATGAATAGAAAAATATTTATAGCTCGTGTTCTTTTTTTTCTTTCAGGAATTAATTTTACATTTTCAGGAATACGGTTTGGCTTACAAGATTTTCCAGGAGCAATATTTAATTTATTCGCAGCAAGTTTTGGAATTTATTGTGCAATGAAATTAATTAAAAAAGCAAAAAAGGAGGAATCTAAAAATGCAACCAGAAATTAAAGCAATCCTATTCGGAGGAGCATTCATAGTCTTAGGATATATTGCAGGAGTACTAGGAAATTTACCTACACAAATAGCAGTAACAGCAGTAGGAGCATCAATAGCCACAGCAGGACTAACACTAAAAGCACTAAAAAAACAATAAAAAACAAAAGGAGGAACGAAAAAATGTGGAATCATTCTAAAATTACTGAATTTACAAAAGGAGTAAATTCAAAGAATGAGGTTACTTGTATAATAATTTTACAATCAAGTAAAGAAAGTTTTTTTGGAACTGTAGAAAGAGAAATTAAAGTTTCAATAAATCAAACAGAATGGCAAACAATAGGAAAATTAATGAACTGGAAATTAAAACAAAAAAGGAGGAGATAAAAAATGGATAAGAGTGATATTGCATTCGTTGGTTTTCTAATAGTCGTAGGTTTGTTTTTTATTGGAGCAATAATAGGAATTTACACAGCATTTGAAAACCAAAACATAAGACAAGAATTTTGTGAAAATGAAGGCTTTGAAGGACACGATATGGGAGACAAATACCATATAGGACATTGTTACAAAACACAAGGCGAGAACGCAACAGTTAAAGACTTCTTTTGCAAACCAGCACCAAACGTATTAACACCAATTGGAAAATGCAAATTTTTGGAGGTGAAATAAAATGGGAGACCAAACAAACAGAATAGAAAAAAAAATAGACTGGATAATACAAGCAATGACACCACAACCAGAACAAAAAGAAACAGAAAAAACAGAAACAAAAACAGAAAAAAAAGAAATCAAACAAAGACCAACAGTAACAGAATAAAAAGATTATAACGCATATTGTAGTTAAAAATGGAGTAAAATACAGAAAGCAAGTGGTAAAAATGCCAAGACCAAAAGCAGAAAAAGGAAATAGTGGAATAAGACGGTTCAGGGAGAAGAACCCAGAATGGCAAGAATTGAGAAATAAAGCTTTTGAAAGAAGCAAAAATTATAAGAAAAATTTAAGAATTTGTATTGTCTGTCAAAAAGATTTAGAACAGACAAGAGGAAGAAATGCACGTTATTGTGAAAAATGTCTTAAAAACAGAATGAAAGAATATTACAAAAATAACAAAAAAAAGATATATGTACGCGTAAGAACTTGGCGAAAAAACAATCCAGAAAAATTAAAAGAATATCAAAGAAAATATTACGAAAAAAGATTTAAAGGAGATGATGAAAATGGATGAAAAAGAAGAATTGAAAGAATTAGATAAGGAAATAAACTATCTTGACAAAAGGTTAAGTCCACTTCGTGATAGAAGAAATGAAATTAATAATAAAAAAGACCAATTAGAAAGGCAAAAAATGGTAGGTAAATGTTTTAAATATAAAAATTCTGGTGGAGGTTACGATAAAAACTGGAATGTTTATCATAAAATAATAGGTATTGGAGGATACCATTTGGAAAGTATTAATGTAGAGTTACCACAAAATGATGTTATTGTAAGCATTTTAAAACAATCTTCAAGGAATTTTTTTGAGCAATACTGCGAAGAAATTTCAGAAAAGATTTTTTCAGGTAAGTTAAAAGAAGCAATAGAGAAAATTAAGAAAAGTGAAAAGTCTTAGAAGTAAATTGTGATTGGAATGAATTTTGATTTTTCTAAATATAATCCTTACTTTATTCTTTTTGTTCTTTTAATAATTCCTTTTACTGCCTACCTTTACAGACCAGACTTTATAGGATTTGACCCCTACGGATTTCTACTACTAACCTGCAACACAAACAATGCAGCAGGACTAACAGGAATAACACACACAATATTTTCAAACCTCCCCTGCAACTTTACAACACTAAAAATTATTCTATTCTCACTAGCATTCATCTCAGGAGCCTTCATAATAAAAACAGCCAAACTATTCTCACCAAAACATGGCTGGAAAGCCTCCTACCTAATATTCCTATCTTCTGTTTACGTTTTAGAATTTTCAAAACTAGAAAATGAACCAATAGCCTTCACAATACTATTCGCCTCACTATACTTATTCTTTAAAGGATTTAAGATTGTAAAAAATTCAAGAAAAAACCACCTAACAGCATTTGCACTAGTAATTTTAGCCGGACTAATTTGGAAAGGCTCAATATTTTACCTAATAGGATACCTTCTAAACGTATCAATACTAATAATAGCACTCTTACCAGCCTTAACAATACCATTCAAAGACAACTTTCTACACTGGAAAAGCCTCCTAGAAAACATAATTGGAACAAATAACATAGCCGAAAACCAACCATTCAAATTTCACAGACACTTCGCACTAAATCCAGGACTAATAGGAGCATTACTAGAACCATTACTATTACCCCAAACACTACTATACTTTGCACTAGGAACAGCATCATCAAAATACTGGATACTTACCCTACCATTTCTAACAATAGGCATGGTAATAATCCACCAAAAGCTATCCGAAAGTGCTAAATTTGAAAGTAAACACACTACTTTCCTAGACAAAATATTCCAAAAAGCCATCAATTTTTTTGAAACAAACCATTCTCAAATCTTCGCCATAATAGCCCTATTCACAGTAATAGCAATAACCCAATCAATACTACTAAATCCCCCACAAGAAAGCGACTGGGAACCAATCGAATACGCACTCTCAATAGACAATAATATAGGAAACGATTGGTCTTACGGATATTGGATTTTATGGAAAGGAGGAACAACCCAAAGCTACCAAAGCCCACAAAAACAAACACAATTCCTACCAAATCAAATTGTAATAACTCAACAAGACAACAATTGCACAACCATTAAAAAGTTTGAAGACTTTAATGTAATGAAGTGTTGAAAAAATGACAAACAACGAAATAAAAGAACTAATTCACTGGCTTCAAGAAATAAAAGACCAAGCAGCAAGCCCATCATGCAGAAGTGCAATCCAAACAGGAATAGACTATTACAAAAAAAAGGATAAATAAAAATGGAAAAAAAAGTAAGAATTCCAAGAGAAAAAATAATAATAATAAATCCTAATTTTGTTTACTTTTTAGAAAATGGAAAAGTTTTTAGAGGAAAGAGAAAGATTGCAAAATCAAGAGCATATCTTGGTTGTTTGGAATCCACTCGCAATCTTTTAGTTGTTGAAAAAAGCATTAAAAAAATAGAATTTATTAACATAACTTGTAATTCCAAACTAGTTGAAATTCTAAAACGACACGGGGTAAAGATAATCAGATAAATATACTTTCAATCTTTCCATTAGTAGTTGTTGGTTTTTATTAATCGTCTTTTAATCCATCCTAAAAATCTTAAAAAAAGGTTTGGTTTTTTTCTACCTAATTCAATTCCAAGTTTATCAGCAATAAATTGTTGCCTTTCAATATTGGTTTGTTTGGATTCAATGTCTTTCAAAAAATAATTAATGGTTTTTCCATCAAAAAAAGTAATACATTTTCTATCACAATAATTTTTATATCTTATAAGAGTATTGTGTGAAATATTAGAAGTAACAAAAATTGCACCAGACCAATCAACATCAGTTAATTTTCCAACAAAAGCATCAACCAAAGACTTGTTAAAATGATTAACATCCTTACATTCTACAAAAATTGGCTTTATACCATTCAACTCAGCAACAACATCAAACTCGTGAGTTATATCAACATAATTCTTTTTATCCATATTAATTCTCAAATTTCTAGTTGTTTTAAATCCAGACAATTTAAGAAAAGTTTCTATATAACGTTCAAGCCATTCGCCATCCTTTGAAACAAATTTTTTACTCTTAAATTCGACACAGTCTGATTCTCCATCATACAAAGATTAAAACCTCCAATTTACTTTTTCAACCTTTTTGCTTCAACAACTTTGCTTCCACAAAAGGCAAGCCTAACCTTTTTACCAGACTTGGTAGTTTTAACCCTAAATCTAGGCATTCCATTCTTACACTTTATACCCATAAACTATTTCCTTTTCTTTTTTGGTTTTCCAAAAGGATTTGAAGCAAGTTCAAAAGCAACCTGTCCAAAACCAGCAACAACACCAAGCTGAATAGTTCCTCCTGCAAGCTGTGAAAGCCTAGCAGTATCTTTTCTTGCCTTTAATACATCAACTCCCTGCAAAACAATAGGAGCTCCAACAACAAGAGTATTTAACTTTCTTAACTCCCTCAATTCCTTATCAAAACTTTTATCTCTAGCCATTTTATCAAACACCTCCTTTTCGATTAATAAAAAGCCTTTTTAATTCTCCAACAGTTTTAGCATCAATTAAACGACCAGACTTTGCCAAATTTACTTGAGCCATATTAATACGTCTTAAAGCACGCAAACCATCTTGGTCTCTTTCGAAGTCTGTAAAAATCAACTTGACCAATTCCGATAACAATTTTCTACTTGACATTTTAACATACCTCACTAACGCTGTGCTGGTTTTATGATACCTTTTACTAAATAACCTACTAACAAAATTGAAACAAGTGCTACAAGAGCATTCATTTCTCCACTTGGAAACACTAAAGCCATCATAAAAGTAAAACCAACCGCAAACATAAACGAAACTTCATAAGGAAGACTAGACTTCCAGGCAAAAAATGCAACCATACCAATAATAGCAACAGTTGCAACAACTTCACTTCCAAAAAAGACCGCTTCAATAAAACAATCTCCCCAAGACGAAAAGCTTCCAGTAATCAAATCACACGCATTAACCATTTTATCCTCCTCCAAAGAAAGGTAATCCTCTAACAATCCTTCCCATAAAGTTTGCAATTGTTATCAAAATCACTATTCCAAACAATATTTTTAAAGAAAGAGCAAATGCAAGAACCGCAGGGTCACTAGTCCAAGCAAACATTAAATCAATAATAACCGTCCAACCTAATGTTGCTAATAAAAAGAAATTCATTGAAGAAGAAAGTACCGTAATAATTACTGTTGCACCTAAAGGAATTTGATTTAATCCACTTGAATTAGAAAAAGTGTTAAAATCTTCATTAAAATTGGTAATAATATCACTTGTATTAAAATCACCCAAAGTCAAATTATTCATACCTTCATTAATTCCAAAATGGTCTTCTGGACTAGGTTCTGCTAGTGCTAAACCTGCCATAAAAACACTTGCAGTTAACAAAATTAGAGTAAGACCCAAACCAATACTTTCAATATCAACCATTCCACCATCAAGCTCCTATAAACCTCGTTCTAGTCAAAATAACACCCATTGCAGCAAAAACCATAACCATTCCAAGCCATAAAGGAATCCAAGCAATAAAAACAAAAAACATGGTTAAAACCAAACCAATCAAAGTCAAGCCCTCTCCTCCAAGAATACCTCTTGCTCCTGCTGCAAAAGCACACAAAATAAACAAAATTATGAAAAATGCAAGAAACATTAAACCATCACAACGAATAGACAAATTGTCAACATTGCATCCGAACTCTGTTCTCATATCATATATTAAAAGATTTAAAACATTATCAGAATCAGGATTTAAAGAATAACTAGCAGAAAAAGCAAAAGAAGTTCCATCAGTTAAAATCACAATAACTGTCGAAACAAAAGGAAAGTTTGTATCCGAAATTCCTGCTAAATCGTTTATGTTTACAGAATAAGTGTTTCCATCTGCTGGAGCTGCTGAATCAATTCCACTATCATAAATGTTAAAATCATTATTAGTAATAAAGAATTGAATTGAAGAAATGTTTGCCAAATTAGTTGAAACAATAACACCCAAATTAACATCAACAGTATTAAAATGCTTTTGAGCAGGAGTAAAAACAACACTAGGAGTAGTTAAAGGGTCAGGAGGAACAACCCCACCAGTTGAAGAAATAAAAATAAAATGCTCATTAGTAGTAGCAGTAGCAATATAAAACTCGGTAAAAATTACGACACCATCTACTAATACCTCTATTTCATAAATGTCTGCAACAATAAAAGGAATTGAAGTTTCTCCCTTTCCATCAGTAACACTATCATGAATTAAAGTACGACCTGTTGCTAAATCCTTAAAAACTTTTAATCTAACATTTGGAATAGGCTTTAAGTTTTCAAACTGTAAAGTTTTAACAGTTGTTAAAATGCTTGCAGCAACAGGAGGTAAAAAAGGTTGTAAAACTTCGCTTACCTGAGCAGATTCAAACAAAAAAGAATAAACTCTTGAATTAAATAAAGAAGGTGTATTAGTATCAATTTCTACTAAAATAAAGTCTGTTCCAATTGGAACACTAAAACCATTAATATCAATTTGATTATCAAAAACTGAAAGAATTCCATTAGCATTAATTCTAACAATAAAAGAAGAAACAGAAGTATCAATTACAAGACCAGTTTCTTCATTAATAGGAATTTGAACAATCAAATTTACATCATTTACTATTTCAAAATTTCCATCACCTACATTAAAATCAAATGACGCACCTGCTTTTAGTAATCCAATTGCAGTATAATTTCCATCTTCTACTCCTGAATAATCCCAAGAAACAGAACAGGTGCTTGGTTCATCATTCCAATCTTGGTCTGCACAAATTGCAGAAGTTAGGTTTAAATCTTTAACAATTACAATTCCTGTTCCTTGAACAGTTGTTTTAGAAGCATTTAAATCAATTGTTTGTCTACCATTATTTTTATTAAATACATTAAAATCTATTGTTATATTTCCATCAATTCCAAAAGCAAACATTGGATGAGTTAAAAGGTTTTCTCCATTAACTGTTGTAATATTTAAATCAATTTCAATTTCTTCACTTCCTAAAACGTATGTTGGTTCTATTGGAAGCTTAAAACTTACTTCATCCCAAAAGGTTGTTTTAGCACCAACAGCTTCATCACTTGCTTGTAATCGCACAGTTCCTATATCTCCTGTATTATTAGGTGTTCCGTTTAGTTTTGATTCTATAAATACTCCGTCAGTATCATACAAGTAATAATCTACATTTCCAGCACCAGAATTATCTATAACAATTCTAAGCCTATACCAAGTATTATTCACAGGCGTTGCTATAAAATCGGTTTTGAATACACCATCAAAATATCTAAAATCTGATGCTTCAATTCCAAAATATCCAATAGTAGTTCCTCCACTTGTTTGAATAACAAAATTTTGAACGCCACTTACATCTGAAACTCTTATCCAGGTAAAAAAATCTCCTTTATCACTTGAATATTCGCTATTAGAATAAGTAATCTTATTTGTATTATTAGCTCCATTTGTTGTCATTAGTCCTCCAAAATCGCCAACCTTTTTTGCAGACGCGTTAGCAGTAAAGGTTCCTCCTGTTGTAACCTGAACTTCCCATACATCTATTGTTCCAGTTTCAAAACCATCAGCAGCTAGTTGTTCATCTGTTCGATTTGTTGGAACAGGACAAGCATCATTATTTGAATAAATGAAATATTCTCCATCATAAGTATCAGCAGATAAAGCTTCTGTTAATTTAAACAAAACATCAACATCAGAATCAGTATTTGTTCCATCCCACCCTTTAAAATTTAAATCAAAAACTTGTGTTAAAGTTGTTTCATTTACTACCGTAATATCATCTGCATTTGCACAAGCACTATTTAAGGTTGAAAAATCTACTTCTATTAAATTAATCCAATCAAAACCATTCAAGTCTTGTGAAATAACCATTGAATTTACTGCAAACTTTGATTCAAAATCTTCATCCCACCAAGCAGCAGAAGTTCCACTAAGCAAAACCGCAAGAATAACAAAAAGGAGAACAACCTTTTTCATCTAAGCGTCCTCCCTTTTTACGGAAACCCCTGTGAAGGATTTGGCTGTCTTGGTCTTCCAAAAGACCTAGCTATTACTACAATAACTAAAGCTACTAAAATGAACGGTATTAATCCAATGAATACTTTCATTGCTGGAATATTTGAAATTTGGTCAGCATTTGCAGTATCCAAAACACTAAATAACGGGTCAATTAC
>SDBU01008248.1_pt1 | contig 11887 bp, 12 predicted proteins | sample 2277071 | NCBI WGS metagenome assembly SDBU01 (sample SAMN10397929, study PRJNA504765) | marine sediment metagenome | isolation source: marine sediment core GS08_GC12, 126 cmbsf | place: Arctic Ocean: Gakkel Ridge, Loki's castle | collected 2008
CCTGAGATCAAGATACCTCAGAAGACAGATATCTGGTTGGAGGCGTTTGGGGATGCGGCTACAGCGGAAGTTGCTTGCGACTTCGAGCTGCTGGTGGTGGATAACTGATGAGAGTGCTGATAACAGGTGGGGCAGGCTTCCTGGGTCGAGGCATCTTACGCAGAATTCACAAGCAAGGCGCTGGTCATCTAGACTGGCAGGCTACCATATACTCGCGAGACGAATCCAAGCAGGAAGAGTGTACCCGTCGCTATCCTGACGCCCGTTACATCATCGGCGATGTCAAAGACACGGATCGCTTGACCGTGGCGATGATGGGGCACGATGCCGTTATCCACGCGGCGGCACTGAAGCGCATTCCAGAGGCGGAGCTAAACGCTACCGAGTGCATCAACGTGAACGTGCTCGGGTCTTTCAACGTGGTGAAAGCCGCCCGTGCCGCTGGTATTGCTCGCGTGGTGGGCATCTCCAGCGACAAGGCAGTGCAGCCGGTGAACATCTACGGCTGTACGAAGATGACCATGGAGAGGCTTTTCGCCGACACGTCATACTTCGAAGACCCCACTGCGTTCTGCTGCGTCCGATACGGCAACGTCATCGGTTCCACGGGCAGCGTGATCCCGATGTTCCAACGGCAGTATGAGGAAACGGGAAAGGTGAAGATCACCAACCCCCTGATGACACGGTTCTGGATGTCCATAGATGAGGCCATCGATCTCATCCAGCTGGCTCTTGACCAAGCGAAGCCTGGGGCCGTGGTCATTCCTACAGTGCGGGCCATGACGATCCTCGATGTGGCGCGGGCAGCCACCAAGGACGATGTGGAAGTGGAGCTAATCGGGGAGCGCCCTGGGGAGAAGCTGCACGAGTTGCTCATGCACCACGAAGAGTCTGTACGCACGGTGCTGCACACCCAGCCAATGTGGTACGAGCTCCTGCCGCCAGGCCATCGGGTAGGTGGGGAACCTTTCTCACTGGCCTCTCACAATCCGAACGTGACCATGACCATCGATACCATGCGGGAACTAATAGCCGACGCACAGGAGGTTTAGGATGTCCTGTCCAGCACACGCTCTAGCAGCAAGCCGAGGAATGTTGGCAGCCGCCGACGTTGATCTAATCCGCGAGGTGGTGGCTAAGCTCCCCTCTGGGGCGACCATCGTGGACGTGGGCGCTGGTTCCGGAACTACAGCTCTCGCGGTGTTCGCGGAACGAACCACCATGCACCTAGTGTCGATCGAGGCCGATGTCAGCATCATGAACTGGGCACGGCAAGCGGTCGAGAATATCGGGGCCAGTGAGCTTTGGGATGATCGGGTTGAGGACGCGATCGAGGCCGCTGCCAGCTTCCCCGACGCCCATGCCAGTTTCATCATTCTCGACGCGGCCCACGATGAGGATGCTGTCAGAGCTGAGCTGGAAGCCTGGCTGCCGAAGCTCGCGCCTGGTGGCTATTTGCTTGTCCACGACTACGAAGCTTACACTGCGCCGAACTTCTATCCAGGGGTGAAGGCCGCAGTCGATCCCTTCATCGCGAAGGATGAGCTTCAGCGGGTGAAACAGCAAGGCTGGTCTATCCTGCTGCAGAGCACCTACAGCGATGACGATGAGAAGGCTCCGTCTCGGGAAGCGGCTGAGCCGCCGTCGGAGCCAGAGGAAAAGCCAACCCCTCGGAAGTCCCCGCAAAAGCCCAGGCGGAAGCCGAAGACGAGTTAGTACACATAGGGGTTTGCCTTGAAGATCTGGGTCACCGGAGCAAACGGCATGCTCGGGCAAGCAGTGGTGCGAGCAGTGCAGGAGGCTGGTCACGAGATCGTGGTCACAGCCCATGGTGCTTGTGCTATAGAAGATGCTGCCCAGGCATTTGACGTTGTCGTAAGGCAAAATCCTGATGCCATAATCAACTGCGCAGGCAAACTTCCAGGCTCACATCCCATAGATATGATCACTACAAATGCCTTGGGGCCGCATGTCCTGGCCTCTACCGGAGTGCGTCTGGTGCACATGAGCACCGATTGTGTCTTCTCGGGCAAGCGCAGGCCGGATGCGTTGCCCTGGCTGACGTCTCGAGATCGCCCTGACCCTGTGGATCTCTACGGACGGACAAAGTTGGCCGGTGAGCCTGAGTCTGCGCTCGTGGTGCGCGGCTCCTTCATCGGCAAAGAGGGGGGATTCCTACACTGGCTGATGAACTCAACTGGGCAGGTGGATGCCTGGACGCGGGCGCTCTGGAACGGCCTTACCGTCGATGGCATGGCAAACGTGCTTGTCCACTTGGCCTGCACGAAGAGGACTGGCGTTGTGCATGTGGCCGCTCCCAACGAGATGAGCAAGGCACAGATGGTCAACTACTTCGTGGATGCGTTGAACCTTCCCGTCAAAGGTATTCGCTATGTAGACGAGCCGAGAATTGACCGACGTCTGGAGCCTGACCCCGATCTCAAGATTCAACCGTTGCCCCAGGCCCTGGAAAAATTGGTGGAGGAACTGTGTCCGGCATAAGCGTCTGCGTTCCTGTTGGGCCAGAGCAGCATCACAGGAGATATCTGAAGGAATGTCTGTCTAGCCTCTCTCGCCAGACCCGTCCGCCCCACGATGTTCTCATCGTTGACGATATGGCGGGTATGCCTGCCGGACTAGATCATTCCAATGGCTACCCAGTTCGCACGTGGAGGGCTCCTTGGCGACTGGGGGTTGCCGCTGCCTTCAACTGTGGTGTTGCTCTGGCCGATCAGGAACTGGTGTTGATGATCGGGGCCGATGACTGGCTTGAGCCGGAGTGTCTCGAGGCCTGTCTCGAGGCCTTCCAACAGCAAAAGGAAGATTTGCTCTGCTATTACTACCTCTCCGTACGATATCATGCCGAGGACGGCTTCGAGATTCCACGTGATCTAGCGGATGGGGTGCAAACCCTTCCCTGCAACGCTGCGATGGTGTCTAAGCATCTCTGGGCTAACACTGGGGGCTTCCCGCCCGAGACCGGCAGCGGAGCTCCTGACGCGGCGTTGATATCCATCATGATGGTGCACGCAGCGGCTGGCAAGCTCATCCCAGTGGCAGAGGGCAGACCCCTTTACAACGTTCGCATTCACGAAGGCCAGGATACGTTTGGCAGAGCTCCTTGGCAGAGCGTCATAATCCCTACCAGGAATATCCTCACGCAACTCTGGAAGGCTCCAGAGTGGGGCCGGTCGATATGATCGTCTTGCTGCTGCTCACCTACAACCGCATGAGTGAGGCTACCATCACGCTGGAAGCTGTGGCCAAGCACCTTCGGGCGTCGGAGGAAATTTGGTTGCACATCGCCGATGACGGTTCTTCGCAGGACTATCGGGATGAACTTCTAGGCCTGGCTCGTTCCCTTTACGGCGAGCGCGTTAGCATCTCGAACAGCGAGCGATCGGGCTACGGCGGCAATTACAATACCGCGACTCAGGCGGTTCACTCCAAGGCTGATCTCATTCTGCCGCTCGAAGATGACTGGCAACTTATGCGGAAGCTGGATCTAGATCCCATCGCGAAAGTCTTGCGGGCGGGTTACTTTGGCTGTGTGCGGTTGGGCTACATCGGGTACACCAAGGAGCTCCGTTCCACGCTGCGCTGGCATGGAGATTTGCACTGGATGGAGTTCGATCCCGAGAGCTCAGAGAAGCACGTCTGGACGGGCGGGCCTCGACTGGAAACGGTAGCCTTCCAACGCGACCTTGGCCCCTGGCCCGATCACATGGAGCAGGGCCTAACCGAGCTCGAAGTCTGCGGGCGCAAGGAATCCAGGAGTGGTGTCGCCTGGCCAATAGACCTCATCCCCATCAGGGGAGACGCCTTCGTGCATATCGGAACGTACAAGGCGGGCTTCGAACCAAAGCTCGAGGCACAGCCGGTCAAGGGCAGTGTCTCTCCCCAGGCGGCGCATCATGATTGAGAGGATAGGCGGGCACGAAGGGCTGGACGTGACCCGCGAGAATGGTGTCATCGTCAAGCGTGGACACAATCTGGAGAACAAGCACAAGACACAGTTCATCGACAATATCACTGCTTTGCAGAACGAAGAAAGAATGCTGAAGGTCATGACCGGCTCGGGATTTACGCCGGAGGTGATCACGGACACCGTTGTGGAAGACGGGATTGCTACACTGGTGCAGACTGACATCGGTGTGACCGAGCCGATGCGCGATGGGGAGGTCTTCCGCCGCAACTGTATCCATCTGCTGCACGAAATACGGGCTCGGGGTGTTCGCCACGGCGACCTGACCGGAGTGAATATCGTGATCCGTGACAACTGGCCGTGGGCTGTCGACTGGCAGGAAGGCCACATGATCACTGAGGAGGCCCCTCAGAAGCAGCCCTACAGCGACGCTTACCTGCTCTGGCGTACCGTGTCGGGGACGCTGGGCTTGAACGGACAGTTTGATACGCCCCGAGTGGCAAGGCGCTGGTTGGCTGTTCTGGGGTCGCTGGGCGGATGTCGATGGACAGCCGAAACTCGAAAACTGCCCTTGGCTGGGCTTCGGCTTTTCGATCTGGGCTGCTTCCAGGGCGACTTCGTCGCCGCCGCGCACGTTGAGGGCATGGAAGCTGTGGGCGTCGACTCGGGCGGGTTTCGGCCTGGGGAGAACTCGATCGCGACGGCGCGGGAGCTGTGGCCGTGGATTCCGCCAGAGCGTTTCATTCGCGGCAACATTATGGAAGTCGATAAATTCAACTGCGATGCTGTATTGCTTTTCTCGACTTGGTCGTACATCGTTCAGGATTTCAAGCGGCGGACAGCTGAGAATCTTCTGGGGAAGATCATCTCCGAATGTGGAGTACTCTTCTTCGAGAACCAACTCTGGGGGGATGGCCCTGGGCCTAATTTCTTCATCAACGAAGACGATATCCAGCAGCTTCTAGAGTCTTATGGCAGACCTGTCGAAAAGCTGATCTCCATTCCGGTTTGGGGACGGCCCAATAGCCGAACCGTTTGGAGGGTTGGTTGATGGAGCCAGAGATCATCGCTGTCCTGAGCACCATCATCGCAACTCTGATAGCGCTGCTTGGGAAGATGGGATTTGACCAGCGCAACAACCACAAACCGCGAAATGAACATCAGGGCAATCCAGGCGGCGTGGTGGATTTGCACAACACCAAGCTGGGGGATATGTCTGCTGGCTGGTACGAGGCAAAGCATAAGGAAATTCTAGACGCCCTTGATGAACTGACCAAGGCGGTCAGGGGAGAACCAGCATGAAGGTCTTTCTGAATCCGATATTTACGGGCGAGGACAAGGGAGACGGCGGAGTCCGGCGTGTCGTGGAAGCTCAGATTCAGCATCTTCCCTCCTTCGGTTGGGATGTGGTTGCATCGCCTGACTCCGCCGATGTCCTCGCTAGCCATATCGTTCTGACTTCCCAGTTAGAGCGCATCCACGACAAGCCTCTAGCGCTGCATAATCATGGCCTCTACTGGCATGAGTTCGAGTGGCCCAGGTGGAGCCACAAGGTGAACAAGGAGATCATGAAGGCCGTGCGGCGGGCCGATGAGATTACAGCCCCTAGCGAATGGGTCGCGCAGTCGCTGAGGCGCAATTCGCTGCGCCAGGTGGACGTTATCGGGCATGGGGTCAATCTTGAGGAGTGGCCTTATTCCAGAAAGAGCAAGGGTTACGTTCTCTGGAACAAGACTCGTGTCGACCCAGTCTGCACGAACGACGCGATGAATGAGTTGGCACGGCGGGCTCCTGATATCTCCTTCGTTGCTACCCTGGCAGACGAGAGCATCCCGAATATGGAAGTGACGGGAGTGGTGCCCTACGGAGAGGCCAAAGGGTTTGTTGCCCGAGCAGGCGTTTACCTTTGCAACGTGCGGGAGACCTTTGGCATCGGGACTCTGGAGGCGATGGCTTCGGGAGTGCCGGTTCTGGGCTGGCGCTGGGGCGGACAGGAAGACATCGTCGAGCATCAGCTGACCGGATATCTGGCCGAACCTGGGGACTACGATGATCTTTTGGCGGGGTTGCGTTACTGCCTGAAACATCGTGACGAGATGGGCCACAACGCCCGTAAGGTGATAGAGGATCGTTATCAGTGGAAGGATGTTATTGGGAAGTACGCTCTTCTCTATGAGACCATGCTCGCGGAGAGCAAGCGGGCGCGACCGAAAGTCTCTGTGATTGTGCCTGCTTACAACCTGGCTGAGTTTCTGCCAGCGACGCTGGACTCTGTGAAGGCTCAGACCGAGCAGGACTGGGAGTGCATCATCGTCGACGACGCCTCCCCAGACGACACGGCAAAGATCGCCCGCCGCTACCGCAAGGAAGATAAGCGGTTCCGGTTGGTACAGAACAAGGAGAACAAGTATCTGGCCGGTGCGCTGAACGTGGGGATCTCGAAGGCCAAGGGGAAGTTCATATTGCCTCTGGACGCGGACAACCTGATCGCACCAACGACGCTGGAAGAGCTATCTGCTCCTTTGCTTGCGAACCGGAACCTCCACATCGCCTATGGCGCTGTTCTCTTTGTAGATGCGGACGGCGTGACCCCCACGGTTTATCAAGGCAACGAGAAGAGTCCAGGGCACTCGGGTTGGCCTCCTGTCTTCCGCTCAGAGTGGCAGGTGACTGCTCACGCAGGCGATGGACGTCCAGCTAATCTGGTGCCTTCGACATCCCTTTACCGGCGCGAGGTCTGGGAGCTAACCGGCGGATACCGTCGACGGTATCGCACTGCTGAGGATGCCGATTTCTGGACTCGGGCCACAAGTTATGGTTTCCTGGCCAAGCGAGTGACGTTCAAGGATACCTTGATCTACAGGAACCGCGAAGAATCTATGAGCCGAGTAGAAGAGTTACTGGACTGGCAGCGCTGGTTGCCTTGGTCGCAGGATCTCGCCTTGCCTCCCGCTGCGATTGCATCGGTGCAGGCACCACCAGTGCCGAGCCACGATCCACCATTGATTTCTGTTGTCATCCCTGTTGGCCCTGCGCATACGGAGCTAGTAGTCGATGCGTTGGATAGCGTTGACGCCCAGAACTTGCGAGACTGGGAGTGCATCGTGGTGAACGACAGCGGCAAGCAGATACCCTGGCTTCCCTCATGGGCACGGCTGATAACGACCTCTGGCGAGCTGGGCGTGGCCGCTGCCAGAAACCTGGGCATAGAGGCGGCAAGAGCTCCGCTTTTCGTGCCCCTGGACGCCGACGACGCTCTGGAGCCACTGGCCTTGGCTACGTTCTTCGGGATGCATCAGGATCTTGGAGGGTACGTCTACTCCGATTTCTATGAGCGCTGGGAAGGCAAGAAGGCGACCGTCTGGGAGGTCTCGGATTATGACGGTGTGAAGCTCATGACCGAAGGCTGTCTCCATGCGGTTACTGCGCTGTATCGTAAACGAGACTGGGAGACGATTGGAGGCTTCGACGAGAAATTGCCTGCTTGGGAGGACTGGGATTTCCAGCTAGCCCTGTGCGAGATTGGAGTCTGTGGAACTAGGGCTCCCTGGCCGCTTTTCACTTACCGAAAAGATACTGGCATTCGGCGCGAGAAGAACTACGCTGAGTTCGAAAGCTCCCGCGAAGGGATATACTCCAAGTGGCGAGAATATTATGAGGGGAGAAAGAAGCTGATGGGTTGCAGTCGATGCCCAGGTGGAGGCGGGGGTAGAGCTGGTGAGCAGATCAGCCAACTAGCCGCCGCCAGACTCGCTGGGAAAGCCCCTGCTGCTAATCGTGTGCCCGAGAACGGGAACGTGGAGAACTACGTCCTGGTGGTCTACGGAGGCTCGCAGCAAGGGGCTCGGTTCTATCGGCCTCCTTCCGGCAACCAGTATTCTTTCTCAGCTCTGCCGACAGGCAGGGAGAAGTTTGTCCACAAGGATGATGTGTCATTCTTCACCTCCATCCCTGATTTCCGTGTTGTCGAAAAGGCTGTGCCTGCATGATCGAAGAGGTTGTCATTATCGGTCTGGCTGCGTGGCGTCTGACTGCGTTGTTCTCATACGAGCGCGGGCCGTTTGACGTGTTCCTGCGTCTCCGCCAGTTCGTCGGATTCGATCACGATGCCCTGAGTGGAGAGCCAACCTCTTGGCCTGGCCGCACCTTGCCGAGAGTCATTGCTTGCCCGTGGTGCCTGGGGCTGTGGGTGACGCCTGGGGTTTGGGCGGTATGGGAGTACATCGATCCAGTCATCGTAGTGGTGGTGGCAGCAACGGCGGTTCTGATAGCAGTGGAGAAGTGGAGTCATGGCTAGGGCAGAGCTTCGACCAAAGCTGGCCCTTGACACGTGGGCCAAGATCATGGGAGTTAATCCCCTACACTTCAACGGTGTCTTCATTCCTAATGATCCTCCGGCTGTGTGCGAGCAGCCCTGGCTTCAGTTCGCCTGGCAGACGGCTGATCGTGTGGGTCGTGAGGAGCTGTCTCGGGCCATCGCTCAGGCAGAGGCGGATATGGAGAGGCATCTCAAATATCGCTTGGTTCCGGATTGGGAAGAAGACGAATGGCATCCGACGGTTCGTCCGATGCGACCCGATCTTTTCAACCTATCCAGCACCGATATTCGTGGCTTCGCCCAGGCAGTCAAGGCTACCTGGGGCCACCTCGTTTCAGGCGGAATCAAAGCCAGTGCCATCTTGTCAGATGGGCTGGCTGCAGCAGTGGCGTACTCCGATCCTGATGGCGATACTTACAAGGAGCTGGCTACCGTCACTGCGACTGTCGTGGCGGGCCAAAACCCCTGCGAGATTCGTGTCTATATGCCCATCTCCAATCCTATGGTGCTGTCAGCGCCTGAGGATAAATGGGAGATCAGACCGATCAGCGTTAGCATAACCGGCACCACGGCTACCATTCTGTTCCGGAGGGAGCAGGCTGTACTTCCCCAGTTGCAAATGGACACCATTCCGCCTGCAGACGATTCCCATCTGCGCGGTGTGGATGGTACTGTGGATGCCAATTTCCTAGAAACTGTCGACGTTTATCGTGTCTACAACGACCCCCAAACTCAGGTGACCTTGATGTGGGAGGCGAGGGGCATAGGGTGCGACGCTTGCAACGGCTCCGGTTGCAATCAGTGCGAATATGCGGTGCAAGCGGGCTGTCTCTCGGCGCGAGGGGACATCAAGCAGAGCATGGTGGGGTATCGCCCTGCCACATGGAACGCCACCACAGAAGTCTTCGACGTAGCCGCCCTATCGGTGGCCAGGCAGCCAGATGTCGTTCGCCTCTGGTACTATGCCGGTCTCCGTGAGAAGACCTTAGCCTGTCCCCTGCTCGAGATGTCGCGTGATTGGGCCAGAACGGTAGCCTACTACGCCGCTGCCCTTCTGGATCGCCAGGTCTGCGCCTGCGAGAACGTTCACAGCAACATAGAGTATTGGCAGGACGATAGGGCTATTAGGGGCAAGGAGGGTCTGAACATCCCTACCAGGATGCTGGACAACCCCTTCGGCACCCGACGCGGGGCTATCTATGCCTGGGAACGGGTGAAGGGTGCAGGGGCCGCAATAGGGCAGGCAGTGATGCCGGTATGAAGCAGTCTTCCTACGTCGACGAAGAAGGACGTTATCATGCGGTCTTGCTTCCTAATGGCACGGGCGAGGGAGATGCGACCAAGGGCCTTCCGCTTGGCCCACCTTCCTTGGAGGATCTGGGCCTGCCCGAGGAAGTCGAGATCAGGCTGCATAACCAGCTTTTCTCGCGACGGATATTCACAGCGAAAGACGTTCGGAAGAGAAGGATTGATGTATTTGGAGCTCTTCAATCTGCTTTCAAAGTTGACACCGAGAGGATAGTTCAGATCTATCTTGCACAGGAGGTAAAGAGCAATGCGCGAAGGCCAGGCTTTAAGCCACTGCCAACACCGCCAGTAGCCGCACCGATCAAGCGTAGAACCAGAAGGAGGTGACCATGGGAAAAAGAGTGAGAACACCGTTCACTAGGGTCTTCACGATCGAGGACAGGGCAGGGCCTGCTAACGTCCCTGTGTATCAGGGGCAGGCGCGGGCGATGGGGCCATCCTGGGATCTGGGAGATCGAACGCCGATTCGAGAGCCTGATCCGAACAGGTATGGGGCCTTCATCATCGTCGATGCCATCAAGGGGGAACGTGGGTTGCCCACCATGAGCATCGAGGCCCGATACCAGTTCACCATCTCCGAGTTCCTGCGGATCGCTCGGCGGGGGTGCCCGCTAGATGCGCAGGTGCATATCGGCGAGTGCCAAGATCCGCGTGACTTCAATGGAGGTTGGGACAAGATCATTGTCCTCGAGAACGCGGATATCTCCACTTGGAGCGCTGGCGATCTCGGCGCTCTGGAGCAAGGCGATGACGCGGTCGTCAACGAGACGATCGACCTGAACGCCTTCGATCTTTACGAGATCAAGCAGATCTTCTTCAGCGAGCTGGCAGCGGCGGAAGTCACCGGAGAGGTGGTTGCTGTAGTGATCTGCGACTCGGTGCAGTGCGGAATCTGCGGCATTCCCTCGACTGGATGCCAGACGTTCTTCGCTATCACCGAGCAGCAAGTGGCCTCGCCTGGTCTGCCTGCTGAGCTCATCTTCAGTGAGGACGCAGGAGCAACCATCGGGGAGACGAACGTCTCGACCCTGGGCGCGGACGAAGACCCGAGTGGAATGGCTTGTGTGGGCACTAATCTAGTGGTCATCTCGAATGACGACTGTGCTCTGCACTACGCGCCCCTCGCGGATATCCTTCTAGGCACTGAGGTCTGGACTCGCACCGCCGTTGGCTTTGAGTGCCCTGCTGGTGCGCCCAACGCCATCTTCTCGCTGGGCTCGGCATTCACGTGGATCGTAGGAGATGGCGGTTACGTCTATTTCTCCTCCGACATCGCGGCGGGCGTCGCTATCCAGAACGCAGGCGTAGCTACCACCGACAACCTGCTCGATATCCACGGCCTAGATGAGAACAACTTGGTGGCGGTCGGAGAGAACAACGCTGTGGTCTTCACCACGGATGGTGAGACCTGGGGCGCAGTCACCGGCCCGAGCCCAGCCATAGACCTGACTGCCATCTGGATGAAGAGCGCCCTCGAATGGTTCGTTGGCGACATTCAGGGGAACCTCTTCTACACCCAGGACGCGGGAGCGACTTGGACAGCCAAGGCTTTCCCTGGCTCTTCTACAGGAGTCATTCGGGACATCGTGTTTGCCACTCCGACTGTTGGCTACATGGCCCACAGCATCGTTGGCCCTGCAGGTCGCATCCTGCGCACGATCGACGGAGGCAACTCCTGGTACGTCCTGCCAGAGGGTACAACCACACTGCCAGCCAACGACTACATCAACTCGATCGCCGTCAGCGGAGAGTGCCCCAACGACCTCTACGCGGGCGGTCTCGCCGCCAACGCCACAGACGGCTTCTTGGTGAAGGGAGCCTAGTAGATAGGAGCACCTGAAATGCCCGCTAAAACCAATCGGAGGAAGGCCCCAAGAGGGCCAGAGGAGCAAGAGTCGCCGCCGTTTCAGGCTGCAGTGGCAGCCATTACTGAGGACAAGAGTCCGCAGAAAGAAGTGACCCTGCAGAACGGCGTGGTGCTGGACGTGCGCTCTGTTCCCCCGTTGCTCATTCGCAAGGCTGTAGGCAAGGTCAAGAAGCCTATCATGCCCAGGGCCGATGTTGGCAAGGGTCGTGTGGAAGAAAATCCAGGCGATCCTGAATACAACGCAGCCATGGATGAGTACGGGCAACAGACCTTCGATGCTGGGGCGAACGTGATGCTGGCCGCAGGGACGCGGCTGAAGTCCGTTCCCAAGGGTATAGACAAGCCAGAGGCTAACGGTTGGCTTGAGGTTCTTGAGGCAGCGGGCTTCGAGCCCGACCTGAAGAACACCACTAGCCGGTATCTTTCCTGGCTGAGCTACTACGCCATCGCCAGCGAGAAGGATGTTGTT
>SDBU01008249.1_pt1 | contig 11887 bp, 9 predicted proteins | sample 2277071 | NCBI WGS metagenome assembly SDBU01 (sample SAMN10397929, study PRJNA504765) | marine sediment metagenome | isolation source: marine sediment core GS08_GC12, 126 cmbsf | place: Arctic Ocean: Gakkel Ridge, Loki's castle | collected 2008
GATTTGTTGCTAATTCTTGATTAAAGCCAGTTCCAACTTCTTTTGCAATTATTGGGAGTTTATATTTCTCTCGTAAAGTTTGAAAATTCTTGCGAAAGAGTTTGAAAGAGAGATCGCCCTTTTCTTGAACTAATTCGTGCAGTATATTTAAATGTATAGCCATTACATCCGCATTTATCATCTCTATACACGTATTAAAGTCTTCTATATTAAAATCCTGAGAGCTGACTTGCCCTAAACCAATGTTTCCGATAATAGGAATTGTGGGAGCAACTACTCGAGTAACCTGAAATGAATCTAACAATGTAGGATCTTCAATTCCTGCCCGTTGACTTCCGACACTCATAATTACTTCTTCTTCCTCTGCTGCTTTTGCTAAAATTTCATTAATTTCTTTCGAAATCGGATGACCACCTGTAATTGCTGAGATACAAATTGGTGCGGAGACTTTTTTATTAAAAAATTTTACTGAAAGATCAACTTCTTCAAAATCTACATCTGGAATAGGATGGTGAATTAATTTAATATGTTCAAAATAGTTCTTAGAATGTTGTACATTAAATTCTAAGGGTATTTTCAGGTGATCTATCTTTCTATCCATTATCTCTTTAGATTGATTTGATTTTGGCATGGAACTCAACTTTTTTTTTATCATTTTTATTTAATTTTTATATATGTTGATGTTATTTTTTTATCTGTCAGTGATTTTAGTATGTTTCCTTCTTCTAATCCATTTAGTATTTGCACAGGAATATTAAATCTACCTAATTCTTTGATAGATTCTATTTTGCCTTGAATGCCACCAGTAACATCAATTTTATGACCAAGATCCGCTAGATCTAAGCCATCTAATTCTTCAAAACTGATCTCATCCACCAATTTAATGTGGTTTCCTTTATTGTCGGCGGCGTTTATAAAAATTCCATCAGTTTCGGTTGCAAAAATAACTTTTGAAACACTATATTTTTTTAGATTTTTGCACAGCTCAATGATAATCTGATCACCAGAAATTATTGTAAAAGAACCCTGTTTATCAAGAACTACATCTCCATACAATATGGGCATTACTTTAAGATCGAGCGCGGCTTCAATGATATCAATAGAATTTAGATAATAATTGTGGAAATCTTTAATGAATATACTAGAAGGTTGTATTGAGAGAGTAGGATACTCTTTTTCTAAAAAGAAATTTACTAAGTAGGAATTCAGTTTGTTCATTGCGTGGTGTGTCTCAGCAAACCCAAATATTTGATTTGGAATAGAAGGATTTATTCCTTGGGAGATACTATATTTTTTTGCCAAGGGATGCCCAAAAGAGCCACCGCCATGTATCATTATCATTTGTTTATTAGCATTAATTATTTGTTCAACAGTACTTTTAACGACAGCTTCTCTGAGGGACAAGGGTTTTGATTTATCAGTTAGTAAACCGCCACCTAATTTTAGCAGAATCAATTCTTTTTTTTTATTCAATTTTGTTTCTCTCTCATCCAATCATAGTTTTCCAGGCATCATATCCTTCTTTTTCTACAGCTTTGGCAACAATATCTTGTGTCTCTATATCTTTTGTTAACGCAATTACTAAACCTCCTCGACCAGTTCCACTGACCTTTGCACCAATTGCCCCATTATTCAAAGCTAAGCCAACCAATTTATCGTTAATTTCACCAGAAACGGTAATTTTTTGTAGCAATGTATGATTTTCATTCATTAAAGCACCAATAGTGTTAATATCTCCCTTAAGTAAAGCTTGTTTTGCATTTTCTGCTATTTTTTTATAATCCTCAAAAATATTTTCAAATTTTTCAGGGGATTCCTCTTTTAAACGGCGAACATCAGCAACTACCTCAGTTGTTGACGCTGTTATTCCTGAGTTTGCAATCACCAATGGAATCTTCTTTGGTGACTCTAAAAGATCCATCGTGTTTTTTCCCCCATCCAAGTTTTTTACAAACCAGATCAATCCACCATAAGTAGAGGCCGTATTATCTATACCTGAAGGAGTTCCATGATATGCTTTTTCCCCTTCATAAGCAGCTTCATTTATCTTTTCATCATTTAAATTAAAGTTAAAAGTCTCATTTAAAGCTCGAGAGAGAGATGTACATTGAGCTGCTGAAGCACCTACACCACTGGCAGCAATTAAATCTCCACTAAAAGAGATTTCGAGCTTTTGATTCTCTGTATTTATTTTAAGATAATCTATCACATTTTGAATAGATTGCATTGCCTCTTTATATTTCTTTTTTTTATACCCAGGAGTTGCGGGTCTTTGATCATCAACAACCCACCCAGATCCTTCAGTAACTTTAATATCTGCTATTGTGACGGAATCTAAAGCTGAGGCGATTGCGGGGAGTCCAAAAACAACAAAATGTTCCCCGAATAAGATTGTTTTGCCGTATCCTTTTCCAGTTGCCATTTATATTACTTCCACGGTTCCATTTGAACCATCAACAATAACAATTTGTCCTGTTTTAATATTATCAATGTCAATTTTATCTACGCAGGGAATTTCACTAATAATACAACCTACGGCTACAATTGTATCGATCTGCTTGTTTATAATAGCAACCGGTGCAGTGTTATTCTTTTTCATTCTATACATTGTATAAGAACCAACTGTAGATCCTTTTCCCGTTGGAAAAACTAATATTTTACCTGTTATAGATTGCCCTTCAAGTTCATGTCCGACCTCTACTACAATACCAGTATCAGGGTCAACTCCTCCATAGAAGGAGATCCCCTCATTTGTTACTATTGCTTCTGCTTTTACGTTTCCTTTAAAAATCTTTCTACCCTCTAGCTTCATTTTATCGCCTCTTCAATACATTCCTCAATCGAGCCAATTTTCACCTTAAATTTATTTTTTGCTCGACCATAATAACAAGCCTTAGCTGAATCTACCATTATTCCTTTAAAACGGCCTTTAATCGGCGCTACTACGCAACACGTATCTGAAGCAAATTTTGCTCCAGCTTCTTCAATTATCCTCGAATACCCAACTTCATCAGCTATTTTTTTAGTAGGTCTAGCTGTAGTTATCCAAAATTCTTTGTTTACTTTCTTCCCCTCCAATAAACTTGCTATTTTAGCAATTTCACGTATAGAAGCATGAGGACATCCAAGACTAACAAAATCTATATCAATATTATCATCAATAAGTTCAGATCGTATTTTATCTAAATCATCTTGGTTTATTTCAATATCGGTTTTTACTGGTTTTGGATAATTATTATACTCTGGAGTAATTCCTTCCATATGAAATAACGCAGTTCCTCCATAAGTAGCGACTGAAGCACAAAAGGATTTGAGTTCTTCAACGGAGGCTTCTTGAATTCCAGTAATATAAGGGATTTTTTTACCTAACTCACCCAATTTATCTCCAATTAATTTACCTAATACGCCAAAGCTGTCTGTACCTTTAATAGCAACATCGACATTTACAAGAACTTCCCCATGACGGTTTTTTTCCAAATGATATCCATAATTTGGGGTTTTACCAGTAATAGCTGCTGCCAATGCACTTGGACCACCCTCGCGGTTAGTTTTAGCACCAATAACAGAGTTAGCATAACAAACAGCACTACTTTCTGCCCAAGCAAGGTGTTGGCCAAAATGAGGAGCATTCCCAATTAGATATGGTGTACATGAACACGTTGTAATTATTCCCATTTTCGCAAAGGCTTCTATTACTCGATTTTGATTTTTCGCAAACTCCTCATCAATCCCTAGTGTTTTCCAATTTTCACGATCCATTCCAGCGGGATTTAAAGTTGTTAAAACTCTAACTTTACCATCTCCTGCCATTTCACTTAAAAATTCCAAACCAGCTTCGCCTAAATTGGCATATGAAACTCCGGCAATCTGAACGCTGTAAACAGGGATCATAGATTCAGCTTCAAAAATTTCACCTAAAGTTGCCAAAATTTCCATTGATTTCTGTGCTGCTTTTCCATCCTCGCCATCTAACATCGATTGTTCTTCTGAAGTTAATTTCATTCTTCCTACCTCATTTATTTAAAGTATTTACTCACATCAACTTTTGGAAATTTTGCGATATCGAAACTTTTACCTGTCACTACAAGTGGTTTCGTTAAATCAAAACCAATTTTGGTTGTCATTTTAGTTCCCGGTTCTGCACTTGGATCTAAACTACTTCCCGGTTCTTTACCTTTCACAACCATCCGAATATCACCTTGAAAACGAGTTGCCATTGCCCACTCTACTGAAAGTGGGTCATAAATATTTATATCCTTATCTACGATAAAAACATGTTTACAGCTTGTATGCCCCTCAAAAGTTCCTTCTATTGCTTTTTTCCCATCTTCTTCTGTTTTCTTATCTATCTGAACTATTGCATGTAACCACGATGATCCTCCAGGGCTAATATTTACATCTAAACACTTAACTCCGGATTCATTAACTTTTTTAAAAATAGTTGGCTCTCGAGGCATTCCCATTAAAATTTTATGTTCAAGTGCCCCTGGTAATAAAGCCTGCCATATGGCATCCTTCCTGTGTGTAATTTTTTTAACTTCAAAAATAGGTTCTTCTCTAATAGTATCATAAGTCTCTGTCAGATCAACAAAGGGTCCTTCAGAGTGCCTCTCATCAAAAAAAACTCTTCCCTCCAATACAAATTCTGCTTCTGCAGGGATTAAAAGATCAACAGATTTCGCTTTTGCAATTTTAATCGGTTCTAATGCATTTGCGATATACAATTCATCAACTCCAATATCTACAGAGGTTGCCCCTGCAATTAGGATATTCGGAGTGTTTCCTATGCAGAATGCCACCTCTACTTCTCCATTTTTTTCTAAAAATTTATAGAAATGACGGCCTTTGACAATACGTGCAGCAAATTTATCTTTTGAATATTGCATTGCTCGGTGAAAGTCTAAATTCTGACCATAATCAGGATCTCTAGTGACAACAACTGCAGAGCTTATATAATTTCCTCCATCTTTATCGCAATGAAATAAAATAGGAATTTTATCCAAATCAACATTTGATTCTATTACTTCTTGGCAAGGAGCATTTGAAACAATCTCTGGTTTAGAAAGATTAGCGATTGCCTTAGAAAGCATTGGTATTAAATCGGCAGGAGTTACCCCGAAATATGAAGCAATTACATCCTTAGTACAAAAGATATTTCCCGCTACTCGAAATTCTGATTCCTTAACTTTATTAAATAAAACAGGAGTTGGTTCCATCTCCTTTAAAATGCCAGAGATCTCTAATTTTTTAGAAACCTCAAGATCCACCTTTTGGAGTGAGCCTTTCTCATCAATTTGATTTATATATTCTCTAAATCCCATTATGGCTATCTCTATTACCTATTTAAATTGATATTATTAATAACAATTATCACTTTTCTTAGAGGAGTTACAGAAACACTTTTTATAAAACTAAATGTTTTCCCCATCTTTTATTTTTTGGAAGATTTCCTTCGCATAATCAACCCTAATTTTTTTATCAGCAACCATTTTTTTAGAGACCTTTTCTATTAATTCATCAGGTACTCCAGCAACTTTTGCAATATTGCGAGAATGTAGAGCCATATGACCTTTTTGAATGCCTTCCGCAGCTAAAGCTCTCAAAGCTGCAACATTTTGGGCTAGACCTAGAGCTGCGCCCACCTGTGCAAGTTCACTTGAACTTTTCAAATTTAGAATCTTCAATGCTAAACGTGCCATAGGATGTATTTTAGTCATCCCACCAATAATGCCTAGAGCAAGAGGTATCTCGATCTCCCCAACTAAGTTTCCCTGAGAATCTACATCGAATTTAGTCAATGGTAAATATCGCCCACTCAAAGAAGCATAAGAATGAGCCCCAGATTCTATAGCACGAGTATCATTTCCAGTTGCTAATGTCAAGGCAACAACTCCATTCATAATTCCTTTATTATGCGTTGTCGCTCTGTAAGGATCAGCTAAAGCAAACTCATATGCATTCATTATCCCTTCAACTACTTCTTCTCCTCCCAGCATTTCCTTATCAAATGTGGCTTTACTTCTGGCTACTCGATGAGTAGCTAAATTGGAAACGATTCGAAGGTAGATTTTTCCACCACATATTTCTTCAATATACGGACTAATAGCCTCAGCCATCGTATTTACTATATTTGCACCCATCGCATCCAGAACATTAACCAGTAAATGGAGAATAATCATCTTCCCTTTATTAGTTTGTATCTCATGTATCTCTATATTTTGAGCCCCTCCACCTAACTTATTTAATAAAGGGTCTTGCTCATTTGCTATTTTTAATAGGTCTTGTTTTTTTGCTTCAAGAACATCCTTCGCTGCTTCAATATCTTTCAATTTTGTTATTTGAATCTGTGAAATCATTATGGGGGGTACATCTTCTGAATGAAACCCACCGTGTTTTCGAGCCATTTTTGCGGCATTTGAAGCTGCTGCAACTACAGAAGGTTCTTCTATAACCATAGGAATTATGTAATCCTTGCTGTTTATCCTAAAATTAAAAGCAAGACCTAATGGTAATTGATAACTACCGACCACATTTTCAATTAACGTGTCAATTTGGGTAGGTGTGAAATAACCTAACTCCTTTAATATTTCTAAATCTTCCGGATTTAAATTAACAAGCTTGGATAATAATTTTTGACGCTCATCAATAGACAATTTGTAAAATCCAGAAATATCTGAGTGAAAATCTTTCATTATCATTTCACAAATATGAAAATTTTAATAAATTTTACTATTTGAAAATCTAATAGTTAAAGCATATTTCAGATTAGGATCTATTTGATAATATGGAAAAATAATTAAAACTAATAGATATGGTGATTTGGAATATTTATATAAATTGGAGACCAATTCAGGAGCCCTTTTGCATTCTCGTTTTCCTCAAATTCTGTTTCTACTCTTCTGATTTCATATTCTAAGGAGTTTCCTTTACTCACATTACCAGCCACTCTTACATAATCACTACTCAAATACTTTAGTCCATCAACACCATTATGAACAATAGGATCGGAGGTCAATTTCGCGAATAGAGGGAAAAATCTTCCATAAAATCCTGTATGTCCTTTTGGGCAACGATCCAACCCCTTGATGTTCGGAATAATGCATCCCTCATCACAGAAATGAAGTGTAAAACCTCTTTCGTTGTTGTTTTCATGCTCTACAATCTTGCCAAGCATAACTATTGGTTTCAAATCGCCGGTTTTTATCAATTCATATTCTGAAACACTCTGTTTTCTCTTTAAGTGAATAAAATCGTCAATCCTCGGACCTTTCTTGACAACTTCCTTAAAAGTGTCTTGAATCTTTAAGAGACCAGAAATACATGTAGCTCCTGAGCCATAAGAGCCAAAGTATAAAGTATCATTGACTTTGGCATAATTTTCACAGAGGTAAATAACTTGTGCCCACACACTGGCGCAGTACATATTACCGAAGTGTATTGGGACCCGGAGTTGAGGTAGAACTCTTCCCTTAACGCTTGAAATCAACCAACGTGATACTCGTTCTAATTTAGATGAGGAAAGCCCAAGCTCATTTAATTTTAAATAAATATACTCGGGGAGCACAGTGACATCATGTAAGAAATTATCAAGCTTTCTAGTGATGGAAGATCTAATCTTATTTTTTTCAAACCTTCCCAGATCATTGAGGTGATTTACCCAACGCTTTACAATTATGTTTTGCATGCATTTTAAAGGTAATTTCGAAAAAGGTGCATGAAAAGTATAGAAATCTGCATGAAATTCTCCAATGTTGCGAATTAAATCATCATAAGCTTTTAATTGAAAATCAAGGTAAGTATCTTGAGAATATCTTCCAAAAGCTCTCGCATTTTTATCGTTTGGAGCTCGAAAGAAATCGTTGACATTGCCTGAGATTTTTCCAAATTTCCTGCTGAAAGTAGCAATTCTCGGATTACGAGATATAACAAGACCAATGGCACCTGAGCCTTGAGTAGGTTCACCAGGGGATCCCACATGGTATTGAGAGATGTCTGCGCTTATAATAAGTGCTTTATTTATTATTTCTTTTTCTATCAATGCGATAGCATTGATAATAGCAAGCGTACCGCCAGCGCAGGCATTATATACATCTTGTGTAAACGCATTAGGTGAGATCTCTAACATCTCAGCAAAGATATTTGAGATACTCTTAGCTGCATACACCTCTGTCTCAGTACCTACAAATAAAGCATCTATACTTTTAGGATCGATACAACCTCTTTGAAGAGCATTATATCCAGCCTTCAATCCAAGAGAAATAATATCTTCATCAACTTCAGCGACACGCATTTCTTTAGAAAGTAAACCTTTGGCGTATTTTGCAGGATCAACTTTTCTCTCTCGAGCGAGTTCTTCAAGCTTTACAAAATGCCGTGGAGCGTGAAATCCAATAGAATCGATTCCAATATTACCGAATAAATGTTCATCTGAAATCATTATTTATGTACCATAAAAAATGAATAATTAAAAATAACGTTTATTTATTCAAAAACTTGTTTAATTAAATTATTCTAAGTAGAAGTCATGAATATATAAACCTACTGATATTTTTAAAACTATGAAAGTTTATGAAATCAAAGTTCACCGGCCCTATATTCTCACGATTCCGAGTATGAAAAGTGCATATCATCTAAGATTTTTCCATTGATTGTCTACTTCGTAAACTCAATTAAACATTCTTATTAACGCATAATTAAGGTGTGAATGTTATTATTGAATTAATACAGATTTTGTTTAAATTTTACTATTTGTATCAATTGTTTGGCCTTTTATAAACCCCTGGGATGTGATGGCTTAGAACCCTACCATTAAAGGTTCTTAAGAACTCAGTATTTTTGTTTCTGTTATTATAGTAGAAAACAAAAATTACAGAAGTCTAAATATATTTGTTTTTAATACTATTCTATCTTAAAGAAATCTAAAGAAAGATAAATTGAGATTTCATGTTTGTAAGAAGTTTAAATATTAAAGAATTTAGAGGAATTAAGGCATGTGATAAAGCTTTAAAATTTAGCAATTTTACAATTTTAATCGGAAAGAATAACGCAGGAAAATCCTCAATATTGGAGGCATTATCCTTATTACCTGATCCAAAATATACCGATTATATAACCCGGAAAAAAAAAATCAATAATCTAAAAGATCTTCACCAAGGTTCAATTAAAGATCTTCTCTACCTTTATGCAGGAACTTCAACTTTGCAATTTGGGATTGAATACTTACAAGCAATTATCAACATAAATGAAATTGACACCAGTACATCATGGGGCAACGAAGAATTGTCGATTGGTAAAAAAATCTCTGAATTGTTTCAAGTACCTCAAGAAAAAATGTCTGAAATGGTCCTATTTATCCCATTTACTACATCTATACTAAGAGATCTAGAAAACAGAATGAAATTTCTTAAAGAATTGATAATGAAAAAGGGATATCATATTAAACTAGCAAAATTTCTGAATGAGTGCGTTAACGATGTTTATAGCGAACTTGTATTTCTTGAACCTATTAGTTTGAGAAAAGTCTATCCAGATAACAACGTATATCTAAAATTAAAAGATCTTGGTTCGGGAGCAGAAAAATTAATAAAAATTATGGCGCTATTTGAGGTACTATCTCCTAAACTTATAATACTTGATGATTTTGAAGCAGGATTTCATCCATCCATGATAAAATTATTTCTAAAATGGTTAAAGGATAAAAATTGGCAAACAATAATCTCAACACATAGTATCGATGTGCTATATCACTTGGTTGATATTAAACCACCGGATACTACAATTCTCCAACTGAATAAGTCGAATGAGGATATTTTAAGTCATGAAATTATAACTTTAGAAGAATTAGAAGACTTATTAGACGCGAACACTGACCCACGATTATTATTAGATGCACTGCGATTATAATCCCTCAAGGTAACTTTAATGAAAGTAGTAGATAACCTTAAGGGAATTGAGTCTTATTTCTTATTGATTTCAGGTAATGGTACATTTCCAGAAAGAGTTTTATTTAAAAGCCTTTGTAGAAAATTTGATGGGGAAGATACAACTGTATTCTATATTGATCACCCGATTAAAAAACAGACAGGACTGAATGCTCTTAATGCTATTCCACTATATTCTAAAAAATATCAAATCAGTTCAATAATTTTCATTGTAGATGGTGAACATATTAAGGAGAATGCAGCAATTGAAATTAGGAAGCAATTAGAATCTAAAGGTATAGGTATTAACGAAATTCTACCTCTCCAAGGAGCATTTTTAATCAAATGTAAATCAGGACCATATGATATTCTTTTATTTTGTATTATATTAGGTCCAGAAGTTTTTATTGAAGAGGAAGTTGCTAGATTGATAGAACTCAAATTGGGAGTAAAAATTGACCTTTCAAGGAAAGGAGAGCCTACTGGGCGAAAAGCAATAAAAAGTCAAATAAGACAAATTCTAAGAAAGAAAGGGATAGATATTGAAGAATTGGTGATGAATACTGGTAAATTAAAACTTGAAAAAGCTTTTCCTAACATATGCGCTGTACTGAAAAAGATAGAGGAAAAGGTTTAAAAATTTTGATTATCCTCGGGAGTTAATTTGGAAATCATTATTGATGTACCATAAAAAATGAATAATTAAAAATAACGTTTATTTATTCAAAAACTTGTTTAATTAAATTATTCTAAGTAGAAGTCGTGAATATATAAACCTACTGATATTTTTAAGATGATGAAAGTTTATGAAGATTAAGCCACTATTCCGAGTATGAAAAGTGAAAATTAAACAATTCTGTGCTCTTTTTTGAGATAAGGATTTTAAATTTCCGGATTGTAATTTTTTTTAGTAAAAATGATGATGGATGAGTTATATATATTAAATACTTTTTTTATGTATATTGTGTAAATAAATGTGGGATTTGATCCTAACAGGTTAAGGAATTTCTATTTGTTTTATTTAAGGGTTATTGATGCCTGAAGAGAATTTAAGAGAAATAATTGGATTGGTTAAAAAGTCTAGATGGATTCAGGTTAAGAAGTTTATTAAGGTTGTTATAGAAAAGACAATAAAGAAAGAAGCAGGATATTACTTAACAGCTCTCGATGTTTCAATTAATGGAAAAAATAAATCGAAGTATAACGCTCTCATTAAAAACAAGGAAGATATTAAAGAATTAGATAAAATTAGTGCCTTTAGCCATCTTTCTTTATATCAAACTACCCAAAATTCGAACAACCTTATTGATTTATCACAAATTAATGGTACAATAATAGTTTTAGCAAAATATTTAGGGCCCTTAGTAGAAAATCATCAAGTTTTTGACTTTTCTGTTCATTTAGACACAATAGATGAACCTTTTTTTACAATTGGAAGTAGCAAAAAAATAAATGGATCTGAATTTTTAGAAATTATTAATAAAAACACAAAGCCAATAATCAAAACTAAAAAAGACATTCTAAAGAACAAAGCTAAACAGGTAAAAGATCCAGAAATTGGTAATGTAGAAGCTTTTGTATTTGAGAAATTAACTAATAAAAAAGCTCTTTGGAGCGGATCTGAAACAAAATCCTTTCAGAACTGGAGACTAAAAATAAAGAACAAGTATCGAATAGAAACGGGGAAAATTCCTTATTACAAAGAAAAACCTACAAAGCAATTCACATTATATTTAAAAAACTTGATTAATAAAAGGCCTATTAAAAACAAAAAGCCAATAATCACGACTAAAAAAGACATTCTAAAGAAAAAATCTAAACAGGTAAAAGATCCAGAAATTTTTAATGTGGAAGTTTTTGTATTTGAGAAATTAACTAATAAAAAAGCTATTTGGAGCGGATCTGAAACAAAATCCTTTCAGAACTGGAAACTAAAAATAAAGAACAAGTATCGAATAGAAACGGGG
>SDBU01008250.1_pt1 | contig 11886 bp, 10 predicted proteins | sample 2277071 | NCBI WGS metagenome assembly SDBU01 (sample SAMN10397929, study PRJNA504765) | marine sediment metagenome | isolation source: marine sediment core GS08_GC12, 126 cmbsf | place: Arctic Ocean: Gakkel Ridge, Loki's castle | collected 2008
TGACTATACTATTGCCAATGAGCTTGGCCTGGAAAAGGGCAAGATAAGCGGTGAAATAAAGATGCCACTAGGCTGTATCAAGAGTCAAGAGCAATGCTTGCAGTACTCGGTATGTAAGCAAACTGCCTTAATTCAACTGTCACAGAAAACGAGGATACCTCTGGCAAGATGCGCAGCTATTAGTGATAACCTTTCCGATGTGTGTAGGCTTGAAAAAGCCGGCATGGGGATAGCCTTTAATCCCAAGCGTCCCAAACTAGACAAGGTGGCTGATATTGTAATAACTAAAGACCCTTCTCGTATACTATCAATTATTTAAGGACGGTTCTACCCTTGTCCCTGGCCAGATTTTGCTGCCCGGTTCTAATTTGCAGCCACTGACCACAGTTACATTATCACCCAAGATTGAGTCCTCTATAATGCTATCGGCATTTAGGCAGCAGTTGTCAGCCACAATAGAGTTCTTTAAGCAAGCATGTTGTCCTATCTGAACATTTCGCCAGATAATAGATTCCTCAATCATACTATCTTCCATGATTGTGCTGCCGTGACCAATAATTACTGGTCCTTTGAGCTTGACCCTTCCCCCAATAGTGCAATTATTGCCTATCAGTATCGGTCCCTTTATTTGAGCTGTAGGGTGGATATGACTTTGTTCTCCAATCAGCACCTCTTCACCTGAGGTGAAACCATGCTGGCTGGCGCTACCTTTGCCGTTGAGCAGGTCTCGATGTAGTTGGAAGTATCTTTCTGGGGTGCCTATGTCTATCCAATAGGCAGAGGAGGGATAAGCATAAATTGGTTCACCTCGGTCTAAAAGTAGCGGGAATAGCTCACGCTCAAAGCTGAAATTAGTTTGAGGTGGAACAAGATTTAGGACCCCGGGCTCTAGAACATAGATACCGGCATTTATCATATTGGTAGTTACCTGACTCCAGTTAGGCTTTTCTAGAAAACGTGTAACCCTACCCTCAGCGTTGGTTTCGATTAAGCCGTAGCTGGTGGGGTCATCTACCGGGGTAAGAGCAATGGTTGCCTTTGCCTTTCTTTCCAGGTGGAAGTTCATCATAGCTGTAATATCAAGGTCGGTGAAAATATCGCCATTTAGCACCAGGAAGGTCTTATCCAAATACTTTTCAGCATTTTTCACCGACCCTGCTGTTCCTAGAGGAATATCTTCTATGGTATAGCTAAGCTTGACCCCAAACTGGTTAACATCATTAAGATAGCTTTCAATAGGTTGGGGAAGATGACTGCAAGCCAGGGTTATATCCTTTACCTGGTGCTCGCTGAGGTGGCGGATGACATGTTCTAAGAATGGTATATTAAGCACGGGGGCTATAGCTTTGGGAGTATTGCAGGTGAGTGGTCGCAGTCTGGTTGCTTCCCCACCTATCAGGATAACTGCTTTCATCACTAACCCTCAAGCACTGAGTATGTCTGCAGCTGCTCCTTCATGAAGTTGGCGAATTTCTGAACATCAACCTTTTTCGAGGGAGGAACAAGGTGGGGCCTGGGTATCTCTTCCTCAGGCTGTAGTGTGCCGAGGTCTATCAGCTCTTGCGAGATTTGTTCCCTAAGCTTTTTGTCACAGAGGTCACTGTAGTAGATTGTAGATAGGCCGGGGACTAGCATTTCCCTCAAATGCATTCTGCCTCTTTCCTCATGGAGATGGGGATTCCTGGTTTCTATCTGGAATATTTCTACTCCGTGTTTAGCTGCTGCTGGATTAGCCGTAGGCAAAATGCCACCAAAGTCTTCAAAGATAGATATTAACTCTTGTGGTTCAACGGCAAATCCCGAAGCATAGGGCAGGATTTCAGCTAGCTTTATGGTCATAGCATGTTCTCCAGCATTGCCTGTTTTTATAATCTCGGTTTCAAATCCGGTTTTATTTGAGAGTATGGCATTCATATATTTATTGGTGACTTCTGAAACCCGACCCCATTTCCTAAAATATATCTCTGGTGAGATTTTAGGTTTATAGTGCCACAGGACTCTGACCATGGCGTAGGGTGATTGAGCTAAGCTAAAACCAGCAGCATAAATCTTTACATATTCCCATACTGCCCCAGGAACATAGTTGTCACTATCAATAAAGGCTACATAGTCTTTTTTGTGCAGCATTGCCAGCAAGATACCGATTATCATGCCTTCACTTTTTCCATCCCTTACCATTCCCTTGTCATCCAGCATATCGGTATACCCAGCTTGGGCTAGCCCCTGGGCTAACTGTGGGTCCTTCTGGTGAACGATAAGAGCTTGGCGCTGGGTAAAGCGGCAGAATTGGGCCAGGGTATCCCGTTCCATCTTGAATCTATCTACACGCTTTAGCTGACTGTTAGACACCACTATTATCAGGCAATCATGGGGAATACCACTGATAACACCCTCGAAGAGCTTTAGTTTTTCATCCTTTATCGGGATGACAATAGCCATCCTTCCCTCAATATCCTCAATTACCTCGTCCTCAATTTTATGGACGGCTATTTCCTCCTTGCGAGGTGCTTCGCTCTTCCTTCCTGAGTCTAGCTCTAGGACTTTTTGCAGGTCATTTATTCTCACTGAACCAAAGCGTTCGGTATATCTTAGGCTCTCTATACGCATCTTCCCCTCCCATACTCAAAGCCTGGGATAAGCTCTTTATAGCAAGTTCTCACAGTGAAGCTCAGCTTTCCGCAAAAACTGCTCTATCCTAGTTCTTTGTTGCTCATTTAATAAGCTATTATTATATGCTATCACATCCAAGAAAAGTTTGTCTCTCCGGGTGATTTAGACTTAGATGGGGAGTTTATCTTCTGCGAGGAATTATAATTTTTGCCAAATGGTATATACCTTTTTATAATAAACTATTATCATAATGTCTGTCAACTTTCATAAGTCGGTTCGTGGTATTTGCCTCAGCTATATTTTTCCAGCTCTTAAAGGTGGTCTCTCAGCGGATGAGGGCAATGGTGCTTATGTTAGCATAGCCTAGATTTTACCACAATCCCATAAAGGGAGAGGCCTGCATAGTCTCGAAAAAGAGGTAGCTCGGTGGGTGATTTTGAAAAAGCACCAAATGCCGGATGAATCCATTGAGGATAACACGTCGTGAACGAAAGACACTGATTCTGAGATGGCTTTTGACGAGAGTTGTGCAAAGTTAGTGAACTGGGTGACAATTGGAGAGCACGAAGACGTAATGGCACGTTTCAGCTGTTCAAAGTTGTCTCTGGCTCCAAGTTTACACTTGATGGCTATGATTGGAATGAGCACAGGCAAGTGGACGTAGGCAAAAACTTTTGGGGCACAGAGAATAAAAAATAGGCAGGAGGGCACTGAACAAAACATTGTTCCGTGCCATAGCAGTGGAGCCCAAGGGAAATAGACCATAGCTCGGCTGAGACAATAATAGCGGTGAGAGAAGTCTTAAGCTCATGCGAAGTAGCCGAGATAAATTCTATCCTTCGTTACCCTGTCTTCTCATTTGCCTATAGTGTTTTGGTATTGTCATTCATACCTATAATATAGCTTGGCAAATAGCAAAGTTCAATAGTTTGTATGACAGTTGTCAATATAGTTGACAAAAAATGTGACTAGTGGTAATATTTTAGCGGAGCATTGACAGCAATATAGCAATCAAAATGGCTTTCAAGCTGGTGCTAAATTGGGCGAAATCGCTGCGTATGTTAGAGGTGGACAAAGATGAAAGACGGGCAAAAGACAAAGGAGCAACTTATAGATGAATTGGCGCAAATGCGCCGACGAATTGCTAAATTGGAAAAATCAGAAACCGAGCGCAAGCAGGCGGAGGATGAGCTACGTCAAGAAAGAAATAAAGCACAAAAGTATCTTGATGTTGCCGGAGTTATGTTCGTGGCTATTGATGTTAATCAAAAAGTTACCCTTATTAACAAAAAGGGTTGCGAGATTTTGGGATGCAAAGAAGAGGAGGTTGTTGGCAAAAACTGGTTTGAAAATTTTCTTCACGAAAGAGTTAGAGATGAGGTAGTAGCCGTTTTTGATAAGTTGATGGCTGGAGAAATTGAGTCGGCTGAGTATTCCGAAAACCCGGTCTTAACCAAGCCTGGCGGGGAGACATTTATTATGTGGCACAATACTGCATTAACCGATGAGACGGGTAATATCACAGGTATCCTTAGTTCAGGGGAAGACATCACCGAGCGTCAGTTGCTTTGGAAGAAAATGGTTGAATACGAGGAGTTAGACAACATGAAGGGCAACCTTCTTTCCACCATCTCCCACGAGTTGCGCACTCCCTTGGCAATAATCAAGGGGTATTCCACCATGCTCGTGGACTACGACCGAAGGCTCAGGCCTGAGGAGAAAAAGGAATACTTGCAATCCATAGACAGAGCTACCGATAGGTTAACTGAGCATGTTGACTGTCTCCTGGACATGTCCCGGCTGGAGGCCGGGCTGTTGAAGCTAGATAGGCAGTCCACCAGTATCCTAAAGCTGATGGAGGAGGTGGTGGCTGAGGCTAAGCTCAGGGCACCTAGTCATGAGATAGTGTTGAAACCGATAAAGAGACTGCCGATAGTGGACATTGATGGCAGACGAATTCGGCAAGTACTGGATAACATCATTGATAACGCTATCAAGTACTCTGAGGAGGGAACCAAGGTAGTGATAGAGACCCGGCTGATGGGGTCGGAGTTGCAAGTCAGCATCGCTGACCAGGGGATAGGCATTCCTACCGAGGACTTGGAGAGGGTATTTGACCGGATGTATCGCATCGAGCAAAGACTGACTCCAGAGATAGGAGGTGCTGGCCTGGGACTGGCAATCTGCAAGGGGTTGGTACAGGAGCATGGCGGCCGAATCTGGGTGGAGAGCAAATTAGGAAAGGGGAGTACTTTCTACTTTACTCTCCCAATAGAAGCTACAGCAGGAGGGCAGGGTCATGACAAAGACGCATGAGACAAAGACAGTTCTTATCATTGAGGACGAAGCTGAGATTCGGAACTTCGCATCCCGGGTGCTTGAGCTGGAAGGTTACCGTGTTCTTCAAGCTGAGAACGGCGAAGAGGGCATGGGATTGGTGAGGAAGAGTCGAATCAGCCTCGTGCTGCTGGACTTGAGACTACCCGGACATGATGGCTGGGTAGAGCTGGAGCAGATTAAGAACGAGCCGGAACTCTCGGCGATTCCGGTAATTGTCTTCACCGCCTCCGCTGGAGTATCACAGCAGGAGAGAGCGCTCAGCATGGGTGCCGCTGACTACCTAGTCAAGCCGCTGAGTGCTGCCAGGCTGAGGAAGGCTGTTGCCCGCGTCCTGCACCGGGAGAGGTAAGGTTATCATGCCATCAAGAAAAGTGTCGGTGCTGGTGGTTGATGACGATATTCGGATATTGCGTATGCTGCAGCGTATGCTGGAGCTTGAGGGCTACCGGGTACTCACAGCTAGCAACGGGGAAGCTGCCCTCGACGTGTTTGACGAGGAAACCCCGGACGTGGTGTTGCTGGATATTATGATGCCCGATATGGACGGATATACTGTATGCCGACGCATCCGAGAGTTTTCACAGGTGCCAATCATTATGGTCACCGCCAAGGGCAATGACGAAGAGAAGGTGCAAGGGCTAGATGCTGGTGCCGACGACTATGTGACCAAGCCCTTCTCCTCCAACGAACTGGTGGCACGGGTGAAAGCAGTGCTACGTCGCACCAAACTCTGGGATGAGCGTCCCGAGCCTGTATTCTATTCCCGTGACCTTGTAATTGACTTTGCCAGGCACAAGGTCACCTTGGGCAGCCAGGAAGTCAATCTGACCGCTATCGAGTACAGACTGCTATCGTATCTGGTACACAACGCTGGTCGGGTGGTTACCCCTGACCAGATTCTGGAGAGGGTCTGGGGTGAGGAGTATGTCGGCGAGAACCACCTCGTTCAGGTGAATGTGGCTCGGCTCAGGCAAAAGCTAGGGGATGATGCCAGAAACTCCAGGTACATCTTGACCAGACCCGGCATAGGATACATGCTTGTGAAGCAAACATGAGCATATAGCAAACGTCCTCAAAGTGACATAAGAGTCATTAAAGGAGCCTTCCTGAAACCGGAAGGCTCCCTTCTATTTTCCCCTGTTTCCCTTTCAAAGTAGATTAAGCCTGCTCATCTGTGATTTTTTTATGAGGCTTCAGGCGGGTGTTGTGACGTGGTTGTGAGTTGACCTCTCTAGACTTGAAGGTAGAACAAGATGGTGAGGCTGACGATGGCAAGAAAATCGATTAAGTTGATGTTCCCCCTCTTATCCGTATTACTTCTCGCTCTATGGCCAGCGGCCTTCGCCTATGATAATGCCGTAGCTGAGCAGGAAACAGTCCAGGCAGAAGTTGCCCAGCCTTCACTTCTGCAGGCTAGTTCAGCGGTGAATAATACCGAATACCGTTATATAAAACATTATGTTGACAGAGAAGTCATTAAGGAAGTTGTAGTTGAGAAACCAGTGGAGTTGCGCGAATTTACCTCGCTTGAGGAACTTAAGACTTGGCTAGCTGAGGATGATACGGATAGATACGTTTACTTGTTTGCTGGAGAGGATGGCCTTGCCCGACAGAGTGATGAGTATGATTGTGACGATTATGCTCTCCAATTGCAGCGCAGAGCAGCTAGGAGTGGTTTTCTAACGTCGGTTACCATAATTAAGAAGGGAGGTGTACCACACATGATAAATTTGGTTTGCATTGGCAATGATATTTATTATGTTGAGCCCCAAACAGACGAGGTCTGGTTTCACTGCCACAAGGATTGAGACATTGAAGCCAATCTCTGTAGAAGTCTCTTCTTAATTATCACTGAAAGGAGGCAAACAATGAAAAATCTAGGTAGAAGGAACCAAGAACTACAAGAATCAAAAGGAAAGGAGGATAAGATGAACAAGGATATCAGAGTGATGTTGGTTGATGACCAGGAACTCGTTCGTTATGGATTGCGGCGCATGCTGGAGCAAGAAGAGGACATGGAGGTCGTGGACGACTGCGCTAATGCTGAGGAAGCCTTCTCCAAGATGGCAAGGCTCCACCCGGATGTGGTGCTTATGGACACCCAGATGCCAGGAATGAATGGAATTGAGGCTACCTACGCTTTGAAAAGAAACGGGTGGGATTATGATGGTGATGTCATCGTATTAGCCGAGTCTGTGGATTATCGGGGTGAGGCCTTGGAGGCCGGGGCAGCCAGATACCTTCTCAAAGACATAACACGTGCGGAACTTGTGCAAGCCATCAGGGATGTTTATTGGAGCAAGCAATCGCTAGATAACCGTGAGGACTTTGTTGAAGAGGTAGTTGAATTGGTCGTACCTCCACCCGCCAATGCTGCCTCACTATTGAGATTGATGTTCCAATTGGAAGAGAGACTTAATGATGTTTATGACCATGTTAGCATCATGCGCATGATTGGCTCCTGGGACTGGGGCACTGTCATTACCATCTCACTGGGACTTAGCTCATTTGCGGATCTTTCGGAGAAACTAAATCGTATGCCCGATGTGGAGAAAGTGAAAGAAGTGCCGATAGCGAGAAGCACCTTTGCTAGTTATCTTAAGAAGTTTGGAGTTCTGCCGAGGCCAAGCATCAGCCCCAGCAAAAGAATCCAAGTAACCTTGAAAGAAACTGACATGGCTAGGCAGGAACTCGTATCTGTGTTGAACTAGCATAAGGGGCAGTACCAGCCCTATTGGGACGGAGGTAACATGCACGATTTAGGCAGAATGATGAAGCAGCGGCGAATGGCAGTGCCACTGTCACTAAGGGAACTGGCCACCGCATCGGATATATCTGCATCACACTTGGGCCGTATTGAACGGGGAGAACGTTTGCCCTCAGCCCGCATCCTGCGGAGAATCGCCAAGCCCTTAGGTTTTGAGGAGAAGGAATTATTTACTTTAGCCGGTTTTTTGTCTTCCACTCCCTCTGACGATGCCAAAGAGAAATCAGACCATACCGTCTCACGACTGGACTCGTATGTGAGCAAAGTATTGGCCGAAGAGCCCTTTGAGGTACAGCGCTGTGCCATCGGAATGCTCAGTATCCTAAAGAACCTTGCCAAAAGCGTTAAAAAGGAGTAGTGATATTAGTCAGTTTGAACATGCCGGCGCTTGAGAGACAAGTATCGACAACAAACAGAAGTCCAAATTGTGTAAAAATAAGAAGGCTGGCACTTGGTTACAAGGGGAATTGGCTCCCCTAAAAGGTTAAGAAACAGAACTTTCAGAGCTGTTTTTGAAATGCCAACAAACCAGTGTCAAAGGTCAGAATTGAACCTTCTTTCCCCAGACTTTCTGTGAAACCAGTTGGATAATGTCCTTAGCAACTCCAATAGCTTCTCCAGCGTCAACTGGTAAGATTACCTTGGCTGCACCTTTTCGAGGGTGGGTTAGAAGGTCCCTAATGTCTTTCATTTGTTGAAACTTCTGCCACAAGTTAGACCCCTTATCTACCGTGTCCCCACTAAATCGTAAGACTAAGAACATTATCTTATATTCTAGGCTCTGATACCATCGCCTATTGGTAACCTCAAACTTTCCCGCATTTTTGCCTGAGTCAGCAAGCTCCACAGCTCTTTCCGCTAAAAAGCCTTGTTCGTGCGGGGTCAGTAGTCCTGAAGGAAGCTCAGTAAAATCTGACATCATATTATTAATAAACGATTCGAGAGCCATAAATGAGAATAGAATAGATGCCGTAGAAAATCTTGCTTGATTAGGACTACTTTGCTGTGCAGACTCAGCTTGGTCGTAAAACCATTGTGCGTCTTGTATTAATTCCTGATAGGACACTGTCACGAGGTATATCCTTTACTTAGTGATTTAAGGCCTCTTACCGTACTTACTGCCCTATCAAGGAGCTTCCCCCCAAAATTTGCTTCTGAGTCCAAACTTCGTGCGAGGAATAGTTGTGCCATTCGTTGGCGGTCTTGCATGGATGACCGATTACCTAGACCTCGATACGTTGGGGGGTCCTCGTCATGTTTATACCTTGACATCTCTAAAGCATTCAGTGGGTCGGGAGCATTCTTCGCTGGTTTTGGTAAAGCGAGATGATTCTTCAGCCTGACTGGGTGTGCTTGTAGCAAACCAGCTACATAGGCCCAAGCAGGAAGTACAGAAAGTGTAAGCGCTTTTGTCCGAAAACCCTTCCGGTTGATTTTGCTCTTTCTTATTGCTCCTGATTGGGCTTTGTCCAATTCCGCAAAGGCTTTACCAGCTTCTTCCAATCCTTTATCGTTCCAAAGACTGCCATCGTGGCTTGTCACTATTGTGGAGTATTGCTCATCCAAAACTCCCGACTGACACAAATAGGGCTCATAGAAATTCCTATCGAGTTGCTCAGCAGTTAACTTAGCACCTCTTTTCTTGCCCAAGAAGAAGTTTACAATAAATGTCCTTCCTGCCTGTGTAGTAACCCTTTCTGCTCGAGACCCGGCATCTGGAAAATTCTGGTCTTGGCTTAGGAGGCCTACCCGTTCACACCATTTCCTTAAATGTGGACCAATTAGCGTCTCTTCCAGTTGATGGTCAAACAAATCATTAGAAACGTTAATGTTTGTATTTGACACGAGTGCCAAAGCACTGCGTTGTTCTTTTGTTAAGCAAAAGTATACACGAAATCCGTGGTATCTAGAGATTTCTTTATCTGAAGCTATTTGTATAGCCCTAGAACGATGTTGTCCTCCCCACACTTTTAGAGGTTTTTCCGGGGAGTAAGATGTGTTGTACTCAACTATAATGTCGTTGAATTCTCTGCCGCTTGCCGCATCCTGGCTCATTCGCTGGAACGTTTTATGCTTGAGTAGCAACTCCCTGTTAGCTCTAAAGCTATCGGTGCTTTCTGGTATTAGTCGTGCATTCAAGTCTATGATAGGCGTGGCTGTCTTGCCAAGAAGGCAACATCTAATGTAATAACTTCTTTCTACTCCATCTTGGTGGATAATGATTTTGTTGCCTTGTGCGACCTCAAGTGTTTCAATCTTGCTGAGGAAATCGCTTACAGCCTTGTCCACATCAACGTTCGTGGTACTAGATTGGTCAAAGACAGTGTTTCCGTTCATTGTTACACCTCCTCAAAGAAGGGTGGTTAACAAGTTCTGCGTATTGATAAATTTGGCTCCCCGACTAGGATTCGAACCTAGAACCTAGCGGTTAACAGCCGCTCGCTCTACCATTGAGCTATCGGGGAATGGTCTGGCTGACCACACTGTCCGCAAAACTCCGCCCCTTCGCGGTTCTCATCACCACAGCTTGGGCAATTCATGATAAATGCCCCTCCCGCGAAACTCGTGCCCACAGTCTATGACCATTCGCGTACCAATGTCAAGAACCAGGAAAACTCAGCCGTTGACAAGGGGGCTGATTGTGGTATACATTTGCATTAACAGATTTGCTGGGTTGCTTGACCGCCTGGAGCAGGCCGAACGGGGAAAGCCGCTGGCTACCAGAGCCAGGTTTTACTGGGTAGCAGTCATGTCTCAGCAAACCATACAGAATTGGAAAGAATAATAATACACGTGAAAAGTCGCAACTTATGTTGTAGTTCCGTAAGGCATGGAATGGGCGAAGCGAAGGGGGGATGACCAACCCAGGTGAAGAAGTGATATCGGCGAAGCTTCAGGGAGAACTATTGAAGAAAGGAGGCAAAAGGTGAAGAAGTGATATCGGCGAAGCTTCAGGGAGAACTATTGAACAAAGGAGGCAAAAGGTGAAGAAGTGATATCGGCGAAGCTTCAGGGAGAACTATTGAACAAAGGAGGCAAAAATGGGTAAAGTAGATCTGGTAATCAAGGGCGGTAAAGTGGTTAATTCGGGGCGCACATTGCCACAGTGGGTTGCAGTAGATTCTGGCAAGATTGTTGCATTAGGCTATAGTGAAGAATATATGCCCGAGGCGAAGAAAACAATAGATGCCACTGGCAAATACGTATTACCAGGGGTTGTCGACCCCGAACATCATGCTGCACAACCCATAAAGCAAAACATAATTCTGAACACTCGCGGAGCAGTAGCCAGCGGAACCACTACTGGGGGAGTAACAGGGCCCAGTGGTCGGATTTTGGACCCTCCTCTTTTTGTTGCTGAGGGACAGAAGGTACCGTCTTTTCTGGAATCTATTCCTCGTTTTATTGAAGAATCGATGAATGGACGTTGTGCGTTTGATTGGTTCTTTATGCCTGAGTTGAACAGTCCCGAGCTGATAAGAGAGATACCTCAATTAGCGGAAAAGCTGGGCATAACTGCTTTTAAGCTTTTCGCCCATCTTATGGGAGGAGAGAGGATGTGGGACATGTGGCCACCGGGGAGAGACAGGTCAGACCGTTATTATGATGATGGCGATGTTTTCTGGGCTATGAGAGCTCTTGCTGCACTGGGGCCACCTTGCCGCCTTTTTGTGCACCCTGAGAACTGGTTCATTTCTCGCATCTTCAAACAGGAACTGGAAGCGCAGGGGCGGACCAAGGCGAGGGACTGGGCAGACCGCTCCCCCGATTTTGTTGAAGTTATTGTCATAAGGACCTGGGCTTATTTAGCAAAGGTCACGAAATGTCCTCTCACAATTATGCACGTTACCACACCAGAGTCCGTCAGAGCAATCATGAATGCCAAGGCAGAGGGTGCCAATATCTCAGGCAATATCGAACCACACTTCTTATTCTTCGACCGGGAGTGGGGGCCAATGGATCCACCCTTCAGACCCGAAGAATACTGGGATGCTATATGGGAAGCCATCAGGACAGGGGTAATTGATACAGTAACCAGTGACAGTGTTTGGGGAGTATTTAGAACGCTAGAAGAGGTGGAGAAGCACGGCCTCAAACCCGTCAACAGGTCATGGGATTGGTCTGAGTCCTTTTTCAATTGTGCCAAGGGGTTTGCCTTCCCGGTGATG
>SDBU01008251.1_pt1 | contig 11883 bp, 9 predicted proteins | sample 2277071 | NCBI WGS metagenome assembly SDBU01 (sample SAMN10397929, study PRJNA504765) | marine sediment metagenome | isolation source: marine sediment core GS08_GC12, 126 cmbsf | place: Arctic Ocean: Gakkel Ridge, Loki's castle | collected 2008
TCCTCTGTGTCTTGCGGGGTTTCCACTTCGACCGGGATTACAACTTCTACTGGAGCCAGAATTTGTGGTTCTTCTACTTCTTGAGCAAAAGATATTCCGGCTGCCGCCACCCAAAAGGTGACAACAAGCCAGACCCTTAAGTTGATGGCTTCCATCGCCATCACCTCCTGTTTGGTGGCGGCAGCCGGGTCTGGGAGGGCTGCAACCACTTATTTAAGGTACTATACACGTATTTTGAGCGTGTTTTTATAATATAGCATATTAAAAAAATTTTGTCAAGTAAAATAGACAAATTTCCTAAAAATTTAATTTGTAGCTATCAGACGACAAAATTCACTAATCTATTGGATACATAAATAGTTTTTTTGATTTTTTTACCCGAGAGCCATTTTGAGATTTTTTCAGTTTCTTGAGCTTTCGCTACAATATTTTTTTCTGAACTATCAGAAGTAACCTCAATCTTATCTCTTAATTTCCCATTAACTTGAATTATAATTAAAACTCTTTCAGTCCGGACCAATTTTTTATCATATTCGGGCCAATTTTCCTCAAAAATAGAATTCTTGTATCCAAGTCGTTTCCACAACTCTTCTGCAATGTGTGGGAAAAACGGCGCCATTAAAATCAAAAATTTCTCATTCGGTCCTTTTTTAGCATCTAAGTATATCATCAGGGCAGAGATCGCTGTATTTGATTTAAAGCTTTTAATATCATCGGTAACTTTTTTAATAGTTTGATGCAAGAAGGGAGTTTCAGGACCGCGAAAATCCGCTTCCCAAACTTTATTCAAAAACCTGGCTATTCCCTTGATTCCATCATCCATCCACTCTGCATCCTGATCAGCAGGACCAATAAATAATTCATAGCCACGCAAAGAATCTGTGCCGTATTTTTCAATTAACTCTTCTGGCGAGACGATATTACCTTTTCTTTTTGCCATTTTGGAGCCTTTACAGTAAATCATTCCAATATTAAATAATTTTTTAAAAGGTTCGCCTGCAGGGTCAAAATTTACTCTGTCGAGATCATGTAAAACCTTTGAAATAAAACGAGCATATAATAAATGCATTGTAGCATGTTCAATTCCACCAATATACAGATCAGTCGGCATCCAGAAATTTACTTTTTTAGGATCAAAGGGTTTGGCAGAATTTTTCGGATCACAATATCTTAAAAAATACCAAGAAGAGCAGACAAAAGTATCTAAGGTATCTGTTTCTCTTTCAGCTGGACCTGAGCATTTTGGGCATTTGACATTTAAAAATTCTTTAGAGTTTTCCAAAGGCGATTTTCCAGTTGGTTTAAAATCAACTTTTTCCGGCAGTTTAACTGGCAAATCTTTTTCTGGTACCGGAACCTCGCCGCATTTAGAACAGTATATAATAGGAATAGGTGTGCCCCAATAGCGCTGTCTAGAAACCAACCAATCGCGCAAGCGATAACTTGTAGTTTTTCTACCAACACCTTTTTTCTCTAACCATTTAGTAATAGCGATTGTGCCTTGCTTGGAATATCGGCCATTAAATTCATCAGAGTTGACCATTACTCCAGCCGCGGTATATGCTTCTTTTAGCTCTTTTTGCTTTTTGCCACCAGGAGTAATTACTTGTTTAATTGGCAGGCCAAATTTTTTAGCAAATTTAAAGTCTCTCAGATCATGAGCCGGGACACACATAATTGCACCAGTACCGTAATGCAACAGCACATAATCAGATATCCAAATGGGGACTTTCTCGCCATTGGCTGGATTTATAGCTTCAGCTCCAATAAAGACTCCGGTTTTTTCTCTTTCCGTTTTAGTTCTTTCAATTTCAGATAACTTTTTAGTTTTCTCAATGTATTTTTCCACTTCTTGTTTTTTGTCTGTTGTGGTAATTTTTGAAACTAAAGAATGCTCGGGAGCCATCACCACATAAGTAGCGCCAAATAAAGTGTCTGATCTTGTTGTAAAGGTTGGCAGATCATATTTTGTGTCAGCTATTTTAAAGATTATTTCCGTTCCTTCTGATTTGCCAATCCAGTTTTTTTGCAAAATTTTCGTCCTCTCGGGCCAGTCAATTTTTTCCAAATCTTCTAATAATCTATCGGCATATTTGGTGATCTTGAAAAACCATTGTTTGAGTTCTTTTTTGATGACTTCTGCGCCACAGCGCTCACATTCACCCGAAACCACTTGTTCATTAGCTAAAACAGTCTGGCAAGATGGGCAAAAATTAACTTCAGCTTTTTTACGATAGGCAAGTCCAGCTTTGTATAATTGCAAAAATAACCATTGGGTCCATTTATAATATTTAGCTTTAGATGTGTTAACTTCACGATCCCAGTCGTATAGGCTGCCAATTTGAGCGAGTTGTTTTTTGAATTTTTTAATCGCATTATCTGTAAAAATCCGAGGATGAGTTTTTTGAGCAATTGCCGCATTTTCAGCAGGTAAGCCAAAAGCGTCAAAACCCATTGGGTGTAGGACATTTTTGTCTTTTAGTTTTTGATACCTAGTCCAAACATCAGATAAGACATAGCCTCGCCAATGGCCAACATGCAAACCTTCCCCAGATGGATAGGGGAACATATCTAAACAATAAAATTTGGGCTTTTTAAAATCTATAGCTTTTTGGAAACCTTCTTGAGCCCATATTTTTTGCCACTTAGGTTCAATTTTTGCCGGATCGTATTTTTGTTTCATCTCTTCAATTCTAACAAAAAAATTGTGTTTTTACAAAAGAAAAAAGCCATAGTTCGGGTTGGTGGTTAAAATAGTGTCGAACTACGGCTTGAATGGATAAAGGTTGGAGGCGGTACCTGGATTCGAACCAGGGAAAAGGGATTTGCAATCCCTTGCCTTAACCCACTAGGCTATACCGCCTCTCCTTTTTTGCTTTCTTCAGCTAGATGTTGTTGGAATTTTTCTACTAGACTATCAAGTACTTCAATTTGGTCTGGGCTGAATTTTCCCGGAGCTGATGACACCAAAAATACTTGTGCCATCCTTCTATTTTCTCCACGAAAAAAATATTCTGGTGGCCTTGTGTGACTCATAGTCAACAGGTGACCATATACTTCCAATATAGTAAGTATTCTCTCTAGGCCTATCGAATGAGGTTTCAAAGTGTGTTCAGAAAATTCAAGCCCTGCCAGTGCATCTATTTCCATTCCTTCGGCTTGATCTTTTAATCTTTTGAATATGATATGAATATCTGATATGACTATACTGGGTATTCCAAATATAATAATTTTAGCGAAGATATGTGCTACAACATCGAAAATATCCCATTCAGCTCTAGTTTTTTCTTGAGTTGCTGTAGTTGCTGCTTGTTCGTTCATCAGTAATATCTCCTTGGGTGTTAACGTGCCGGATTTTTCCTGAGTGGTTATATTATACTATATTTTGATGGAATTGCTAAGAGATTTTAGGTTATAAAAAATCCCGTTCAAAATAGAAGCGGGTAAAATTTGGTGGTCAATTTTAGAAAAAGTTAGAACTCATTTTCAAGAAAATCCCGACGTCGATTTCTGAAAAATTACGCACGGGCGGGCAAAAAGGAAGGGGGTTGGGGGAAAGGAATCTTTGCCCGCCCTCGCTTTCGCCGTTTCTTTTTTCGCCGCCGCAATTTTTTGTGCCAATGAAATTGGCACACCGCCTTGAAAAAAGAGCGCCAGCAGTAAAAACCACTATCACTCTTGAGCTATCTCTCTCGGACAAGTTTTTTGAGTGTTTCCGCAATTTTCTCACGGTCTACACTCGTTTGCTCGCCAGTGGAGAGATTTTTAAGCGTTACCTCCTTTTTCTTTTGTTCATCGGGTCCGTAGAAAAGGCAATATAGAGTACCGCGCTCTGAAGCAAGCCGAACTTGGTTGCCGATTTTTCCTTCCTCAAGAGAAATCTCGGCAACGATTCCTTCATTCCTGAGTTCAGTCGCAATACGCAGTGCTTCCGCTCGCGAAGCGCGATCCCAGACAGTGACAAACACTTGCGGCTTTAACTTTTCCTCTCCACCCTGATTTTTTACCGTCAGAGTAGAGAGAATCCGATCAATGCCGAGTGATCCACCACATGCCGGAATCTGTCCTCTTAAAAACTTGCCGATGAGATCATCGTACCGCCCCCCGGAAGCAATCGCGTCGGCCACTCCATCTAAGTAGATCTCAAAGATGGGACCAGTGTAATAGTCAAGACCACGCGCCAAGAATGGAAAAAATTCAATCTTTCCATCCTTTAACAATGGCTTAACTATCGATATCACTTCGTCCACTTCCTGAAGGCCCTCTTGCCCAACGCGCGAAGTTTTCACACGACTTCTTATCTTCACCATGTCTTCTCTCGAAAGATCATCGCTTACTTGACTGACGATTTCTTCCGAAAGTCCCCGACTTCTTAACTCTTGAACGACGCCACTAACACTGACCTTGTCGAGTTTATCGAAAGCTGTCAGTGTAGCTTGTCTAAAAGCTTCAGGAACGCCGTAAGCCTCAAGAAGTCCTGCAAGCACTTTGCGGGAATTGAGGTGCACAACATAACCTGGCAGATTGAGACAAGAAAGTGATTTTGTCAAAGCGAGTATCACTTCAGCGTCAGCCAAAAGCGAGGAACTTCCTATGACATCAACATCACATTGGTAGAACTCGCGGAAACGTCCCTTGGCAGGACGATCGGCACGCCACACAGGACCGATCTGGTAGCGACGGAAAAGACGAGGAAGCTGATTTTGATACTTGGTGAAAAAACGTACTAGCGGAATAGTAAAATCATAACGCAATGCAAGATCAGCCTCTCCACTTGCCGCTTGTTCGCCACGCTTCAGTATCTTAAAAATCAACTTTTCGTCCTCCTCACCGTATTTACCAGTAAGCGTTTCAATCCGTTCGAGTGCAGGAGTGTCGATCGGCACAAAACCGAAACTCTCAAATACCTGCTTGATTACACTGAAAGCCCACTCACGGTTTTTCACGTCTTTCGGGAGAAAGTCTCTGGTCCCTGATGGTGGTTGTACATTGGAATTTTTCATATCATTTACCTCCTTATTGTTTTTGGGTTGTTAAAGAACAATAACCTAACATAACATAAAGTTGTTTTTATGTCAATAAAACCCAGAACAATTAAGATAATCTGTTTTTTTATGTTTTGTACTATCATAAATAATAAAAATATACAATATAATTTATAAGTCTAATTGTTCAGATAAAGAACGGAAATCATCTATCTTTATCACGCTTTTTTTCTTTCTTGTGCTAACTTCAGCTAAATAATCTTTATAAAAATTACTTTTAAGAAGGATAAAATATTGAAATCTTTTATGGTCATTGGGTCTTTTCCCTATATCTATTTCCGCAATATGCCCTTTTTCTCTCAAAGCATTTACTAACTTTATCGCCATTTTATAATTCTTCTTTGGATTCTCACAAGAAACAAATACTCCTAATTTACTATGTGGAAAATTAAAAAGTTTGCTTTCTTTCAATTTCTCTATAGTCCCAAAGTAACCAAACCCAAAACCTATGGCCGGCAAATCTCTTTTACCGTACATGCTGATTAACCAATCATATCTTCCACCGCCCGACAATGCCCCTAACTTTTTATTTTTATCTGAAACTTCAAATATTATTCCTGTATAAAAAGACCCTCGAGCTATTGATAAATCAAGCTTGCACATATCATATATACCATACCATTTCAAAGGGTCTGAAAGCCGGATAAGTCTATTTAAAATTTCACTGGATTTTTTTGTTATTTTCTTATCAATTTTTTTTATTTTTTTTACACATTCGATAATCGGTCCGTTTAAGGAAATCATTTTGTATATAAAATCAATTTGGTCTTTTTTTAAACTAATGTTTTTAAATCTTTTATAAAATTCTGTTTTACTGATTTTTTCTTTGTCGTCCACTATCTTGACAGCGGTATAGCAATCGTCTAATTTAATACCCGCGTAAAAAAGAATATTTTCCAAGAGTTTTCTGTCGTTGATACTTATTTCTACTTCTTTGCTTAACCCAAGATTTTGATAAATACTGGCAGCACATGCCAATATTTCCGCATCAGTTTCAACGGAATTACATCCCATAATGTCTATATCTGTTTGCCAAAATTCTTTTGCCCTATCGTTTTTAATTTTATCTTCCTGTCTCCACCTTTTAGATGTATCAAACCAGCGGATCGGCAACTCAATTTTTTCCAATTCTTGTACCATTCTGGATCTTGTTGGGGTTTGCTCGGGGATGAGAGTAAGATGATTTTGTTGATTATCAAAAAAACTGAATGTTTGGCTTATTAGCCCTTCTGACCAAGGTGGCTTAATTTCATATAAATTCCTTCTTTCAATAGACGGGGCGCAAATTCCTTTAAACCCAAAACTTTCTAAAGTTTTTTCAACTATATTTCGGACATGGCACCATTTTGCCCATTCTTCAGGGTATATACTTTTAAAACCATCTATTGATTTTAATTTTTTTCTCTTATTCATATTAACAAAATAACCTTATTTTTTTCATGAAATTAACAATCTTTTCTTTGTACTCTTTTTTAATTAGATATTGACCTAGAAAAGAAATTATAATCATGCCGGTTACTACTTTCCATCTATATCCGGCATATATGTTCCATATCTTTGCCATACCAAGGTCCATAAGGTATGGCCATGTAATAATAGCCGCAAGCGCTATGATTAGTCCCGATGTTTTTCCAATTCCAATTTTTTTAGTTAAATATTGTATAGCCGCAGTGGCACTTCCGATAGTAGAAGCAGCTAGCGCAAAAATAACAATTAAAAGCAAAATTCCTAAAAATAATGTTGGTTTAAAAAATAAGCCAGTAAGCACGACGAAAATCATATATAATCCAAACCAAAACCCGCCCCAAAGACTAAGCTTTATTTGATCTTCTTTTTGCTCAAACCTTTGCCACATCATAGGATCAGTAAACACTCCGGTTATAATACCTAATAACCCCAAGGGGAATACCCATTTAATTCCCGTCTCAGTTATAAGTTGCAAACTTGGATTAATGGTAAAACTGCTTATCAACATAGAAAAAACGGCTAACGAAACAACTGCAAAAATTTGAAGTGAATAATATCCTAAATCGGATAAAACACTCCCTCTTAAACCATACTTATAAATAAAAAGTAAAATAGCTAAAGACAAAAAGATAATAAAAGGTACGCTGTAACTACTGTCTAAAAAATGAAATGAAGCCACGTCTTGGCCACCGCCTAATCCTATAAGCAAAGCTTGCATGTTCATTATAATAGCCATTGCCGCAATGAATAATGAAAACAAAATAAGAGGAATAAAATTAATCCATCCCTTAAAGTTTGTAATTTTCGTTTTAATATAGCCAAATAAAGGCATTGCTAGGATATTTCCCGCAACCCAAACAAGGGCTGGTATTATGCCCATAGTGTACATAAAAGCTATCGTTGCTATCATGCTTACTCCCCATGACCATGACGCACCAAGACTTATGCCAACTTTGGGGTAGCTCATTTTGTTTATATTATCTTGACTATCTTTTCTTTTTAAGAATTTGTTTAAAATCATATGTTTAAAAATTATTATTTTATTAAATCCTCAATTAAAACGCCCAACGCTTTGGCGATTTTCGCCATAGTTTGGACGCTTGGCTTATTAACTGCACCGCTTTCGACTTTCATAAGCGTTGTATATTTTATATCCGCTTTTTTTACTAAATCATCTTGGGTTAAGCCAAGTTTGTTTCGCAATTTCTTGATATTTTCGCTGATTATTTTTCCACTTGTCATATAAATAAAGTTTTAGTAGTATTATAGTATATTAGATTATTGCTTCTATTATTATGCTACCAAATAAAATGAATTTAAACAAGCAAATTAAAGAGAGTGAATCTGTTGTGTGCGCACGGGTGGGCGGGACAAACACAACTTCCTTTCTGGCGGCGCATTTCGCAAAGCGAAATACAAAAAATTGCGGCGGCGAAAAAAGAAACGGCGAAAGCGAGGGCGGGCAAAGATTCCTTCCCCCCAACCCCCTTCCTTTTTGCCCGCCCGTGCGTAATTTTTCAGAAGTCGACGTCGGGATTTTCTTGAAAATGAGTTCTAACTTTTTCTAAAATCGTCTAATGTGGACCCAGGGAGATTCGAACTCCCGACCTCATGCATGCCATGCACGCGCTCTGACCAAGCTGAGCTATGGGCCCTTGATTTTAGGAAAACAAATATGGCCAAAAGATTAATAAGCCAATAACAATTGCAGCAATCGACCAAACTAAGACAAGTCCAGCCATAATATCTTTAATCTCTTTTATATTCAAGTGTTCATCTAAGTGGAACATGTCAGAGATAAATTCTACCGCTGTATTTAATATTTCAGCTCCAATCACTGAGACACAGAGCAAAACCAAAATAGCTTTTTCAGTCGATGATAAACCCAAACACCAAGCCAGAATTAATATTAAAACCGCAGCTGCAAAGACAAGCCACAAATTTTGTTCTTTTTTAAATAATTGCCACAATCCTGACCAGGCGTAGATAAAACTACCTTTAAATCTTCTCCAACTAAAAAGTGAATTTCTCATTTTATTGCCTCCATTTTACCATAAATTAGCTATTTTTTCAATCTTAAAATAAAATCTTCGGCCTGCTTTTTATTTTTTACTTCATCTTCTAATTGGGCATCCATCAAAGCTGTTAAAACTTCACCTACTTTGGGACCTGGTTGGATTTTTAAAATTTTCATTATCTCATTTCCATCCAATAATGGTTTTGGCGGTTTCGGTTTTTTAAGTTCTCTTTCATAGATTTTCTTAGCATATTCATATAAAGAAAGGTCAATTTCGTTTTTATTTCCCAGATAAGAAGCTTGGCCGTCCGCTTTCCAAACCTGGAGCAATTCTGGAAACCAGACATTTTGCGCCCAGCGAATTTTCTTAGCTTCCTTCATTTCCATAATATCTTTATGTCTTAAATGTTCGCACACCAAAAAAATCACTTTCTCCCTCATTTTTTTAGAAAATTTTAATCGGCGACAAATTTCTTTTGCCATAACGGCCGATAATTTTACGTGTCCATAAAAAGTAATCCTTTTGCCATACTTTGGATGTTCTCTAACTTTCCAAGTGGCTGGTTTTCCAATATCGTGTAATAGAGTTGCCCAAGTGACCGAAAGTTTAGTTTTGGCAGGTAATTTTTTCAAGGCCAATAAAGTATGGACAAAAACATCACCTTCGGTATGAAATTGAGGGGGCTGGTTAACTCCTTTGCAATTTTCCAGTTCAGGCAAAACATGTTTTAAAATCCCCAAATCCGATAAATTTTGAAGGCTTTGGACACGGGAAGAATCAGCCAGCATCTTATTTAATTCGTCGCGAATTCTTTCGCCAGAAACTGAGATTACTAAATTAGCATTTTTTTGCAAAGCTTGTTTTGTCTCAGGATCATATTTAAAACCCAAGGTATTTTTAAATCTGATAGCTCGTAGGATTCTTAAATGGTCTTCTTGGATTCTTTTTTCAGGATCTCCGATAAATCTGAGAATTTTATTTTTAATATCTTTTTGGCCGCTGACAAAGTCTTGAACTTTTTTGGTCACAGGATCGTAGAATAGGGCATTGATAGTAAAATCTCGGCGCTTGGCGTCATCTTCAGCCTTTGCCCAGAAAACTTTGTCTGGTCGGCGAGCGTCTTTATAGCCTTTTTCAGTTCTAAAAGTAGCAATTTCAAAATGATGGCCATTTTCTACCGCCAACATTACACCAAATTTTTTCCCAACGGGGATGGTTTTTTTGAGCAATTTTTCGACCTCATCAGGGGTGGCTGAGGTGACAATATCAAAATCTTTAGGTTCAGTACCCATTAAAATATCGCGGACACATCCGCCAACCCAATAAGCTTGGTATCCGGCTGCTTGCAATTTTTTGACAATTTGTAAGGCTGTTTTTTCCATTTTCACTCAATATCATTTTATCAGAAATTTATCGGAAAGAATAGTATTTTTGACAGTTGAGTATATTTTAGGTATCTTGAAGTTAGTCAATAAAGAAATAGAGAAATAAAAAAATAGAGGGGTCAAAATGCGAAGCGGAGCGAAGTCCGCCTTTGGCGGAGCTAAACAGAAAAAATTCAAAGTAGAAATTATTAAAAAATCCAAAGAAGATTTTAAATTGGAACCAAATCTCAAAGACTACGAAAAAACTTACAAAACTTGGGACTGGAAAAAAGCGGAAAAAGCCTTGACGTGGTTTAAGGACCACAAAATCAATGCCGCTTACAATGCGATTGACCGTCACGATCAGACGGATCGTAAAAACAAAGTCGCTTTATACTGGATAGGCGCAGATGGTACTAAAAAACAATTTACTTTTTGGGAAATGAAAAATTTATCAAATCAGTTTGCCAATGTTCTAAAAAAACACGGAGCAGAAAGAGGGGAGCGCGTTTTTTTGTTTTTACCTCGTATCCCTGAGCTCTACTATAGCTTTTTAGGGATTTTAAAAACCGGTGCCATTGCTGGTACAATGTTTCAGGCTTTTGGTCCAGAAGGCGCCAGAGACAGACTGGAGAATTCTCAAGCCAGATTCTTAGTTACAGATTCTGAATTAGTTGAAAGAATTTATAAAATCAAAAAAGATCTACCCCATTTGGAGAAAATATTTTTAACAGATGTAAAGCCAGGGCAGAAATTAAAGCCTGGGGAAATCGATCTTCAGAAAGAAATGGTCAAAGCTTCAGTTGAATTTGAACCAGCCAAAATGGATCCGGAAGATTACGCCTTTATGTTATACACTTCAGGTACAACAGGAAAACCAAAGGGAGTGATGCATCGACACTTAGCCATTTTACAAGAACATTTTACCGCAAAATGGGTTTTAGATGTTCATAATGAAGATATTTATTGGTGTACTGCAGATCCGGGGTGGGTAACTGGTATTGCTTATGGGATTTTGGGTGTTTGGTCGATTGGCGCCTCATCTGTTGTTTTTGAGGGCCGTTTTGATCCAGCCACTTGGTATAAGATTCTACAGGATTATGAGGTAACAGTTTGGTATACTGCGCCGACCGCGATTAGAATGTTAGCCAAAGCCGGTACGGATTTGGTCAAAAAATATGATTTGTCTCATTTGCGTTATATGTGTTCAGTAGGCGAGCCGTTGAATCCCGAACCAATCAAGTGGGGCGAGAAAGCTTTTGGTTTACCTTTTCATGATAATTGGTGGCAGACAGAAACAGGCGGAATTTGTATTGCAAATTATCCAACAATGGATATTAAATTAGGTTCCATGGGAAAACCTATTCCTGGAGTCGAAGCGGAAATTATTGATAATAAAGGAAAAGTTTTAGGTCCCAATAAAGAAGGGAATTTAGCCTTAAAACCTGGCTGGCCCTCGCAAATGAAAGCAATTTGGCGCCGTCCGAAAAAATTTAAATCATATTTTATGAAAGGGTTGGCTTGCCACGAGCGAGGAGCGGAGCGACGAGTCGAATGGTATATTTCTGGTGATCGCGTCTACAAAGATAAAGATGGTTATTTTTGGTTTATTGGCCGCGCTGATGATGTGATAAAAACTGCTGGCGAACGCGTCGGACCCTTTGAGGTTGAATCTGCCCTAATCGATTCAGGTAAAGTGACTGAAGCTGGTGTAATCGGAAAGCCAGATCCCGAGAGAGGAGAAATTATAAAAGCTTTTTGTGTTTTAAAACCAGGCTTAAAGCCATCTGAAAAATTGAAAAATGAAATATCCGAATATGTAAAAAAGCATCTGGCAGGACATGCCTATCCAAAAGAAATTGAATTTGCCAAGTCTTTGCCTAAGACTCGATCTGGTAAAATTATGCGCCGCGTCCTAAAAGCCAAAGAATTGGGATTACCAATCGGAGACGTCTCAACTCTTGAAGAGTATTAAAGATTAAAATTTTT
>SDBU01008252.1_pt1 | contig 11881 bp, 7 predicted proteins | sample 2277071 | NCBI WGS metagenome assembly SDBU01 (sample SAMN10397929, study PRJNA504765) | marine sediment metagenome | isolation source: marine sediment core GS08_GC12, 126 cmbsf | place: Arctic Ocean: Gakkel Ridge, Loki's castle | collected 2008
AGCATCACCAGAAGCAGTCAGTTCGTTTGTGGCAATGTTGCCAGTGGTGGTAAAATCACCTGAACCCAAATCCATACTTAAATTGGCAATTGTCGTGTAAATAGTGCTTCCAACCAATCTCCACAAACTCCAATACTGGGCTTGCACTGAAGTAAATGCTAAAAAGCTCCCTAAAATTATTATAAAAATGATTAGAATTATTTTTTTCATATTATGTCCAACATACTATTATTACCACAGCCGAACCAGTCGGACTTTGGAAATAAAGAGTAGTGCCAGTTAAATTAACATTTTCTACTAAATCATAACCCATAGGAGGAATGGGAATAAAAGTGGTTCCAGAAGCCCCGGAAACATTGGTATATTTCAAAGTGTCTCCGTGAGGATAACGCTTAACGCTATCCATAGCATATATTTTGTATTTCTTGGTTCCAGCCGGCAATGCCTGTGAATATTCTTGGTCGGCATTTGTTAAGACGACATTGTAAATCGTTAGAGTTGTTGGTGCTTCAACCAAATTCTTATCATTTCCGGTTACTCCATCTTTTATTCTAACAGGCAATGGATTTGTTGGTCCTACTGAACCCGCAACTGATTTTTCGGCTAAGACGATTCCTTGTGCCATAATTCTAACCTATTCATAATCTTCCTACAATAGCAAGATAAAAAAGATAAACTATTATAAAGTAGAAAAGAAAATGAAAAAAATTATTTAAAAACTTTTTCATAAATCTTCCCAAAACTCAAATACATCTCCCATATTTTTCCTTTTGGTTGGATAAAGATAATTTCCGACTGGTCTTAAAACACCAGTTTGTCTAAATAATGACTTCATAAATCCGGCAGTTGGTTTTCCTTTTTCTACCGAACTTACAAAATTTTCCGTTACATCAGCGATAGTCCCCAAAGTCGGGCCTCCCAAGCTTTCAGCTATGCTTCTGAATCTGGCAGAGTCCCAAACATCTAATGCTAATCCGAATGTTCCAGCAGTAGCAATATTTGACCAATATCTATCCCACGCATTAGTAGGTCTTTTTACTCCCGTCAACATAGCCCTGACATCCCCTAAAACTTCTCCGCTCATCGGATATACTATACTTAAAATTAAAAGAGTTCTCGTTTTTCTTGATAAAGGAATACGGGGATTAAATAATTGTCTCTTAACAAATTTCGCTTGGTTATAAGCGAAGTTCTTAAATTGGAAAACTACCTTTCCTTCAGGAGAAGAAGCCCAAGCCGGCAAATGAAGTGGTTCAGAAACAAACTGAGTAGTCATTGACATTACATTTCCTGCTCTTAATAATTCTGCCTCAACCAATTTTCCTCTTTTCAAAGCTTTAGCAGGAGAAATTTGCATTTCCTCTAACCTCCATCTTAAAAACTTATTTGTAGGATTCTTCTTTAATTTCTCAAGAGTTTTTTGAGCATATTTCATTCCTGCATTTGAAGCCACTGTCCTGTTGAATAACTCTGTCCAAGTAAAACCAGTATATTTTAAAATTTTATTAGCAAAGTTTAATCCTCCACCTGCGTATGTCAATTCTCTTTGGAGGACACTCTGTAAAATAGCTCCACTTCTTAAAGCTCCCTGAACTCCTTTATTCGTAAAGGCACTTTCTAAACCATAAGCTAAAGCTCCTAAATCCGTAGCCAGTAAAGTATTCAAATTCTGACCTATGTTCAATGTTTGAGCAAAAGCCAATTTAGGTGTCTGAATCATTCTTAAAGTCATAGAAACCTGTTCTCTTATTGGAGCATTTCTAATTTGTCCAGTGATTTTTCTTACTAATACATCAACCTCTCTTGCTGCTTCAACTCCTTTTGTTGTCCCAACTTTTTTAATGAGCTGATTTAATATCTCATTTTTAGGACCGAAACCTTGAGCTGCCTCTATTCGGGTAATTGCCCCTACTGTGTAAGTCGGCAAGACCCTTCGTGGATCAGGGTCCCAAAATGGAAGATTTATTTTTCTGGAATACTCCAAAGGGCCGTATTGAGGCAAACGAGGTAGAGGTCGTTGAATGAAATCTCTGAAAGCTTTTGCTTCCGCTTCTTTTAAACTTTTTGCCTGACCAGTCTTGACAATATAATCTAAAAATGGTTTAACTTTTTTATTTATAACTCTCTTTCCACCTTGGACATAATTAGCCCAACTATCTAAAACTTTAGCTGCTCCCTCTACATCTCTAAATGCCTTCTGTTTAAAAACAGCATTTTCTAAAATATCTCGCCTTAAAGATTCTTTTAAGTTTGATTGTAAATAAATTGCGTTTCTTTCAACTACTGTTTCAGCTTTTCCCAGAGCTATTTTTTCTGCTTCAGATAAAAGGACTTTTTTTGGAGAAGGAGTAAGGTGAGTAAAATAATTTTGTCTTTTTCCGATTAAGAGTGCCGAATCATCGGCTGCTGAAACTATCTCATTTAAAATCTTTCTGGAAAGAGTAGCAGCTTTTTTGACTGCCGGAACAGCATTTTTCAATAATGATTTCCCTGTTAATACATCTAATAAACTATTTTCCCCTCTCCAAGCTGACACAGTTGAAAGCAAAGCTCCTTTTTTCTGCCAAGGAAACAAACGAGGTATTTCAACTAATCCAACCTCATTCATTTTCAACATCGCTACCCCTATCTTTCTTTTAGCTTCAATTCCAGCTTTATAAAATCTGTCAGAAATTATTTTCCCAGCTTCTCCAAAAGTTTTTAATCTTGAAATTACTGGATAACTAAGCCGTTCTATTGTTTCTGAGCTTTTCAAAGATGCTGCCATTTTTTGAGGAACTTTTAATCCAAGCTTGAAAATTCCGTGAGTTGCTAATCCCAAAGGAGCACCAATTACTCCTCCTACAATTGAAGCTGAAGCTATTTCTTCCAATTTTTTTCCCTCTGCCATAGCATCGGCTCCGGCAAAACCTGCACCATATACTCCTCCCCTGACAATAGATGCCAGAGCAGGCATAGCTTTTATTCCTTTAAATAGAGGAACCGGAGCAACCCACAAAGCAGTCCCTAACATATTTCCGATTGCTTCAGTGTTAGTAGGAAATTGCCCTAAGCTTGCTTCCATATCATCGGCAATCTTGACATATTCTCCTCCTTTTGCTCTAATCTTTGCCATTTGCACTCTTGCTTCTTGAACTTCAGGAAAAAGCTCGGCAAGGTCTTCTCCTAATCCGATTGGAGCACTAAAAACGCTTTTGTATGTCGTTTTCCACCAAGGGTCTTTTTCTACATTTTCTAGTGGGAAAGGTTCTGCCTTAGCAAAATTCGGCAAAGGATTTCTTGCCACTTCTTGAAACCTATATTGTGTTTTAGTTTCTACTTCTGCCATAAAAATTAAACAGTTCTAACTGGCTTAAAGATTCTTTCACCTTCTTTAACAATTTTACGAGTTTCATATCCTTTTTCTCCAATATATTTCGGAGGTTCTGGAACTAAAGACGAAGGTGGTTCCTTAGATGGAAATTGTAATTCAAATTTAGGGAGAGGCGGTCTTTCAATCCCTCTATCAGCAGGCACGGGAACTGGTCCCGGTTTTATAACTTTCCCAAAGAAATCTTCATTTATAATTCTCGGCTTTCCTTCTTCGTCTGGAAGAAATCTTGAAGAAATAAAATCAGGATGACCTAAATATACTTTACTTTCAACATCATCAGCATTTTTTCCTGTTTCTCTTAAATATCTTTTAAGAATATCATCGCTTTCCGCTTTCCATAAAATACTATTTTTGTCGTAATAATAACTATCTCCTTTTACATCTTTAACTACACTTTCTGGAGGGACAACATAATAATCAAAACGGACAGTTGCAAGAGGAAATTCCTGTTCTTCCTGTTTGAGTCCTTTTAAAGTTTCTTTTCCAATTGCTTTAAACCATCTTGTAAATGTTTCTCCAACACTTCCTATCCAACCCAATGCTCCTTCATCTAATTGCAGCATCTTATCATCTTCATCATATTCATATCTGGCAGCACCTAATTTAGCTACCTCATTTTTATCTTCTACATAAGTATTAAGATAGACTGGTATTCTTCCATATCTTGAATTAGTCCTTTTATATCCGGTAGGAGCTTTATCTAAACTCTCAACTACTCCAACTTCTAAGTTGACAATCGCCCCAGTTTGTGGGCTGGTTTTAATGAAAACTCCATATACATCTGCATTTAAGGGACCGGGCAATTCAGTTGCCGGGTCTTCAGTTAGATAAGAATTAGATAAATTCATTAAAATTTCTGTTTTCCTTTTAAGGTCATCACGGTAAGTCATAATTCCTTGAGGAATTTGCTGCCCTTTAGGAATATCATCCATTGCTTTTGAAAAAATATTTTCATCAAAATCATCTAAGGCAGTCCCATAAGTTTCTGCTAATTTAAAGAACAAACCTCTGGGGTCTCCATAATTATCCTGAATTAAATCCATCAAAGACCTTTGTAATTCGTAATCAAAAACATTTTTGTTATTTTCTGCATTTTCAATTTTCTCTATTATTCCTTTAGCACTATTCTTATAACCAGCTACTTTATTGGCTACCGTTAAATCGTCTGAAAAAGGAGCTAAAATCTCTATCGCATTATAATAAACTTGAGGATCAGAAATTTCTCCATACTCGTCTGTATGGGTTTTGATATAATTGTCAGCCATTCTTTTTATCTCCGCTATTTCATTCGTTGCCGGAATATATTTTTTGAAACCGAACATTGTTCTTGCCATAATTTTTTGATTATTATGTTAATCCAGCCATTTCTCTGGCTTTTTCTTTACTTTCAGCAGTCTGCCAAACTCCTGCTTTTGCTCCATACCATTGTCCGCCTTTCTGGAAATATTTAGTATAACCTTTTTCAGTAGCATAAGATGCGGGGTCAAAAGCAGGGGCGGATGGAGTTGGAGGTGTAGTTGGAGTTGGTTCAGCATACGGATTCCAACCACCTAATAATTTTTGCTGTAAAGCTATATTGGCTTCAGAGCTTCCTGTTGTATGCCCACCTGCTCTTGCAGCACTCCAAGGTTTTCCTGTAATGCGTGTCCAAGTTTGATGGACTTGCTCTCCTGTTGGAGCAGGAGCTGGCGTTGGAGGAGTTACCGGCTTTCCTTCTGCCTTAGCTTTTTGAGCTTCCTCAATTTTCTTTTTAGCTTCTTCAATTTGCTTTTCAACTTCAGATTTTCTTTTTTCCAAAGCGGGGACATCTATTGTTTCCTCAAAAATTGGCGGTTCTCTTTCTTCAACCGGAGAAATCAGCAATTTTTGAAATTCTTCTTCAACAGTAGTTCCTCTCTGTTCAGCTAATATTTCTGCTGTTCTCCTTAAACCTGCTTCTTTAGTTGGAATAGAAGTTATCTGATTGTAATACAAGCTTCCGATATAGGAAGACATATCAATCCCAAATTTAGCTTGAATGTTTTTAAGAGCCGTAAAACCTTTATCATATTCTCCGTAAAACTCAGCTTCATCCATTACTGCGTTAGCTATCTTGCCAGTAATATCAATTAAACTTGTTAAGCGATAATTTTCAACCAAACTAATATAAGGTTGAAACTCCGGCTTCTGAAGTAAATTCGTGAAATCTTTATCTATTGCCTCCGCTGACGACATAGGAATATATCCCCACTTGTTCATTGTTTGTAATTTTGTGATATTATTTCCTATCTCCTCATTAAATTCATCAAAGAAACTCTTAAATTCTCCACCTCCCACCCCAGAAATATACTGGTCTCTAATTGCTGTCCAGTATTCAATCTCCGAACCCCATCTGGTTTGATTTATTGTAATCGGATTTTCTCCATCAGCCATAGTAATTGCATTATTTAACAAATCTAATTTTTGGGAAGAAGTTGAACCTTGCCCTATTACAGACAGTTCAAAATCGTGTATTTTATCCGTAACAACTATTTGCTGTCTTTCCTTATTCAAAACCTGCAATCTTATATCCATAGCAGTAACAGTTTCCATATCTCCTACTCTACTTGCCTCGCTTCTTTTTGCTTCAATTTCATTTAGGACTTTATCTATTAAATCTATACTTTTATCTGTCCGTGCCAGAGTAAATCTGTTTTCTAAAATACTATTTTCAATGGTAACTTTTTCTGTTCTGGCAGAAGACAAACTCTTTGTCATTTCCCCTCTCAAGACAGGGTCGGTTTCTCCCTCCAACTGCCCGTTCAAGAAAGTTATTAGATTATCTATCGTTATCTTTCCTTCTCGGAAACGAGTATAACTTTCTAAATAGTCATTCCTTAATCTCTCATATCTAATGAACTTTCTGAGAGTTGAAACATCAGTTTTTAAATCCTCAATATAATCTAAATTAGGATAGGTTTTCTCTTTCTCGTCTTCTAACTGTCCCTTTCTATAATCCGACTGGCTTTGGTAAGACAGTCCTTCTTCCAAAATCCTTCTTTCAAATTCTGTTTCCTGCACTGCCCTTATCCTTTTTTGAGAGTTGACAAAACCATCAAATCGTGTTTTGACTACATCTTCTAAATCCAAGGCAAATTCTCGTATCCTCTCCACCGCCATAAAATTATTTTATGTATTGATTACCACAAAATTCAAAAGTTAATCCGTGGCAATCCTTACAAAAAGTTACCCCTTTATTTATATTGAATAATTCTTTACAATTTATTGCCTGTTCAAAAGTTTTGATTTTATATTCCTCTAATAATTCAGAAAAACTTTTGGGAGTATGATGTGCCTCTAATTCAATACTTCCTCTATTTCCACAATTTTGACAAGTCCAATTATCCCTTTTATAAATAGCCAATCTCCAATTTTTGTATTCTAAACTTTCTCTAATTTGTTTTGATAATTTGGTAATTCCTCCTTTCCAAAAATTACAATTTTCTCCTTTCTGTAATTCCCGTTGTGCCTTCCCAAAACACTCCCTTGAACAAAACTTTCTTTTATTTCCTTTAAAACTATTAAAAACATTTCCGCAAACTTCACACTTTATTTCTATTTTAGCATTCTTAAAAGCATTTCCTAAATATAATCCATTTTCTAAAATCTTATTCAGTCCTTTTGGATTATACACTTTTCTTCCCTCTTGATATGCTAACTTCAAACCTTCGCTTATTTTTATCCTTGATTCTTTTGTATGTGTTTGACAAAACATAAAATTATGTTCCTCTAAAACCTTTTTGTGAAACAGCACCTTCGGGCGAACTCGGTGCTTGTTGCGGAGTTTTAGGTGCTGACGCTGGTAATGATTCTTCTTTTTCAGTTCCTGCTCCGCCTTCTCCTTCAGTCAATTGCGGACCTCCTCCTGCTCCCTGCTGCCTTATTTCTTCGGCAACCATTCCCTGAATCTGTAACCTCATTTGCGGATTCCTTGAAATTTCAATTGCCAAACCCATATCTTCCCATTCTCTTTTCTGAATCTTCTGCTCCTCCTTTGGAGAAGGAATGCCAACATTCTTTTGAGTAGTATAAAGGGATTGAACCTTCATATTAAGTTTGTTAATTTCTTCGGTTATATTCCTAATCAAAACTGCCGGGAAGAAAATATCAGTCCGGTAATATCCCTGAATTAGTTTTTTGGCCGAAGGGACATAAATTTCAACCAACCGCAGAATGTTAGCATTTAATTTTTTGAGAGCTACCTTCCAGTATTGCTGTTTCCCTTTCACTTTATTATTCACTCCCTGCATTAAAACTGATAAAGCTCTGCCGGTTGCTTTGGCAGTCATCGCACCGCCATAAAAAATCTCTGAAATCATTGAAAGATGATGAATGTCTTGTTTTCTATTTTGCAGATAAGTATCAAAAGGAGCGGTTGACTGTCCCATTGGATCAGGCCAGATTCTATCTTCAGGTCCAAGCTTTATCATCTGGGCCTGACCTGCATTATATTCAACCGGCTCACCCTCACCAGAATAGAAAATGTGAGGAATGGCAACCTGATTGATTTTTCCTCTGGTAGCACAAGCTGCCTCATTGTATTCCACCTGTGCATCCAGCATATCCTCAATGTCTGAAACTCCCCAAGGTCTTGTTGGGTGAGACATATTTTTTACCAGAAGTCCGGGAATGAATCCCCAATTATGAACTATAAAATCAATAACCTTATTTTCCACCATCGCCAGCATATAATTATCATCCCAGTAAATTTTTACAGTGCACATTTTGTAACCAGTCGGTTCTGGATAGTTACGAGGAACTGAATAAGCTAACGAAGGAATTGCCCTTTTTCTCATTTGCTCCTCGTAAATTTTTTCAGCTTTGTTGACCGAAATACGATAATTGAAAATAAAACCATCCATTTCATTAAAATCCTCATCAGTCCAGAAAATTCTGACATTCTCCATCCTCTTGACATTTTTGAACCGCACTCTGGGAACTTTTTTCTCTCCAATTTTCATCCACTCAATATACGGGCCAAAAACAAAACAGTCCCCCAGCAAACTCTGGTTTTGGACTGCTTCTGTAAAAAATACCGGATACTCGTTATCCTCTTTAATTACCTCCAAAAGTTTTTCAACTTCTTCAGCTCTGGCGATTTCAATTTCGTCAGTGTTGTCTCTTGGAGGGACATCATCTTCAGGAGGTTCGCTTGCTAAAAACGAAGTATAATTGGCAACTGTGGTTCGGCAGTAATTATAAACACGGATCGGAGTTCCATCTTCTTTTAGAAAACTCCAATGGTCTCCTTCAAAAAAATTCCGCAAATCTGTATAACCAGCAATCTTCTTTCCTTTCCCAGTAATATTGCTAACACCGCCTATTCTTTCACTGTAATCTTGTTCCAGCTCTGTATCCTTGCTGATTACATAATTTTGCAATTGTTCCTCTGTCAATTTTTTTTCCAATAATGGATTAGTTGACATTAAAATTGGAGGGATTATTGAGGATTATAAAACTTGTTTAAATTAAAAGATTTAATTTTACTCACCTTCTTGTATTTTTGCACATACCACGCCAACATTGCAAACACCATCACCCAATCCTGTTTAATTTTTTTATCTTCCAGCTTATAAGACGACAACTGTCTTTCCAGTTTTGGCAGATAGTAGCTCTTTAACTTACCAGTATCAGATTCTTTAGCAGAAGTCAAGCCCTCTTTTTCCCTGATGTTGCTTCTTAACATCAATTGCAGAAAAAATAATGCGTCAGGTTTGTTTCCCTGCCCGAAAGCAATCGGTTTGAATTGCTTCATCATCTTTTTGAAAATCGTTCCGCCCATTTCTGTTGCATCCATCACAATCGGTGCGTCATTAAAAGTCAGAGACAGATAACTCGCCATTGCCATAAGTTCTACCGGGTCGCCTCCCTGCTTGGAATAAGCGTGGACTACCTCAACATTTGCCACATCAGTAATATCGCCAACCTTCATAACAGTCTCGTCTCCGGAATCAGCCACGCCCCAGTCAATAATTAGCACATACTCCCTTCCTATTACAGCCTCAGTCGGACCCTGCTTGCCGTTCCACATTCCTTCAACAACTTTTAAAGAGAACATCCTGTCCACCGCATCAAGAAACATTCCCTTAATAACCTGCAAATATTTCTGGGGAGAGAACTTCTTCAACCTTTTTTTAAACTCTGTCCTTTTTTCCTCGGGAATGAAAATGTTTTCATCATACATACCTTCAATCAAGAACCACTCACCCAGAATTTCTTCCTTCTGCTCCCGTTTGGCTGTGGTGTAGAGATGGAACCAGTATTGCTGGGACTTGCCAAGTTCGTCAGGAGTGGCAACCAGAACAATCCAGCCGGAATACTTCGCAGTTCGTGAAAAGATTCTTGCCCCCAATTCATCTTCAAGGTGATGGGACTGAACGCACTCATCATAACTGATGTAAGCGAATTGTTTTCCTGCCAGACCTGATGCCTGATCAGCACCGGTTGACAAGCACCACATAGAAGCGTTATTCGCAAAATCTATCCTGCCGAGATTTTCATTTTTCCCTTCAAAGAACCAGCCGATTCTGCATTTGTTAATTTCACGCCTGCCCTCAAACTCCCAAGAAAACTGGGAAGTTAGAATTTCCTCAACATACCGGAAAGCTTCCGTTGCCTGTCTTGATACCGGAGAGATATTTAGAGTTTCATACCTCGCCTGCTCAATCAATTCAGGGTTTCCGTTAATTCCTTTTTTATAAAAATTGAACCAGATATGGGAAATTGCCAGAATTACAGTTTTCCCGACTTGGTTGGCAGTAACCCATAGGATTTGTTTTAAAAAATTATCTAAAAAATTGGGGTCTCTCTTGCACAGAGAAAGCAGTCCCCTTTTCTGAAACGGATTCAGTTGAACCCCTAAAATGTATTCGGCAAAAAATATCGGGTCCTCCTCACCCGCTAACAGGATTATCTTGTCTAACGGGTTCTCCGCTTTTAAGTTTAAGGATGCGGTCAAAACTTTCATTTAATTTTTCTTTTAACGCTAAAATATCCGGGAGAGGCATTCGCTGGTATGGCATAAGGGTTTTCACCGCCTCCAGTTTTAATTTCCCCCGGGAGATTTCCGTCATTTTCATTTTTTCCTCTAATGATTGAATAGAGCTATACATTCTCCGTATTTCAGCAATGCCAATAATTTTTTTAGACGAGTCCTCAAGAGTTTCATAATTCCCAATCAGATCGCTCAGAATCACAATCATTCTCTGGCGGTTCCGCTGCTGGGCCATTTCCACCTCCTCATCTGTCAGCCCTGCAAGCCGTTTCTCGGCTGCCTCTGCATCCTCTTTTTTCTTAATCGCCTTTTTCCAGTCCCGGACCCAAACCAAAAAAAAGAGCCAATCCGAATTGGTATTGCTCCATTTGGCGACATCAAAATAATCACCGAGAAATTGCTTATAAATTTGACTGGCAGTTATTTCTTCTTTCTTCTCCAGCCACATCTTTTTAATTCCTGATTTTTTCTCCAGAATGTTTTCTATCATTATTAAATTTTACAACAATTAAATAATAGTTGTCAAGGCACTCGTAAATTGCGAGGGCCTTAAAACCAATTTTACCGGTTGGGAAAGATGGTTCAGTTATCCCCCATTTCACCCAGTTATCCACAGGTTATTAACTTTTACCCCAAAAATGACTACTTGACATAGTGGTTTCCAAAAACATATAATAGAATTGGAAATCAGGAAGTAGAAGGAAGCTGGAATCTGTTACGGATTTTCAGAAACCAGTAGGGTCTTCTACTCCCTGAGTCCGCCTATTTTATGACAACCGAATCTTTAAAAATTCTATTTTCTGTAAATCAAAAAACCGCCAGTTTTTAATTGGTGGCTTTTTGTTATCCGATCAAATAGATAGATAGTGGAGGAGTTAAATCCAATAAGCTACCGTTTATTTTTTCAGATAATTTTTTCTCTCTTTTTTTCTTTGCCTTAAATTATTGGAACCTCATCCGAAGGTGAAAACCTATACGGGTATAACTCGTAAAGACAAACGGATGTTATAAGCTCCTTTCCAATTTATACCAAACCCAAGAAACCTTGTCAAGTCCTCCCTGTGTAAAACTCCTCTACTCTCCAAAAGAGAGAAAAAAAGAAAGTAGAGGAGACCTTTCCTATGGCTCAACCTACCGGGTATAGTATTAACACTTGTCTCCGTTACGGAATGGCTCCTCTGCCATTCCTCTACCATTTGTTTGGGAGACATTATTATTAGTTTCGGTTAGGGGAGGGTAATGCATAGAGAAACCCCGCCCCAAAAAAGAAACTACCCGTAAGGGGAAACGCACAATCGGAGAATTGTCAAATGGTATGAAGACACAGACACACGGCAATATAACAGGTTGAATGTTTGAATGGGGAATGTTTAGGGGGTGCATCTCTTTACTCCAAGATAGAGAGAGATTACTTCAAGCAAGAGATAACATTATTATTCCACAGCATAGCCAAGCCACAACACACCATAACACAGAGTTTAGTCAGAAAACAACGC
>SDBU01008253.1_pt1 | contig 11880 bp, 12 predicted proteins | sample 2277071 | NCBI WGS metagenome assembly SDBU01 (sample SAMN10397929, study PRJNA504765) | marine sediment metagenome | isolation source: marine sediment core GS08_GC12, 126 cmbsf | place: Arctic Ocean: Gakkel Ridge, Loki's castle | collected 2008
GGTCCTTATTGGGAATGGATTATGAAAAGCCAAATTTAAACAGGAGGAACAGCTATGAAAGAATTGCAAGTATTGATGGATAAAATTATGAAGTGGTCAGATTCTACATTTGGAGAGATGCAAAAAACACCCGGTATGGTTGCTCATTTAAAAAAAGAGGTTATTGAATTAGAAAAAGAAGTAACACAAGGTGATAATGTATTAGGCATTCAAATCGAATTGGCTGATTGTTTAATGTTACTTCTCGATATTGCAAGTCATTCAGATATTGATGCAGAATCTTTACTTTTTGAGGTAGAACATAAGCTGTCAATCAATAAGCTTCGAAAGTGGGGTAAACCAAATGTAGATGGTAGTATTGAACATATTTAATCTAAAAAGGAACAGCTATGAAATCAGAAGCAGAAATTGATTTACAAATAACTATCAATAAGTTGGTTTGTGAAGCTCGGGAAGGTAAAATACATCCACTATCTGCAAGAAAAGCAATAGTGGGTAAATGTAAACAATACGCAGATGAAGTAAGCCGGGAAAGCAAAAGAAGGCACGCTATTGATTTCTTGAACTATATGAGTTGCATTGAAGATTTTAAAGACCCGAATGGACTTGATAAAGAAAATGTAAAGATATACGATAATTGGCTTAAAGAACAGGAGGAAAAGAAATGCAAATACTGTACAATCAAAATAACAGAAGGCGATACATGCTTTAATTGTTCCATAGAATTAAGGATTAAAGAACAGGAGGAACAATATTGCCCATATTGTCAAGCTACTTTTGAGAAATGTGACTGTGATGAATGGTTTGGAAATAATAAAGGATAAAATCAGGAGGAACAGCTATGAAATTTTACCTTGATATGATTTGGATTGCGCCGGCAATAGGTTTGATCCTGGCCGTCTGTTTTATTGCTCTGGCCTGTTTAATTATGGTAAAGCTATTTAACAGAGACCTGGTCAGGTACCTAAAAAACCCGAAAAATGGGACTAAATGAATCAAAAGGTAATATGTATCCATGGGTCACGCACACATGGAACACCATTAAAGGAGCATGCCCACATGATTGTAGTTATTGCTATATGAAGCGTTGGGGTAAATTAAACATGGAAACAATTAAATTTCTTAACCTTCCTTCCTAAACCGGGCACCCACCTGGTTTTTTTATATCCCTTTTGGGATTTTCACCTAAATTCATTGAGAGATTCATTTTTTTGAAATACCGAAAACAAAACCCCCATGAATAGGGCATTACAGAGGGTCCAAAATCGGAAATCCCAAACTTTTTTTATTCAAATAGACACTTTCTATTTCCTGTAATATTTCCCAAACTTTTTTTCAATCGCAGTAGTTTGTAATTCCTTAAAAATTTTCCGCAACATTTTTCCAATTTCAGCAGTTTCATATTTTCGCAAAATACTTTTTTATTTTTTCCAATTTTCGAAAACTCCAAAAGCAAAAAAAACTTTCTGAATTTTTTCAATCCTGACAAACTTCCATTCCTGGAAAAATACTTTTTCATTTTCGCCGAAACTTAAAAACCTTTTCATTCAGTGAAAAAGTTTGTTTTTTTGATTCTCGTCGCTCTACAGGCCCCTGTTTATGGGCTATTCAGATTTCGATTTTCAAAAAAAATAATCTTACAGCATTCTTTCATATATTTGTAGTATCGTGAAAACAACAGACCGTAACAATAAAGGACAATTCGTAATAGGGAATCCTGGAAGCGAAAAAAAATATACAGACCCGGAAGAATTACAAACAGCCGTTGATAAATATTTTCATTATCAAGATAGTAACCCACTTTACAAATATGAATTTCACGGAAAAGACCCCGAAGAATGTAAGGTGCAAATCCAAAGACCATATACTATTGAAGGACTTGCTGAAGTTTTAGGGATGTCAAGATTTAGTTTATTGAACTACGAAAAGAGGGAAGGATACGAACCGTATTTCAACATTATAGCGAGCGCGAAGGAAAAAATACGTACCCAATGGATTGAATTAGGCATTGCAGGACTTGGGAATCCGGGCTTTACAAAGTTCATTCTCGTTAACAATGCAAGGTATCAAGACAAGTCCGAAGTTGACCATAGGTCTGGGGATAGGTCCATGCAACCAATGAATATTATTGTTGACTCAAAAGAAACCGGGGATGAATTCAAAAAGTTAATTGATGGAGCAAAAGATAACCAACGTCCTGCGGAGGAATAGCGAGGCTTACCGTGCTGGATATCGTTTAATAATTAATCAGGGAGGTCAGGGATCATCAAAAACATATTCCGTACTTCAGAAATATTACAACCTAGCAAAACACTTACAGGAACGTAGGATTTTTACCGTTTGCTCATATGCTTTACCTCACTTAAAAATCGGTGCAATAAGGGATTTTGAGAATATCCTTAAATTAGCAGGGGAGCCCGTTGATCAGATCCATAATAAAACAGACAAGTATTTTCGCGTTGGGGAATCTATCATTGAATATTTCGGGATCCAGGATGCCAAAGCAATCGGACCCAGGAGAGATTACCTATTTGTTGATGAACCCAATAATAGAATCGAATACAAGGATTTTGACCACTTGATGCAAAGGACACATATATGCACAACCGTTGCTTACAATCCGCGCAATGAATTCTGGCTACATAATAAAGTGATGCCTCACTTTAAACATGCCTTTATCAAATCTACCTTTCTGGATAATCCCTATTTACCACAGGGAGAGATTCAAAATATCCTGGCAAAAAAGGATAAACCTGAGTTTGAAAATTGGTGGAGGGTTTATGCCCTTGGGGAAATGGGTAAATTCGAGGGCGTAATATTTCCGAATTGGGATCATGGAGAATTTAATCCGGATGGATTGCCTTACAGGTTTGGCCTAGACTTTGGATTTCACCCGGACCCTGACAGCATGGTAAAAGTTGCCATTGATAAGAAACAGAAAATAATCTATCTTGATGAATGTTTTTATAAGGCCGGCCAACTTCCGAGCGAATTGTCTAACAGCATCGGAAATCACGCATCCAGGAATGATCACATAATCGCAGACTCTGCAGATCCCAGGATGATTGCAAATCTGAAATTAAAGTATAATATTGAAGGGGTAAAAAAAACAGGACTTGTTGCAGAATGGATCAGGCTTATGCAGGATTACAAATTTATTATTACTCATGATTCTCATAATACAGCAAAGGAATTTAACAATTATGTCTGGGATGATAAAAAGGCCGGCATTCCTATTGATGCATGGAATCACCAGATTGATCCTGCCAGATATGTATTTATGGCACAAACCCAGGTGAGGCCGACAACCAGAGCATATTGATATGAGAACAGAATTTAAAAAATACACCTTCTTGGAATTCCTTAATCTTGATGAAGATGAGCGCAATGATTATAAGTATTTCGGATCCTTGCTGAATCCCAATTCTCTTGGAGTGTCCGATGTAATGAACTGGCCCTATATTACTGTTAAAGATATTCAATCAATATTGTGCCAGGATCATAGCTATGAGGATATTATAACCATTATCAAAGAACTGAAAGGGGAATCCAGGGATAAAATTCTATCAAAGTCATGGATTGATATATTCAAATTCATTAAATTTGTGATTAAATCTATCGAGAGGATCAATAAACTTGAAGAGAATTTGATATATGAACCGGATGCTGCAGAGGAAAGGGCGGGTATTGAAATGTTTAACCAGTTTGGGTATTTTGTGACTATTGACAGGCTTGCGGGTGGGGATCCTTTAAAGCATGAAGCGGTTGGACAATTGCCATATTCTCAAATATTCGCAAAGCTGAGATTAAACCAGATTGATAATATATTCATAAAGAACTACCAAAAAGCAATACAATCAAAATGATTGATTTAGTCACCACTTTCAAAAGTTATGCTACATCCGCAGGATATGAATTCACTTACGGACGGGAGTCAGATAATGAATGGCTAATTACCGATTTAATAACCCTTAGTGGAGGTAAATCTGTAGTTATTCTTGGTATTATTATCGAAGATGGGGAGATTGCAAACTCATTCCCTCAGTCCTGGAATGTGACTACAGTAATTTCTCTTGGTAAAAAATTTGACACTGACAATGAATCCGGAACATCTGCAGAACTGGATGAAACAGATCAACAAAAATGGGACCGCCGATTATTCGCATTACGATCTGCCATTGAGACATATATCAAAACTGTCTTTTGTGCTGAAACCGGACTCGAGTTGACCCGGATAAGGATCGCCACATTTATGAATAAGTTCGATGAAAATATTGACGGTATTTCCGCAGAGATAGCTTTTAATTATGATAGTAGAGTATGACAGTTGAGTAAATATTATAGTGTGACGATATTGTCACTAACCAAGCTCTAATTCCTTAAGTGTTGAAATTGCTTAAAAACAACATTATTATGGAAAGTGCAGTTAAATTTTCAAAAGACGAAGGTATTAAAAAGAGAAAAGGACGCGGAGGCAGTCAAGAATGGAGTAAACGAGAGACAGAAAGATCTAACCAAAGATGGTTTAATTCTAGAGAATCTTAAATTTAATAAAATGAACAAAGAACACGAAATTGAATTCCGCAAAAAACTTAAAAAATACGGAATAAAAACAAAAGACAACAAGCGACTGATTCATTCATTTGATGTTGTCGAGATTGTTGCATTTGAAAATCATACAGATGTAAAATCAATTATTGCCATGTATAATTTGGCTGAAACAGCACTTGCAAGGGGATGATGATAGTTAAAATACTGATGTGGTTGAAATCTTTTCTGGTGGGATCGCTTACAAAGAGTTATACCAAGAAAGAAAAGGTTGATTGTGGTTGCGGAAACATATTCTATGTATATCACAATCTATACGGAACAAGTTCAGGCGGTGGCTCTTGTGAATGTGGAAGGAGAATTATAATTAATTAATATGATAGCAGGGTATGAAAAATGATCGATGTATTCTTACATTATTTTTGTTTAAATAATAGTAACTCAATGATTATAAGATAATAACGATATTATGATTGTATTGTAATCGTACAATAAAGTATTACAGATGATAGCTGACCGAATTCAAACATATCTAGATAATACGATTCCTGAACTTATCAAAAGCTATGATGAAAAGGGACTCAGGGCATCAGGTCAATATGCTGATGAGCTTAAGGCCATTGTTGTACAATCCGGAACGAAGATCAATGCTAAGATAGTTGGACCTATTCAGTCTATCTTTATGGAAGGAGGCCGGAGTCCGAACAGGGATCAATCTCAGCAAGCAGTAAAAAACCTGGGATGGTATCTGAAGCAATGGGTTGCTGATAAGGGTATTGATGTGAATCCATATGCTGCCGCTCATAAGATTGTTTACTCAGGAATTCAGGTACCCAATCCGCATAATCCGGGCGGGGTCATATCGGATGTTATCGATGATCAGTGGTTTAAGCAGCTTAATAAAGTGATTGGCCTGGATGTTTTACAGAGTATCCAAAGTGATGTTTTAAAACAATTTAAAGCTCAATAAATGGCAATTACCGTAACAACAGATATGAAATATACCCGTCTAGGGGAAGCCGCTGAAAGCAATGTATTGTCAGCACATGATCCGCTAATATGGGAATTTCAAGATGGCGCTATTGCGGCTAATCCAACAGCAACAGTTCAACTCACAATACGTAATAATCTAGGAGCTACCATCTATACTAGTGCAGCTTTCCCAGCTTATTTACTTTCTTATGTCAACCCAGTAGCTAAATTTCATTTTGATGCCACCCAGATTATCAAGCACACTATCGATAACTATTTCTATAAGGAGACATCTGAGATTATTGAGCCTGAAAATTATGGGTCTAAAATTGAGGTGTATATAAGAACCTATGATGATTCAGTGCTTGAAGACACTGAATCGATTATTTATTTTGCGTCTCATGCTGTCAATCAGATCGGGGATGAATACGGGACTAATATCCCCCGGTTATTTTATAATGACACCGAAGAAATCGCACACTTCCTGGGATTTCCAAATCATTTGTTTTTCTACTCTCCGACTGACCTTGCCGCGGAGGAGTCTGTAATTGAGTTCTTGGCAAGGAGCTCTAAGAAAGCGTTGATTGAATTCTTATACTCAAGTGCAGGACTTGCTCACCCGGATTCATCTATTGGCGGGCCAAATAACAGCAGCCCGACACTTTGGTATTATAACAATAAAACATACGGTGTTTGGAAGCAACGACCCGGAGCCGGGTATAATGTTAGCACAATGATATTCGCCTTTGATCATGGAACCGGAATTATTTCAGCTAGCTATTTGTGTAATACCGGAGTAGTGGGGGGAACAGATCATCATCCTTACCCAGCAGTTATTGTTGCTGATGATGGTCACATTATTGTCGTAAGGGAGGAGCTGTCAGGTACTGGACCTGGAGATCATAATAGCGCGATGTGGATCAACCGTTCCGATAATACAGAGGATGAATCTTCCTGGGTGAATGCCTTGGCTCATGCTGCAGATTACTGGTCGGAGGTAGGTATAACTGGGGCAGGGGATCGCAGGTTATCTTATCCCGTATTAGCGAAAACAACAAATGGATATCTTTATCTTTGGGCTCGTGGAGCTCTTAACGTAGTTCGCATATTTCAATCTCAAGACCATGGAGTAAGCTGGAATGGATTTGGCACTGGTGAAACAGACGGATTGGTAGTTATGACTTTGGGTGGTAACTGGGCTTATAATTCACAGATAAAGCATACGACAGATACAAAACTATATATGGTCGTTCTCCCCTGGGATGGAGTAAACCAAAGAACTAGAGTTTATTTCCTTTGGTCCACTGATGGTATTACCTGGAGAAATGTTGACGATAGCTGGAGCAAAAATATATCAGCAGTTGGAGCTATAACAGAAGCTGAAGCTGATGCAAATTTAAGGGTATATGATCCAGGTGCTCCAGGGGTATATTACTTTAATTCGGGATACATTGATGACAGTGGCTATCCACACATGCTTATTGCGAGATCAGATAATGTTAGTGACCCCCTTGATCAGTGGTTTTATAGTTATTATTACTGGACTGGCTCAGAGTGGCTGCACAATGGTCTTGATATCCCCGATGTATCATTTGCTGGATCAACTGCGCTATTATACCAGAAAGCCGATCACTCAGAAATTATGGTAAAAAGAACTGTTGAGGGGAAAAATATATTCTCTATTTATAAGTCATCAGATTATTTTAAAAGCATGACTCTTGTAAGGCATATTGATCCGGAGAATAGTATTAATTTTGCAGCAATTACATTTAATCGGGAGGCTGATTATAATGCATTTTTATTTCATTATTATAAAGATGCAACAAGCTCTGATATGTATGTTTATACTGAGGCAGATATTTTTGAAGAATATGGGACACTCGGTCTATATGTCCACGATTTAGACCTTTCTAAATTTACGCTAAACAAGGATACTTATCAATGCAATGTCTATTATGATCCGGTGTCTCCTGAATTGCTTAAAACTTATAACCTTACAATATTTGAACCATGTGAGAATTCTATTTATATACGATTTTTGACAAAAGACGGTTACTATATATACTGGGCATTTTCTCCATACCCCTTTGAAACTAAAACTGGTGATAAGATTGGAAATGTTATCAATAGCTTTTCTGAAATGGCCCTAGCTAACTCTCGTAATTTCCCAATTGGGTACAAGAACTCTTTTAATAAAATAACTGTTATTGCTTCAAGTGTCCCAAGCATATTCCGTCGTAAACTAATGGAGATATTCACAAGTCCAGCAGTTTATATCTGGAATGGCTCTATTGGTGAATACGAGTATGAAAAAGACTGGGTATTACTTAATCGCGTAGAGGGTTCACATGAGCTAAGAATAAAGCGGGGGCATGACAATTTTGAGTGCACCCTTGTATTGCCGGAAAATTATACACAAACTTTAGCGGGGCAAAATTTATGACATTTGATTTTAATATATCATTATCATTTTGGTTAAATGGGAAACCATTTGAACCATGTTTAATTGATATTGAATTTGGCAACGGATCATACATAATTTCCATTCTGCCTTTTGGCACGGAATGGAGATCACTTTTTAGAATTGGATATCATTATTTAGGGAAGCGATTTATATTCAATTTATTCTGGATAATATTATGATACGAGCGTACCTAAATAATAATGAATTAAAGCTGTTCCCGGATACTGCAATTGGTGTTACAATCGAGAATTTCAATATCTCGGATATGACTAACCGGAAGATCGATCGGACAAATGTTATCCAGGTACCGAAGGCTGGCAATGAAGCTACATTCGAATTTTCCTCTATTCCAAATGCTCCTACTGATTTTGTATATAATGATTATGATTTCGATCTTATCGTTGATGGTATAATGATCTATGAGAATGGTCGTGCTTTCATAACTGGAGAAGATGACAAGAGTTATACCCTGCATATTACAAACAACAAAAATATTGTCGATCTGCTGAAATCTATATCTCTGGCTACTTTATATGAAGGTAATTCAATAACCATTACCAATACAACAGATTGGAAAGATCTATTTAAGCAAAAAACGGCTGGCTTTAAGATTGACTCGCTGTTTGGTGAGACATTGCCCCCGCCTGGTGCGTACAAGTATGGATTGGAAGATGCGGCAGCATTCAGTTATTTATCAATTTATTTTGATACTATCCTCACTAAGATCGAGGCGGATTATGACATTACCTTTTCAGGCGATCTGTTGAGTGATTCTGATTTTTTAGAGGTGCGGACTTTATGTGTTCAGGTAAATCTAAAAAGAGATAATGGATCTAATGATATTTATGCCGATGAATTAATTATACATGATTCATTAACAGCCTGGGATCTGATAAAAAATGTACTTCAGTTGTTTTGCGGGGTCTTCAAAATTAGCGGTACAAATATGGAGCTGCAGAAGTTTGATGATCTTGACGTTACCACGCCAATAGATTGGACAGGGAAGCTGGTAAGCAAGACGAAAAAGTTTTCTATTCCTGATACAGCACAAAAAAATTATATCAGATATGCAGTTGCTGATAATGTTGATAAAGATCAGAATAAGGCATTAGTTGAATGTAATAATCAAAATCTCCCCTACGAAAAGGATCTTACTACAATGAAAGCGAAACTGTTTCCATATATTGACATATCCGATAATTATATAAACGCCTCAGCTGATCCTTTGTTTGGGATCAGTGTTCCCAAGAAGGATTACAAATTTCCTGGTCTTGTAGCTGACCCGTCTATTAAGAGAGTAAAAGGGTTGAAGGACTTTGTCGTGTTTGTTGACTCCGCCGAGTTTCTGGGGCAGCCACTGTCTGTTGCCTTGGTATATCTGAATGAAACAGTTCCCAATAATTGGGTTGAATATACATTAAGTGGAAGTTTAACCGCGGATGCAGATACGACTATTGTAAAATATTATGATCCTACTCCTAACTATTCATTGATTACAACCATGCTCACTAACCCGGTATTCTATGAAGCTGAGTTACTACTGAATATCATTGATATATATGAATTTGATCATTTTAAGGCGGTCAAGATAGATGAATTGGAGGGTATCTTTTATGTAAATAAGATCAATAATTTCCTGGCAACAAGTCCCGGAACTCCAACAAAGGTGCAACTTATAAAAATATCATAATTTGAACTTATTTAATAAATTATGAGTGAATAAACTTAAAAAAAAGGTGAAACAAATTAATTATTCCGAAAAAGAAATAAAAGAAAGGGTAAGAAGTCCCCAGAACAAGCTTAAGAATCTACAAGAAAAAGAGCTCCCCCCGAGAAAATCCTGTAGATTCATAGATTTACCCGATCGAATCACCGACTGTTTCAACGGGACGTTGGATAGGCTAAATAAAGAAAGCCTAACGAACTGGCCACTACTACAGCTCGAAAGGCTTTCCTATGTAAAAGTATGGTTTACTGTTAAAGTAGTGGCACAGATATATTTCAAATAACTAATACAAATATAATAAAAAAATTAATACTACTAAAAAAATATCATAATGCCTGAAACTGTAAAACTTATAGAACTTGATATTGATGAAAAGGAGCTTCTGAAAAAGCTTACTAAGCTGACTGATGATATTACTAAGCTAAAGACTGAGACTAAGAAGCTTGAAACGGCAAATAAGGAGCTTGATAAAGAGGGAAAGAAAAATACCCAGCAATATAAGGATAATTCTAAGCAGATAGAAGTTAATAAAATTCAGACAAAGGGATTATCTACTGAATACCGTAATAACCAGAACACACTTATTGCTTTGAATTCTACTGAAACGAGGCAACTCGGGACCCTTCAGCAGCTTGAGCTATCAAACAAGAAACTGCGTGAAGAGGCAAAGCGGCTAGATCTAACCCAAAAAGATGGCCAGAAGCGGCTCAAAAATATTAATAAGCAACTCGATCAGAATAATAAAACAATACTCAAGAATGCTGATGCTACTAAAGCTCAGAAAATGAATATCGGCAACTATGGGTCTGCTTTATCCGGATTGAGCGGACCCTTGGCCGGAGCAACAAGAGGAGTACAAATGTTAAATGCTGCTTTTAAATTTCTTCTTCTTAATCCTATTGGTTTGATCCTAATAGCAATTGCTGGAGCTATGAAAGTTTTAGGGGATGCTATAAAAAGAAATCAGCCTGCAATGGATTCATGGAAAGCTTCAGTTAGTGGGGTTAAGGCTGCTTATGATACACTACTCGATACTCAAAATGATCTCATTGCTGCAACGCTAAAGATGGATTTCAAGGGGATAATAGCTGCACTCAGGAGATTAGGTAAAGAACTAGTAGACGATTATAAAGCAGCGAAGGAATTAACATTAGCAATGCAGGAATTATACAGACAGGAAACAAAGGATGTTGTTCAGATAGCAGAATTGAAAAAAGCTATTGAAGAAAAAAGACTTGCCTCAAAGGATGCTAATATTACAGAACAGGAAAGACTTATGCTTCTTAAAGATGCTATGGCAAGAGAAGAGGAACTGCTTGATATACAATTAGAGGCAGCAAGAGAGAGGGAAAGAATTGCAATAGAGGAAGGAGAGATAAATGTTACTCTCGATGAACAGGCTAGGTTTATTGCTGAAGCAACAGCAAACAGGATTAATGTAGAGACAGCGGCTTACAAGCGTATGCGTACCCTAGCATCTGAAGTAAAAACTACTGAAATAAAAGCTGCAAAAGAAGTCCTTGAAATAACAGAGCAAAGAGCTCTGGCTGCTGCTAAAGCTGTTGATGATGAAATGCAGCTTACAACGATGAAGTCGACAGCTATAAATGAAATCAAGGACCAGGATGTTGAAAAAGATAAAGAACGCGCCGAGCAGATAAAGGCTACATTCATAGAATTAACAGATGCTGAAATAGAACTAGCGACTCTTGTTGGTCAAGTGAAGCTTGATTTAGCGCAAAGTTATCTCAAGGGGATAGCCATGCTTTTCGGCGCCCAATCAAAAGTGGGCAAGGCTGCTGCGGTTGCAGAGGCGACTATAAATACGTATCGCTCAGCAGTGGCAGCCTATGCAGCAGTGGCGGGAATATTCGGTATTGGTCCTATTTGGGCACCTCTTGCAGCAGGGGCAGCAATTGTTGCGGGATTAGCCAATGTAAGAAAAATCCTCGCAGTAAAAACACCTGGAGGTGGCGGTGGCGGCGGAGGGACTGGCGCTAGTATACCTTCGGGTTCTGGAGTACCATCACCCACAGGGATGAAATTGGCGGCAATGGATGGCGGGCTAACTACCCAGGGGGTAACTAAATCAACCTTAGCCTTAACAAAGGAAACAATAGTAGAAGCTCTTAATGAGGCGTCTCAGAAAAATGTTTTAATTGTTGATGAA
>SDBU01008254.1_pt1 | contig 11879 bp, 11 predicted proteins | sample 2277071 | NCBI WGS metagenome assembly SDBU01 (sample SAMN10397929, study PRJNA504765) | marine sediment metagenome | isolation source: marine sediment core GS08_GC12, 126 cmbsf | place: Arctic Ocean: Gakkel Ridge, Loki's castle | collected 2008
GGGAGGAATCGCTGTTTGGGTAAAAAATGCTTTTGGAAAAAAAATTGGACTCTTAGCTATTTGGCTTCAATGGACTTATATGAACATTGCAATGATAGCTATGCTATATTTTATATCCGCATCTCTTAGTTTTGTATTTGCACCAGAGCTTGCTAATAATAAAGCTTATCTCATCTCTATGAACTTGATTTTGATATGGGTTTTTACCTTTATAAATTTAAAAGGTCTTAAAATTTCCACAAAAATATCTATGACATTTTTTATTATTGGTATTTTGATTCCTGCTATTTTAATCATTGTCCTTGGCATTATATATGTAATAGAAGCAAAACCAATTCAAGTTGATACAACTCTAAGTATCAAAAATTATTTGCCGGATTTTCATATTACAACTTTAGTTATTTTAGTAGGTTTCATGAGAGCCTTTGGAGGAATAGAGGGTTCTGCTGTACACGCAAATAGTGTGGATAATCCTAAAAAAAACTATCCTTTAGCTATCTTTTTCGCTGTATCAGTTGGATTTTTAATAAATATTTTAGGATCGATGTCTCTTGCCTTTGTTATACCGCAAAAAGATATTTCTCTAATTGGTGGTCTTATGAATGCTTTTAGCATCTATTTCACAAAATATAATCTTAAATATTTGATTCCTCTTTTAGGACTTTTAGTTGCTATTGGTCAAATGGGAGGGTTTTCAACATGGTTAGCCGGACCTGTCAAAGGGCTTTTAGAGACTGCAAAAGAGGGGGAGCTTCCTCCTTTTTTTCAAAAAGTTAATAAAAATAGTATGCCATCTAACTTAATGCTGATACAGGCTATTGTAATTTCTATATCTAGCACTATTTTCCTTCTAATTAGTACTAGCATTAATATGTCATTTTGGATATCTGTCGCTCTTTCCATGATGATATATGTCTCTATGTATTTTTTGATGATTCTATCTTGTCTCTATCTAAGATATAAAAAACCTGATATTCAAAGAATTTATAAAATACCTTTTAAAACTTTTGGGCTTTGGTTTGTTACTATCCTTGGGATGATGACTATGGTTTTTGCGTTTGTAATGGCTTTAATTCCTCCTTCTCAACTAGAAAAAGAAGGATCCTTAAAATATTTTTTAATTTTAATAATTTCAATAGCCGTAATTTACATTATCCCGTTTTTTATCCATAGATTAAAAAAAGATTCCTGGAATGTTAAAATAAAATAAATTTCTCGTTTTTTTGACAAATTATTTTTTTTCATATAAATATAGGAAGGAACAGGTTAATATTTCTCATATGAAAAAAAGAAAATCGATGAGCTTATTTTATTTGATAATGGTCTCTTCTGCATTAGTTATCTCTATTAGAAATCTTCCAACAATTGCAGCTTCTCAGTTTCAGATGCTTTTTTTTGGTTTAGTTGCAACTATAGTATTTTTAATTCCAAGCGCTTTGGTATCAGCTGAACTTGCTACTGGTTGGCCTAAAATGGGAGGAATAGCTGTTTGGACAAAAGAAGCTTTTGGAAAGAAATGGGGGCTTGTTGCAAGTTGGCTTCAATGGATTTATGCGATTATTAGTGTTATTTCAATGCTTTTTTTCGTTTCCGCTTCTTTTGCATATATATTTGATAAAAATTTAGCTGATAACAAAGTATACATGTTAGTTTCTGAGCTTGTTTTAATCTGGGCTTTTACCTTTATAAATTTAAAAGGATTAAAAATTTCAAAAATTGTATCTACAGTAGGATATTTAGTAGGAGTTTTTTTTCCAGCAATTTTGATTATAATTTTATCAGTTATATATATATGGCAAGGTAATCCTATCAACTTAGATTTATCATTAACTAAAAAAAATATTTTCCCTGATTTTAGTAATATTTCGTCTCTTGTATTGTTTATTGGCTTTATAAGAGCTGTTGCGGGAATCGAAGTTTCTGCTGCTCATGCTAATAGCGTTGAAAATCCTAAGAAAAATTATCCAATAGCTCTTTTTATTGTTGTTGTATTTGTTTTGATAATTAATATTTTAGGTTCTATGGCAGTAGCTGTTGTAGTTCCTTTAAATGATCTAAGTCTGAGCGCTGGAGTTATGGAAGCTTTTTTACATATTTTTCAAAAGTTTAAGCTAACGTTTTTTTTACCTTTGATTGCTCTTTTAGTAGCAGTCGGTCAGGCAGGAGGGTTTAGTTCTTGGCTTTTAGGACCTGTAAAAGGTCTTTTAGTTGTTGCAAAAGACGGGGAATTGCCTCCATTTTTTCAAAAGGTTAATAAAAATAATGTTCCTGTAAATTTAATGATCATTCAAGCAATTATTATCTCAATTTTAGGGACTTTTTTCTTGCTCTTCACGTCATCTATCGATGTAGCATTTTGGATATCTGTCGCTCTTTCAATGTTAATTTATGCTGCTATGTATATTTTGATGTATTTATCTGGGCTATACCTTAGATATAAAAAACCTAATGTTAAAAGATCATTTAAGATACCTGGAAAAAATTTCGGTATAATAATTGTTTCGACAATCGGAATAATTGCCATGGCTCTATCTTTTATAATTGCATTTTTCCCTCCAGCTGAATTCCCCACTCAACAGCGAAAATTATATTTTTCGATCTTAATTATTGGCATCATCGTTGTTTTTGCATTGCCATTTATTATTAACGCTTTTAAAAAACCTCATTGGATAGCAAGGAAAAAAGATAAATAAAAAATTAATTTATTTAAAAATTAAACAATTGTTATTGCAACCATCTATCGAAGCTGAATCTATGAAAAAACTTTAAGGAGAATGGATTTTTATATTTTTAGTTTTATATATTTTTTAATATTCGAAAAATACTCTAAAACAAAGGGAAAGTTAAAAACTTCCCCTTAAATTTTAATTTTTGTCTTGAATTTTACTAAAAATCAAATCTAGCAGATACTGTAAGACCATGCAAATAAAAATCGCCAGGTTTTACTTCGGTTGCGATCGCAGTTAATGCACCTAAATATCCCATAAAATTAGTTTTAGCATATCTTTGAGCTTCATATGCTACAGATAAATCCATATGCCACTGATTTTTTGTAAAATAAGAACCCCAACCCAAACCTAACTGGAATTCTTCAACATCTCTTAAAATTTTTTTGTCCATTTTGTTGAATGTAAAAGGAAAAAGAATAGTTTGTCCATCAGGAATTTCATTCCCATTACCTTTTATTTCATTATCTGCATATAATAAACTAATAGCTCCATATCCAAAGATTCTAAAACCTTTGTAAATCAAATAGTTGCTTCCAAGTCCAAATCTAGGTCCTATTGCCCAAGAATCATTTTTTATTGAAACTTCTTGCAGTAAAATAGCTCCAGATTCGATTACATTTATTGTAAGATTATATCTTTGATCAAGAAAGTGAATAGATCCTCCAATAAAAGGTCTTGCTATTAGATTTGTTCCTAAATAATATGACCTTGCTAATTCTAGATCAACTTTATCAAAATCAGCTTTCCATTTAGCTGTTACGTCTCCTTCAATTTCATTGAGGGGGTGCGTATCTGACACCAAAAAAAACCATTGGGTTAAAAATAAATCATTATTATCTCTTGTTGGAGGGGTATAACTCGTAGTTTTATTTTCATGAATTCTGGTATACTGTGAAAATAAATCCCAATTGTCATGATTAAAGCTTACTCCTAAACCCACTTTAAAACCAGGCACATAATCAAATTTGAATATCGCAGAATCAAATTGATTGGGGTAAGTACTATCAATTTTACTCACTCCTAAATCTAATTGATCTGATGAAACGTTCCAATAAATAAAGCTTCCAGTGACAAATGCATCAAAACCTTCGCAAACATCTATTCTTCCAGGGGCGCTGTAAGCTTTTGGAAATTCATTTTCACAAATTGGATATCCTTGATCAAAAGTAATATTTTTTTCATCTTCTGTGCAATACTCGTCGCAAGTGCTTGGCACTGAGTCTACTTGAGCGACATATGAAATTTTCTGTTCCTTTTGTAGAAGTTTTGAAATATCTTGTTTTCTACCATACAAAAATATTGTAGCTATCATAATAAGAGGAAGTAGTAGTGTAACTTTTTTTAATGATTTCATTTTTTTTTCCTAATATTTACATGTGTTTATCTAATTTTTATGTATATTGATAATGTATAATATTTGTCAAAAACTATTTATTTTTTATAAAAGTTATAAATATTTATAATTAAGTTGAGTTTTTATTTACTTTCTTTGGGATGTTTCTTCTTATATTCGTTTTTCATCACTTATCGATGGTTTTAAAGTGGGTAAAAATCTTGAGCTTTTACTGGGGAATTAATTATAGCGTTGAGGTTTGGATTCGTTTTGCTTAAATTCTTTTTAGGATAAATAGCTTTTAGGGGCTAAGAAAAAATAAATGATCAAAACTACCCTAGTTTCTGAGGAATAATTTTATAATTCCATTCATTCTGAAATTTATACCTTTTTAAGTTCAGAGTTTCAATTTGTTTTTTTGTTGTTTCTATACCAGTTTTATATTGCCTTAAATCCAACTGAGCTTTTATTTTTAACCGTGCTCAAATCATCTGAAAGAACAATGGCCATGCATCGTAAAAAACATTGCTCTTACGAATCCTCCTAGCGAAATCAAAGATTTATATATTGAAGATCGAGGTTATCCTTCAACCGCTCTTTTTTTTATATCCATATTAAGAAAGATTTTATCATGAGATGTGGCTCTGCTTTTTTATCCGAAATTACTAATAGAGTTAAACAAGGATGTAAAGATAAAATCATTCTTCATAAAAAAATATTTCCCTTATCTTTTACACTACTCAAGCTTTTATTATTAGTTTAGAGCTTTTTTTTGAAAATAACTCAGATCTTTTGCATAAAATTAAGGATTAGTTTAAAAATATAAAAGAAAATTATAAAAAGGCAAAAAAATGCAATTTGAAAAAAGTAAGCTTCAATGGGTTGAGTATGATCTTTTAAAAGATCATCTTATAATAGATGCAAAAACATATCTTCGCCATGGCGGTGCTAGTGAAGATAAATTTCTTAGTTTAAATTTATCAAATCAAGTTGGGGACTCTCCAGATAGTGTTAAAATGAATAGAGATCTAATTAAACAAGATCTTCAAACCGCAAACCTTATTTTTGCTAATCAAATTCACTCTAATTATGTTGTAGAAATAACAAAAGATAGTCTTGATAAAATAGCTGATGCTGACGCAATCGTCACAAAAGAAAAGGGTATAGCTCTTGCAATTACACATGCAGATTGCCAAGCTGGATTAATTTTTGATCCAGAAAATGAGATAATAGCAGCTGTTCACGCAGGTTTTAGAGGACTGATTAAAAATATTTATCAAAAAACTATAGATTTTATGAGAGATAGGTTTAACTCAAAACCTCAAAATATTGTAGCTTGTATATCAGCATCATTGTGTCCTAAACACTCAGAATTTAAAAATTATAAAAAAGAATTTCCTGAGAGTTTTTGGTCTTATAAAAAAGATAACTATAGCTTCGATCTATGGCTAATCGCTAAAGATCAATTAATGAAAGCAGGCTTAGAGGATAAAAATATAGAGTTTGCAAATGAATGCACCTATTGCAACGAAAAAGATTATTTTTCTTTTAGAAAAGATAATAAAACCGGAAGAAATGCATCGGTTATTTGCTTAAAAAAATAGAGATGTTTTTTTTATTCAACCAGGGAGTCTTTAGGATCAAAATAATATGGATCAATTGCGGTGCACTCCACATTTTTTATTGGGGGAAATCCATTTTTTAACATAGATCTAATTCGACTTTCTTGAGGCAAATTATTAGATGTCCTTAAAGCCTGAAATGTACCTTTGCAACAATAGGTCACTCCACTGAAAGGATCTTTTATTTCTACTTTTATTTCTTGCTGAGTATTTGCAGCGATAGCTACCGGGGAAACCCATTGTTTTTTTTCTTCTACTGGTTGGACCATATCTCGTTCCTCCTTTATGCTTTCTAAAGCATGAATTTTAAACATTATTATGCCAATTATCCTTTTTATTTTAAATAAAAAAAAGTAATTTTAGTATAAAGTTTTTTCTAAATGTTAATTATCTGGAATGAAATTTTTATTTTACAGCAGCATGTTTTATTACATTTTCAATTGTTTTTAACCAAATACCAGATTCTTTGCCAAGCTGTTGCACTATATAGTACCAAGCCATAGCAAGCATAGCAAGACCAACCCAAGATTTTAGCGGTATCCCCAAAAATACGATTTGAACATTTGGCGCCATTCTATTAGCTATACCTAAAAACATTTCAGCCATTAAAACTCCAATTAAAGGTGGAGCTGCGAGCTGTATTGCCATTGATAATACATAGTTCAATAGTCCAACTAGAAGCTGCCACAGGGGGAGTTGCATGGAAAAAAAAGCAGGGTTTATTAATTTATCTATTGGAAGTAGATGATATGACATCCCAATAGCTTCAATAAAGAAAAAAGGCCCGCCAATAAAAAAGAAGACAGTTATTAGTACATAATTATAAAAAACACCAATCGGACCAGTTTGAGAGCTAGTTGTTGGATCTGTTACTTGCAATGATTGGGCTCCTCTCATATGATCGACAAGTGTTCCGGAAGTTTGTGCAATATAAAATGGAATAGTAACTAAAAGTCCTAAAATAAAACCAATCAGAATCTCTTTTAGTAAAAGAACTGCAAATCTGAGATCAAAATATATCTCAGCTTTCAAAGAAAGTAAAATTTGAGGAAGTAAGATTAGTAAAAGTGCAATAGATAACATCATTCTAACATTAGCAGGAGCTATTTTAGCTCCAAAAAAAGGGGCAATACCCACAATTGGTATAAGTCTTGCTAAACTTAAAAAAAAAGCAGATAAAACTGTAATAGGCTGCAAGTGAGTAAAAGATAAAAGTAAATTTAAATAACTATCTGTTATACTTGCCGCGTTCATCTAAGAGATCCAAGCGGGGAAGTTTTTAAAAATAGTATTTGCATATTGAACGATTTGAGAACTTAACCAGCCACCTAAAAGCATTAATGTAACTACTACAGCAAAAAGTTTAACTGTAAAAGATAGAGTCTGCTCTTGAATTTGCGTAGCTGCTTGAAAGACAGCAACTAAAAGTCCTAAAATCATACTAATAATAATTGGAGGGCCGGATAGTATTAAAATTAATATTAAAGCTTGATATGTGAGTTGATAAACTTCATTTTGAAACATTTTTTCTTTCCTATCTAAATGTCATCATTAGCCCTTGTACTAAAATTGTCCATCCATCAATCATAACTAAAAGAAGTAGTTTAATTGGAAGAGCAATAGTCAAGGGAGATAACATCATCATTCCCATAGCAAGTAAGATGTTAGATGTTACTAAATCGATTACAAAAAATGGTAAATATATTAGTACGCCAATTTCAAAAGCAGCTTTTAGTTGCGACGTTATAAAAGAGGGCATTAAAATGATAAGATCAGTTGGTTTTAAAGAGTCTTTATAGGGCTCTGGAAATGATTTATTAGCGATTTGATAAAAGCTTTTAATATGCTTAGGCAATGAATTTCTTTGTAAAAAATTTTTAAAAGGTTCTTTGGCGGCATCTATGATTTCTACAATTTGCTGAGCAGAAGATGCAGAAAAAACAGGAGCTGTAGAAGCTCTATCAATAACCTCTTTTGAAGAATTATACATCAATACACCTGTTGGAAACATAACGAATATTGTAAGTAAAAGAGCAAGGCCTGTTAATACTTGATTTGGTGGCGTTTGCTGCACTCCTAAAGCACTTCTAAAAAGAGATAAAACAATAATAATTTTCACAAAGGAGGTTAGAATCATTACTGCAAAAGGTAAAAGAGAGAGGCCCGCAAGAATTGCTAATTTAGTAACTAATGCTGGTTGATCAACTGCGCTGGGATCTGTTTGAGCAAAAAGAGAAGAAGAAAAAATTATTAAAAAAAAGGTCAAAACAAAAGTGATTTTTTTTATATTCATAATTTATTTTTTCGAAAATGATTTAAAAGCCGCATCAATAGCTCTAAATTGATTTTCTAATTGTGCATTGATTATACCTTTTTCAGTCTCTATTATACACCCTCCTGGCTCAATATCATTTCTTTCTTCAATAGTGAAAGTATCAGTGAATTGTAAGATTTCTTTAATTTTTTCTTTTTCTTTTTCAAGTATTTCCAAATCTTGCTTATTTACAAAAATTTTAACTCTAACATGTTGAGCAACTGGCTTTAGAGCGCCTCTTATAATATTTACAATTGCCTCTGGATGCATTTTAAGTTCTTCAGAGACAATTTTTTTAGCAGCTTTAAGTGCTATCGGAAGTATTTTCTCTTCATATTTTTTTGATAGTTCTTTAGCTGTTTTATCAAGTTTTAAAATGTGCTCATTTAAACTTTTAAGGCCTTCATCAAATCCCTCTTTTTTTGCCTCTTCTTTTAGCGTTTCGCACTCTTTTTTTATTTTTTCTTTATAGATTGCAGCATCTTCTGTAGCCATAGCTACAATTTCATTAGCTTCTATTAACCTAGAGAACTCCTCTTTGGGGATTATTTTCTTACCTGGCTGAGGATGAATCTCTTCTTTTAAAAATGAAAAAAACTTCATAGCCTATCTTTTAATAATATTTATAATTTTTAAAATTTCTTCGGTAATTACATCTGAAGCCTGAGTTTGCTTTTTTGCTAAACTCTCTTTAAAGATATAATTTCCTCTTCCAATATCTAGAGTATGACATACATACCATATCAGATCAATACTTTCAGGACTAAGAGCATAAGAGAGTCTTAAAAGACCACATCTATGCAGGGCGTTTCTGAGTTTTTTTTTGTCATGGCTATATTTTTCGATATTGATTCTTTTAGTTGAAAAGGGTTCTTTATAATGTAGGATCTCTTTTAAAAACTTTTTCTCATCTTCCTTCAAATAGGAATAAATTTTTTTTAACTGTTTTTTTTCAACGATGAACTTTAGTTCCTTAGCTAGGTCATACATGCCGAGAAAATCTATTAATTTAACAAGGGAGTTTTTTGAAAGAAATAAAAGATTATTCAATTTAGAATCAAAGAGAAAATCCACCCCAAGTAGTTGATCTTCTTTTTTAATTAGACTTCTTAAAAGCAGATCTTTTAAAAATGATTTAACAGTTGAGTTTAAATCATTTTCAATATCTTCTAAGCTTAAAATGTTTTGTAGAGATTTTCTTTGTTGTTTTTTTAGTGTAAGTAAAAATAAAGCAGCTTCTTTATTTGAATAAATATTTAACATCGGAATGAACCAAGAGTAGTGAACGTTATCTACAATAGATTCTTTAGAAAATCTGGAATTTTTAATTTTTGCAAATGAAGGGATCCTATTTAAATTTTCAATCTCTGGATTAGTTAAATATTTTACAAGTTTGTTGCTCTTATCAAAACGTTCCAAAAATTTTTTGAAAACTATTGTTTTTTTCATTTATTTTTTTTATATTTCGATTTTATTTGAGGATAAAATTTATATACAAGAAACCCGAGCGATCCTGCAAATGCGAAAACAATGAAAATAAGTAAAAAGAATATAAACCTAAACGTTTTTGCTGAGCTTTTAGTCATAATAATAGACCAGATTTTTACGTATTCTTTGTCTAAAGTTTTAGCTCCGAGCATTTGAGAATCTGTTGGTAATATAACATCAGTAAATTTAGATTTATCTGAAATCACAGTTACGTCATCAAAGCTTAAATTATCAATACTTCCAGATACGAATCTTTTTATTTTACTCTCTAAATGTTGGTTTGGATCATCAAAAACACCTTGGTGTTTTACATATATTGCAGATTTTAGTTTTGTAGGCTCTGTCTCAGTTAATCCTGTATCTGAAGAAGTAGGAAATGATATTTTTACATCAGCATCAATTACACCATCTATTTTTCTAATTGTATTTTCTAACTCTACTTCAAGACCTGCTTGATATTTTATCGTTTCTTCTTTATCCGTTGTCATAAGACCTTGCTGAGCAAAAAGCTCTAAAAGATTCGTTCCTTGAATTCTTGGAAGGCCATTTTCTGAGAGTATTGCCATAGCTTCTATTAATTTATCTTTATCTACAAAAATGTCATATGTAGCGGCTGTAACAGTGGTTCCTGCAGCTACTACAGTTTGAATTTTTTGAGCAGCAATGCCTTTTGATGCTAAAAAAACAACGATCTCGTTTGCTTGTCTTTCTCCTACGCTAGTTGCTAGTGATTGATTTTTCTCACATCCAGTTAGAAAAATCGAAATTAAAAAAACAAATAATAGTTTTTTCATACCCACACTTTTTTTATTTTATTTCTTATTTATAGTTATAACATCTTTTGACATTGAGAAAAATTGTTTTTTATCTCAAAAAATTTGTTACATTAATAGCATATCATTTGAGACAAAATTTTTCTCATCGATTATATCGAAAATTGATCTAATAAAATAGCTACTTTGATTTAGAGTTTTAGTTATAAAAACATGCTTTTTTTTCTCTTCAAGATATGTTTGAAAGTCATTTAGTCTCTTTCTCAATTGATAATCATCTGTCAAAGAAGATATTGGAATAATAATTACATTTTTTCTTTTTTTTACTTCGTTTAACTTAAAATCATGAATGTTTTCTGAGAAAAAATGTAAAATTCCTTCGACATAAGGAAAAGCTTTTACTGTATTTTGACAAGTGATTTCACTCTCAAAATAATATAAAGGGCTATAAGTTATGGGGGTTTTTGCTAAAAATAAAAAAAATGTACTTTTTTCATCTAAATCATTTTTTTTCATAACACTTTTTATTGTTTTTTGAATAGCTTTTACAAAAATTGGGTGTTGAGCGTAGGATTTTATCCAGAAAAATTTCTCTAAAACATCATCATATAAACTTAATGAAAAGAAGTTAGCTATTTGACTCAAATCTAAATTATATTGAGGATACATAGGAAAAACATAATATCTATCAGCGTTTTCTTTTTGAATATCTGTTATAAATTTTTCATGAGTCTCTTCTTTATTTAAGTAAAAGCAATAGCATTTTTTTTCACTATATTTTGAAATAGAAGATATTAGCTTATCTAAAATCTGATAAATATCTGTTTTATTTTCTTCTACAACTTTCTTTTTTCTTGAAAATCTAAAAAAAACATTTTCAAAAAAAGTTTTTTTTTTTACTTCTTTAGATATATTTGCATTTTCATCTCCGATAGATACAAAAATATAAACAATTTTTTTATTAGGAAACATGTTTTATCCATTTTAGAATAGGTAGTAGCATTTCAGGTTTGAATAATATTTTCAATTAAAAATCACTTGAGATAAGATAATAAGAAAAGAAAAATTTTTTAATGAAAAAAATACTGCTTTGTATAGTTACACTTTTCTTAGTATCCTGCGCTGAAAGGACAAAACCATATTCTATTGCTATAGATAAAAGTTGGTATTCTCTAGCTTTAAACGGACAAGAAGCGAACCTAAATGGGTTTATAAATGATCTGCTTCTTGAAATCTCTAAAGAGAAAAAAATATATTTTGAAATTATAGATAATAACTTCGATGAATTAACTCTTGATCTTAAGAAAAAAAAATACGCAGCTATCTTATCTCCTATAGAGCCTTATAATTTTAACAAAGCAAAATATGACTTTTCAAAAGATATTATTAAAACAGGTTTTGTTTTAATGATTTCAAAAGAGGCAAATTATAAATCACTAAAAGATATGCCCAATAAACATGTAGGCTACATCTCAGAAACAGGATCAGTTATTTTTTTACAAAAATATGCAAATATTTTTGAGGAACCATACATTTCTCTTCCCACAATGTTAGATGATATTGCAAATGGAAATATAGAAGGGGCTATTTTATCTATTATTCCAGCTTATAAATATGTAA
>SDBU01008255.1_pt1 | contig 11878 bp, 8 predicted proteins | sample 2277071 | NCBI WGS metagenome assembly SDBU01 (sample SAMN10397929, study PRJNA504765) | marine sediment metagenome | isolation source: marine sediment core GS08_GC12, 126 cmbsf | place: Arctic Ocean: Gakkel Ridge, Loki's castle | collected 2008
GGCCAACTGGGCCCGGTAGCTCAGGTCCAAATCCTCAGACAGGGTATCGCCCTGCCAGCCCCCGGCCTCCTCGATGCAGCTCTTTCGCCACACGCCCGACGCGCCGTTGAAGTTCATGAACAGCCCTGAGCGCTGGCGGGCCGTCTGTTCGACCACGAAGTGGCCGTCCAGGGCCAGGGCCTGGGCTCTGGTCAGAGGCGAGTAGTCGGCGTTGATGTGGCCCCAGCGGGCCTGCACCAGCCCCAGGCGAGGCCGGCCCTGGAAGTGGGGGATGATGCGCGGCAGGAAATCCAAGTTGGGCACGAAGTCGGCGTCGAAGATGGCGATAAACTCCCCCGTGGCTGTTTCTGTGCCTCGCTGCAGGGCCCCGGCCTTGAAGCCCGTCCGCTCAGCGCGGTGGATCAGGGCGATGTCAAATCCCCGCCTTCGATAATAATCCACCCGACCTTGAGCCAGGGCCGTCGTCTCGTCAGTGGAATCGTCCAGCACCTGGATCTGGAGCCTGTCCTGGGGATAGTCCAGCCGCGTCACGGCATCAATCAGGCGTTCCACCACGTGGAGCTCGTTGTAGATGGGCAGTTGTATCGTCACAGGGGGCGCGTTCGACAGGGGGGGAGCGGGCTGGTGCTCGCGCGGTGTCCTGAGCCCGTCGAAGGAGCGGTGGCGCAGGTAGAGTAGCACCATGATCAAAGAGTTGAGTCCGTAAGTAGCCAGGATCACCGCCGTGAATCCGTAAACGATAGCCAAAACTGACAAAGTATGCCTCCAGTGTTGTCTTCCGCGCGGTTGGAAGTATACCACCATTTGGTGATTGTGACAAGCTTCTGATTGCCATTCAGCCTGAAAGTTGGTATAATATAGGCTAGTGTCCTTTCACGCAACAGACCTTCTGGGGGGCATATGTCCCAATCTCTGACCGAGGCGAAAAGGGCTCGGTCGGGAGACCTTCGCCCATCACAGGGGGCCAAAGACCAAGCGAGGAGGTTGAGATGAAGCTGCAAATCGGAGTTATCTTCACCCCAGGCCCGGTTGGCTCAATAGCGCGGATGCTGGGGCTGCGGTTCAGCCATGCCTTCATCAGGTACGAGAAGCCCGAAGGCTGGTGGCTGATGGATTCCGGGCTATGGCGCATTAAAGATCGCCCAAGCACCGGGCTCGAGAAGGCTACAGACTACGTGATTCTGGAAACCAGGGAGCCGCTGGATCCTGAAACCGCTCAGAGGATCATTGATTATGCGCGTGGCAACGTCGGCAAGCTCTATAATTTCTGGGGGCTTATACGCCTGGGTTGGAGGCTTCTGCGCGAGCGCTTTGGGGTGCAGGCCCTGGCTTATCCATCTTACATCTGCACCGACTTCGTGGTGGATTGTTTCCACTACGGGGGCATTGACATAGTGCCGCCGGGCCAGCTCCTGGTGCTTCCCGATGAGATCGCCGCCAGCGACACGCTGGTGGAGGTGATGGCGGAAGCTTAGTGACTGACGGGTGCAAGCATCGCCCTGAGCTGAACCTCAGGGCTGAAAGAACGAAGCCCTACGGGCTAGGATTCAGCCCCGCAGGGGCTTTGTTCTCTCAGCGCGGGGATTTATTCCATGCGCGTCAAGCTAAGACAGCAGCCTGCGGGAAAACGCTTGCTGGCCAGCTCCGCCGTGGCATAAAGTGCTACGAAGCTGCCACCCCGTAAAACGGGGTTCTTGAGCCCGATTTCATCGGGCGGGAGTAGCACGGCGACTTTATCGCCGTGCGGCCCCGGCAAGCACGACACCATCCTTAACTTGACGCGCATGGGATTTATTCCCGCGCAGCCGGAACAAGTTCCAATGAACAACTTCTTCCGAAAACGCGTACACCTGGCCTTGCTGCTCGTTGTCCTCCTGGTCGCGCTTTTCCTGCGGGTCTATGGGCTGGGCGACATTCCCCCCGGCCTGCACTACGACGAGGCCGCCAACGCCATCCTGGCCGCCGACGTCGCCAGAGGCGGGGCTCGCCCCCTGTTCATCGAAGCCTACACCGGCAAGGAGGTGCTCTTCTTCTACCTGGCTGGTGCCTCCATGCGCCTCCTCGGTGTTTCCGTCTTCTCCCTGCGCCTGACTTCAGCCCTGATTGGCACGCTCACTGTGCTCATCACCTACCGGCTGGCCAGGGAGATGTTCGCCCATCAGGGAGCCGAAGCCTCGCGCTGGCTAGCTCTCTTCAGCGCGGCCCTGCTGGCGACTTCGTACTGGCACGTCACCCTGAGCCGGTACGGTTTTCGGGCCATAAGCCAACCCTTCCTGCAAGCCCTGACTTTGTGGTGCTTGTGGCGAGGGTTGCGGCGGGGGAGCAATGGCTGGCTGGCCCTGAGCGGTTTTTTCTGTGGGGCGACCGCTTACACCTACCTGGCCAGCAGGGTTTTCCCCGTGATTCTGCTGCTTATTTTCCTATCGCTGCTCATCTTCGAGAAAGGCAAAGTCAAACAACAGCTCTCCCAAATCGCCATTTTCGCTGTTCCTGCTGCAATCGTCTTCGCTCCCCTGGGCTTCTACTTCCTGACCCATCCCCAGGCCTTCTCCGTGCGCGTCGGCCAGGTGTCGCTCTTCAATCCAGAGTTGAACCAGGGGGACGTGCTGGGCACCTTCTGGCGTGCGGCACGATTGGCCTTCGGCATGATCAGCTTGCGTGGCGAACCCCTTTGGCGTTTTAACGTACCGGGTAAGCCCGTTTTCAGTTGGCCCCTGTCGGTCTTCCTCCTGCTTGGTCTGGCCCTCAGCCTGGTCAAACTGGTGCGCAGCAGGAACGGGCTGGAGCGAACATTCCACTTCCTCATGCTAATCTGGCTGCCCGTGATGCTCCTCCCCAGCATCCTGGCCGTCAAAGAAGTGCCCAGCGCGCTGCGTTCTGTTGGCCTCATCCCCTTGCTCTTCCTATTGCCCGCTCAAGGTTTGTGGAAGTCTACTCGGTGGTTGGGGGGGCTGATCCCCATACGTGTCAAGCTAAGGGGAATATCGTGCTTGTCGGGGCTGCACGGCCATGAAGTGGCCGTGCTACAAAGCTCCCGCCCGATGAATCGGGCTCAAGAACCCCGTTTACGGGGTGGCAGCTTCGTAGCCGTGGCACTTCATGCCACGGCGGGGCTGGCCCCATTCGCCGTCACCAGAGCTGTCTTACTCTTTATTGCTCTGATTCTCCTGCTGGGCCTCAGTAGCTTCGTCACCTTTCGAGATTACTTTGTCCACTGGGCCAAAGCCGCGCCGGTCTACTACGATAACGACGGCGACCTGGCTGACGCAGCCAGATATCTCAACGAACTAGATACGGTTGATGATAAGGATATCTTTGTCTCATCCATCTACTATCGCCACCCCACCCTGGCCTTCCTGGCCCGCTCATACGATAGGATTAAGTGGCTGGTGGGTCAGCAAACCGTGGTCTTCCCCACAGGGACGGACAAGAGCACTCTCTACGTTTTCCCTCACTCAGCCAGGCCCGACGAAGCTCTGCTAGAGGAGTTCTTTCCACCAGACGCTCTGATCAAAGAAGCCCTGGGCCCTGACGGCAAGCCTGCTTTCACCGCCTATCTGTTCGACCCGGAACAATTGCCAGAAATCTCACCGCAAGAGCCTAGATCAGTAAACCTGGGGAACACCCTAGAGTTCCTGGGCTACGATATCTTTCACGCAATACGCAACACGCAATACGCATCACGTTTCACGTTTCACTTCTACTGGCGCGTCCTGCAACCAGCCGACAGGGACGACTACAGCGTGTTCGTCCACCTGCTCGATCAGTGGGGCTTCAGGTGGGGGGAGGAGGGTTTCTTCGATTATCCGTCCGCCCAGTGGAGTCCAGGTGACGTGATCGTCAACAGGAAGGAGATTGACGTGGAGCCAGGGGCACCGCCAGGGGAATACGAAGTCCTGGTGGGCGTCTATTCGGCCTCATTGGACAGCCGCCTGCCCAGGCTGGACGCAAAGGGCCAGGTCGTCGGAACCACCATCTCTCTGGGGCCCGTGATGGTGAACAAGCCCCAAAAGCCACCAGTGGCTGAATCGCTGGCCATCCAAAATCCGCAGCAAGAGGACTTGGGCGGCAGGGTTACTTTCTTGGGCTACGACAGGGATGGCGACGCAGTTCGGTTGGGAGAGAGCGTCTACCTGGCTCTCTATTGGCAAGCTCAGCGGGACTTGGACGAGGATTACGACGTGGTCATTGGGCTGCGAGGGACAGGCGGCGAAGTTTGGCCCCTGTGGGCCGACCGCCCGGTGCACGGCACCTACTCCACCACCAACTGGACAGCAGGCGAGGTCATCAAGGATCGGTATGGCTTGACTATTGACCAGGACGTGCCGGCGGGTGATTACGAGCTGAAGCTGATGCTGCTAAATCGTGTCACTTATGAGCCGCTGATTGCTAGTAACGGCCTCCCCACCATTTCCCTGGGACACTTGAGGGTCGAAGCCTGGGAGCGCCAGTTCGCTGTCCCCGCCATCCAGCACCCCCTCGAGGTGAACCTGGGGAACGAGGTTGAGCTTTTGGGCTACGACCTGGACCGCACCTCGGCGAAGCCCGGCGACAGCCTGCACCTGACCCTCTACTGGCGGAGCCTGGAGGCCATGGACGAGAGCTACACCGTCTTCACTCACCTCCTCGACGGCGAAAGCCGCGTCTGGGGCCAGAAGGACAACGTCCCTCAGTCTGGCGCTTACCCCACCACCCTCTGGGTCGAAGGAGAGGTGGTGGCTGACGAGTACGAGATCGTCGTCAAGCCCGATGCTCCGCCGGGGCAATACATCATTGAGGTCGGGATGTACCTTCCCCAGTCGGGCCAGCGCCTGCCGGTGTTGGACGAGTTGGGGCAGGTGCAGGGTGATAGGATTTTGCTGGAGCCGGTAAAGATTCAGTAGATGGCTGGAGGCCCGAAGCTGGAAGCTTCGGGCTGAGAGAGCAAAGCCCCCTGCGGGGACTGAATTGTAGCCCGAAGGGCTTTGTTCTTTTAGCCCAGTGCTTTAGCGCTGGGCGGGAGGTTGAACAGATGAAAAAGGCTATCGTTGTCTTGGCCGGGATTGTGGTTTTGATCACGGCTTGGATTGGATTCAACCCCATCGGCAGACTCGGGTTTTGCCGCTTTGGGTTGCTGGTCTACAGCGCGATCCCTTTTCCTGCCGTGGACCTCGTCATCCACGCCAATGGTTTGCCCTCGGTGAGAGGGAGCAAGGCGCATTTTGTTGGCCTGGCTGAGATTGAGCCACTGCTCAGGGAAAGGCCGGACGTGCTGATCATCGGAACCGGGTACGACAACATGGTGCAGGTTGAGAAGGAGATTTTGGCCATGTCTTCCGTACAAGTCCTAGCCCTGCCCACACCCCAGGCGGTGAGGCGCTACAACGAGCTGCGGCGCGAGGGGAAACGGGTGGCCGCGATCATCCACTCCACCTGCTAATCGTATCCCAATTGCTCCCGCCGGATTGCCAAATCCGGCGGGCTGGCCTGGATTTGGCAATCCAGGCCGAGCGAGGAACTTACCAATGCACACTCTACCTTTCAACATCTTCTACTGGCTTCTAGCCCTATCGCCCATCATCGTGGTGCTGATCCTGATGATCGGCTTTCGTTGGGGCGGATCCAAGGCCGGCCCAGTAGGATGGCTCACGGCTATCATCGTGTCCCTGGCCTTCTTCGGCGCTACGCCTGAGCTCCTGGCCTACTCCCAGCTCAAGGGCCTGCTGCTCACCCTCTACGTCCTGTACATCATCTGGATGGCGCTGGCGCTGTACAATGTGGTGAATGAGGCGGGAGCCATCACTGTCATAGGCCGTGCCATCTCCCGCCTCACGGGTGATCGGGTGATGCAGCTTCTGATCCTGAGCTGGGTGTTCAGCGCCTTCCTGCAAGGGGTGGCTGGATTCGGCGTTCCCATCGCGGTGGTGGCTCCCCTGCTCATCGGCATGGGCTTCGAGCCAACGACGGCTGTTGTGGCTACGGCCATCGGCCATTCTTGGTCGGTTACTTTCGGCGACATCGCCTCGTCTTTTCAGGCCCTCATCGCTGCCACTGGACTGGGCGGCCAGGCGTTGGCCCCCTGGTCAGCTCTCTTTCTGGGCCTGGCCTGCTTCGGCTGTGGCCTGGCCGCCGCCCACGCTCACAGTGGTTTCAAAGGTCTTCGGCATGGCCTGCCGGCCATTCTGATCATTGGCACTGTAATGAGCGGAACCCAATATCTGCTGGCGACTAACGGTCTCTGGAACCTGGCCGGCTTCGTGGCGGGCCTGGTGGGCCTGCTGGTAGGAGCAGTGGTGGCTCGCTTGCCTCTCTACCGCTCCGTTTCGGCTACATCTACGGCGGCTGACGACGAAGGGCGCCTGGGGTTGCCCCTGGCCGTCGCACCCTATCTGCTCCTCGTCGTGTTGGTCACGGCGGCCGAGCTCTACGCCCCCCTTCACGAGCTTCTCAACAGCGTGGTGATCAGGATTCGGTTTCCGGAACTCCGCACGACCTACGGCTGGATAACAGAAGCCGGAATAGGGCGAACCATCAGCATCTTTGGCCACGCTGGGGCTCTGCTGGCTTACACGTCCGCCATCGCCTACCTTCTCTATCGGCGCAGCGGCCACTACAGTGCAGGAGTCCTGCGAAGGATCACGACCAACACCTTGAGGAGCGCTGTGCGCTCCAGCATCGGCATCGCCTCCCTGGTTGGCATGGCCCTGATCATGGATCACAGCGGCATGACCTATTTTCTGGCCCAGGGCATCAGCCGGAGCGTGGGAGCGGCTTTCCCCTTCTTCTCCCCGCTCATCGGAGTGCTGGGCGCGTTCATGACCGGCTCCAACACCAACTCCAACGTCATCTTCGCCCCCTTGCAGAAGCAGGCCGCCGAGCTAATCGGCATCAGCGTCTTTATCATCCTTGCCGCTCAGACCACGGGCGGCTCTTTGGGCAGCATGCTGGCCCCGGCCAAGATCATCGTGGGCTGCAGCACCGCCGGGCTGGCCGGGCGCGAGGGGGAGGTTCTTAAGAAGACGCTTCTACCCGGCCTTTTGATTGCCGCTTGCGTCGGAGTGGTGGCCTGGCTAGCCGTCTCTGTTTTGGGGTTGGGCTAATAACATACGATCCCTACGACTCCCCGCACGCCGAAGGGGGCTGATTTGACCGAACGCCCTTTTTATGGTATATTGACTTTGGGTAGAGAGTTGCTTTGAGCAAACTCTGGCGAGTTGGGAATCCTCTGGGGCTGGAAATGCAAACAGCGATCAAGGTGAAAGATAAGAAACGAAAGAAGGAAATAAGATTGGGGCAGCGGACTCCCACGGTGGAAATGGACGATCCTATCTCCCAGGAAATTCACCGAAGGGGGGACTTTGAACTCAACAGGATTTACTGCGGTGACTGCTTGGAGGTTATGCAGATGATACCTGACGAGTTTGTTGATTTGATCATCACCTCCCCACCTTACAATTTTGGACTGGATGATTATGAAGGGCACGATGATACCAGGAGTTGGGAAACGTATTTCCAGTGGCTATATGAAGTCTTTGCCGAATGTTATCGAGTTCTGAAACATTCTGGACGCATTTGCGTCAACGTTCAGCCCTTGTTTTCCGACTACATTCCCACCCATCACATCGTCTCCCAGCAGCTTCGGGATTTGGGCCTTTTGTTCAAAGCGGAGATACTTTGGGAGAAGCACAATTATAATTGCAAATATACCGCCTGGGGTAGCTGGAAGAGTCCAAGCATGCCTTACCTTAAATACACCTGGGAGTTCGTGGAGGTCTTCTGCAAAGGCGAGTACAAAAAGGTCGGGCGAGCAGAGGATATAGATATTACAGGCGATGAATTCAAAGAATGGGTCTACGCTAAATGGGATATTGCCCCTGAGTCGAGAATGAAGGAGCTAGGGCACCCAGCGGTGTTCCCCGAAGAGATCCCCTATCGCTTGATTAGATTGTTCAGTTACAAAGGTGATACAGTTTTGGATCCATTTAATGGAGTAGGTACGACGACTCTCGTGGCCGCAAAACTAAAGAGAAATTACGTTGGCATTGACATTTCAGAAAAATACTGTCAGAAGGCACGCGAGAGGCTACGAGAATATCAACTGTCGCTGTTATAGACCAGATATGCTCAGCGCACTTGAAAAGCGTGAAATTGCGTGTGTGGGGGGAGAGTACCTCGGATAAAGAAATACACGATAATCACACTTCCGGCGGTCAAAAAGGGGCGTTTTGTCTCGGCTTGTGGTTGAACATCGTGTATTTCCACATCCGTGGTACTCTTTCCGCCATCACCCAAATTCACAAATTGCCTGGCAAGCTGCTTGTATTTTAAGGTCGCTTTTTCCTTGTTGTTCGCTGCCAAAAGAAAGGCCCTCCTTGAAACTTGGAGGGCCTTGTGGGTTTGCCTGCAGTTGAGAAAATCGCGGTGATGTGGTAGAATTGGGGAGTGCTGCGCAATCTCAAAACATAAAGGAGTTGTCAATGAATGTACAGGAGATTCTCAAGAAACAAGAACAATACGTTTTCCCCAGTATGATCACCTACTACGAGGAGCCGTTGCCTTTCGAGCGAGGGGAGGGGCAGTACCTCTACGGCGTGGACGGCGAGAGGTATCTGGATTTCTTCGCCGGCATCCTCACCGTCAGTGTGGGTCACTGCCATCCCCAGGTCACGGAACGAATTTGCCAGCAGGTGCGCACTCTTCAGCACACCTCCACCCTCTACCCCCACGCCAACATGGTGAACCTGGCCGAGAAATTCGCTCAGATCGCGCCAGGAAAGTTGCAGAAGAGTTTCTTCACCAACAGCGGTACGGAGGCCAACGAGATGGCCATCATGTTGGCCAAGGTTTACACCGATGCCCAGGAGGTCATCGCCCTGCGCCACGGCTACAGCGGGCGCTCGGCTCTGAGCATGGCGCTGACCGGGCACGCCAGTTGGCGCATCGGCGGCACCCAAATCCTGGGCATCAAGCACGCCCACAACGCCTACTGCTACCGCTGCCCCTTCAACCGCGAGTACCCCGACTGCGACCTGGAGTGCGCCTACGACGTCGAGGAACTGATCCGGACTACGACCTCCGGTCGGGTGGCGGCCCTCATCGCCGAGCCTATCCAGGGCGTGGGCGGTTTCATCACTCCGCCGCCGGAATACTTCCCCATCGTGGTGGACATCGTGCGCCGGTATGGCGGCATCTTCATCTGCGATGAGGTGCAGACGGGCTTCGGGCGGACGGGTGAGAAGTGGTTCGGCATCGAGCACTGGGGCGTGGAGCCAGACGTCATCACCTGCGCCAAGGGGATAGCCAACGGTGCGCCGATGGGGGCTACCGTCGCTACGGCCGAGGTCGCCGACAGCTTTGAAGGGCTGACCATCGCCACTTTCGGCGGGAATCCTGTCTCCTGTGCCGCTGCCCTGGCGACGATAGAGGTGATCGAGGAGGAGAACCTGGCCAGCAACGCCCAGGTGGTGGGCAGCTACCTGCGAGGGAAGTTGGAGGAGCTAAAGGAGAAATACCCGCTGATCGGCGATGTGCGGGGGATGGGTCTGATGCAGGGCGTGGAGCTGGTCCGCGAGGAGAAGGAGCCGGCTCGCCAAGAGATCCTCCAGGTGTTCGAAGCCACCAGGCGTCGGGGACTGCTCATCGGAAAGGGCGGGCTGTACGGCAACGTCATCCGCATCGCCCCGCCGCTCAACATCGCCCAGGCCGACGTGGATGAGGCGGTGCATATTCTTGATGAGGCATTTGCGGAGGTGACGAGTTAGTGAGTGACGAGGCAACGTCGTGCCCGGTAAGCTCAAGTCAGCTAGTTGGTGGAAGTTCAACTCTCTCAGGGCCCGCGAGTTACCTTGTCGAGGTAGTTACAATGGCGGATTGCCTACAGCAGCAAAGAGTGATAGAATAGGGCTCGGTTTGTGGGAGGAGACGTTGGTGAGGAAAATAGCGACAATCTCTCTCCTGGTCGCTCTGCTCGTCGTCTCGATGAGCGGAAAGCCAGCAGCGGCAACACGGGCGGAGGTCACGCGCTTCAGGCCCGGCAGGGTTTTGGTAAAGTTCAAGGAAGGGGCTTCGGCTGCCGATGTGCGAGCCGCGCTCTCTCGGCGGGGGCTGTCCATCGAGCGCGAGATCCCCCGCTTGGGCCTCAAAAGCCTGGCAGTGCCCCCCGGTCAGGAGCTGACGATAGCCGAGGGCATGAGGCGTGACCCCGCCGTAGAATACGCGGAGCTCGATTACCTTATCTCGGTGGCCATAATTCCCAGCGATCCCCGTTGGGAAAATCAGTGGGCGCCAGCCAAGATCGGAGCCCCGGCTGCCTGGGAGATCGCTACCGGCAGTGAGGAGATCGTCATCGCTGTGCTAGACACCGGCCTTAAACTGGATCACCCTGACCTGGCGGCCACGGTTTGGACCAATCCTGGGGAGGTGCCAGCCAACAGCCTGGACGATGATCAGAACGGAAAGGTTGACGACGTTCATGGCTGGCATTTCTATCATCAATGTTCCGGTTCCGAGTGTCTTCCCTTTGAGGATGATGACCTGCGGGACGACAACGGCCACGGCACCCATGTGGCCGGCATCGCGGCGGCGGAAACGGATAACCAGGTTGGCATAGCTGGCATATCTTGGGGAGCTCAGCTTATGCCCGTGAAGGTGCTGGACGAATACGGCGATGGCTGGTACTCCGACGTCATCGCGGGTATCGTTTATGCTGCCGATAACGGGGCTGACGTCGTCAACCTGAGCCTGGGGGGAGAGGAAAGCTCGCAGGCCCTACAGGATGCAGTGAATTACAGTCATGCCGAAGGCGTGCTGTTGGTAGCGGCGACGGGCAACACTGGTGGGTCAGTGCTCTACCCGGCTGCTTGTGATCATGTGCTGGGTGTAGGCGCTACCGATGTGAATGACGTCCGGCCAGGATTCTCCAATTATGGGCCAGAAACGGATGTTGTTGCCCCCGGCGTTTCGATCTATAGCACCTGGCCTTGGTTAGACGGGTATTGGCACAAGTCGGGCACCTCTATGGCTGCTCCCCACACGGCAGGCCTGGCAGCTTTGATCTGGTCGGCCAGGCCGGACCTGTCCAACGATCGGGTGGCCTGGGTCATCTCCGAAACTGCTCGTGATCTGGGTGCGCCAGGTTGGGATGAGTACTATGGATGGGGGCGGATAGATGCTTATCGAGCCCTTCTCAGCGTGGGCTATTTCAAGCTTTACGTGCCTTTTCTCTCCCCGCTCTATTGACTCCGCCGGCCCGGCGCTGGCGAATCGGGCCAGCTTGTGCTATAATATGCGGGTATCTCCCAGAATAACATAGCGCCAGGTGCGCGGTGGCTGACGCGTGTGTAAAGGTTTGAAGTTTTGATATAAGGCTCTAGCCCCCGTCCCCAGGTGCGTTTTTGGCGGCCTGAGGCCTGTCCTGAGCCTGTCGAAGGGACGGGCCTTGGAGCTTGCATCAAAATTCCAGTTGGAGGTAGAAATCTAAATGCAGCAAGTTGGACAAGGAATATATGCAGAAACCGGTTATCGAGGGGGCAACGTGGGCTTCGTGGTCACCAGCGAGGGCGTGATCCTGATCAACACCCCCCTGTCGCCCCTGGAGGCTCGCCAGTGGCGGGAAAAGATCGCCGGGGTGACGGATCAAAAGGTGATCTACGTAATTAACACAGATTACCGCCCCGAATGTGTCGTGGGCAACCACATTTTTGGGGCCCCAGTTATAGCCCACGAGTTGGCCTGGAAGAAGATGAAGAGCTACGGCGATTCCTTCCGCCGCCACGTCGCCAGCCGCTTCGAGGACGAACCAGAGGTGGCCGCTGAGTTGGAGAGACTCCGCATCGTTACTCCTCGGATTACTTTCACCGATAAAATAGACTTGCATAAGGGCAACAAAGTGCTCAAGCTG
>SDBU01008256.1_pt1 | contig 11878 bp, 8 predicted proteins | sample 2277071 | NCBI WGS metagenome assembly SDBU01 (sample SAMN10397929, study PRJNA504765) | marine sediment metagenome | isolation source: marine sediment core GS08_GC12, 126 cmbsf | place: Arctic Ocean: Gakkel Ridge, Loki's castle | collected 2008
ATTATATTCATGAAAACTTATATTAGTCTTAACAAATTTAAGATTATTACTCTGAGTTAATAATTTCTTAGCTGCATCAGCAACTATAACTAAAATATTATTATGGGAATGAAGCTTTTGAGATAAATATCTCATGTATTTTAGCCCTTTTTCTTCTCTAATAGACCCTCCTGGCCACCAACATACGAGTTTTTTATCCTTTTTTTTATGATAAGTTGAAGAAACACAAATATTAGTATGAGGTACAGGCAAAACAGAAAATTTCCTTTCAAAAAAACATTCAAGTTGAGTTGATAATAATTCACTATCAGTAAAAAAAGTTGCATTTTGGGTGCCTATTATTTTACTGATTTTATCATGTAATATTTTATGCATTTTCCCTTTAAGGAACATTTGATTCAAATCAATTCTATACAAAAACCAAAACGCACTTTTCGGTCTTATAAAAAAAATAGCTAAATAAAGTGCTAATAAATGAACTAAAGTAAAATATTCTAAAAAATAAGCTGATTTAAAGTCTTTTTCTTTTGATATTTTCCAAAATATTTTCATAAAAGGAAATACATTCAATAAAGGTTTTATAAAATTATTCCATATAGATTTTTTTTTAGTTGCTTGATGCAATATCAATTTTTTTTTCCAATCTCTTGATAATTTTGATAATTTACATTTTTTGGGAATATATTTTATATGTGTCCAATGATTTATTCGTAGAGCCTCATCAAAAGCTTTATGATAATTATAATGATGTCCTGTTTCATCATAAAGACATGGTATCAATGAATATACAATCATAAAAATATTTTGTTATCTTTGACTCTTTTATCATATTATCAATAAGGCAATTTCTTGACCTTAGAAATAACTATACTTCGAAAAAATCCTAATTTTTTTACCATATATAAGAAAATGTCTTCTTTATAAATCATAAAATTCTGGCATTCATATACTATGATTTATTTTCTTTTTAAGAACCCAAAATTTCAACGTAATTTTCAGATTATTATTTTAGCATTGAAAATTTGATCTATTTTTGATTTAATATATTCAAAAATTTAAACATGTAAAATGAATTCAAAGTTTTTCCAATTAAAAAAGTTTATAAAATCTTTATACAATATACCTGCAATACCAAAAAAACGAAACCTACAAGTTTTATACAAAGAAGATTTATTTGTTCTTGTTGACGTAGGAGCAACTGGTGGTATGGATGGTAATTGGGTCGAAATTAAAGATTTTTGTCATTATATTACATTCGATCCAGATCCACGTGCTAGAATAATAAACTGCTATGCAAAGCATACCAATTATAATATAGGATTATGGTCAAAAAAAGGCACTCCTACATTATATTTAACAAAATTACCAGATGCATCTTCGATCTATCAACATAATCTTGAAGTTTTATCTGCATATTTGAATAATTGGTGCCATCAAATTGTAGATCATTCAAAAATTACTGTTGATACACTAGACAATACTCTCAAAACATCCGCAGATTTTATAAAAGTTGATGCAGAAGGAGCTGATCTAGAAATACTAAAAGGTTCTAAAAAGTCTTTATTTGATTCTTGTTTAGGTATTGAAGTAGAAGTCTCTTTTATTAATCGTCATAAAAATGCTCCATATTTTGCTGAAACAGATTCTTATTTAAGAGAACATGATTTTTTATTAATGGATATACAAGTAGAAAAATGGATTAGAAACAATAATACTTTTTCTTCAATATCCAATGCTCAATTAATTTGGGGTAATGCAATATATGTTCTTTCAAAAGAATCCCTCTTAAAAAGAATTCAAAATTTACCTCAATCTCAAAAAGACATTATTTTCATAAAATATATAACAATTTTGTTAATCTATCGTTTCCATGATTATGCAATAGAAATCTGTGATTATTTTAATAACAAAAATACTACAGAAAACAAGCAAATAACGGAAATTTCCGATTATTTTATCAATAAAAAATTTATATCTGAAAATTATATTAAGTCAGCAAGAGAACTTATTCAAACCTCATTACCTTCTCGTTTTGTTCATCTTTTTAAATTGATTATATCATTATTATTCTCTATTATTTTGATTTGCATTTTTTTTCTTTCTTCAAAACACAGAGCAAAAGCAATACTATTTTTCAAAGCTAGATTAGTCGATTTTGCTAAATTTATTTCGAAAACAATGAGATTTGGTCCAAATAATTGCTGCATTTATGGATAAATTATACGTATGCTGAGAAGGAGATAAATCTATATTTTTCTTATATTATTGCCAGATAGTGCAGTGTTGCTCATATCTATTGTCATTAAAAATATTAATATGTTTATTAACAGATTGACGTTTATAGAATTTAATTTTATTAATTAAAATCATGGCACCATAATTAAAATATTTTAATGATGACACTTCTAAAAAACGGAAATTTCGCAAATGAGCTTTTATCATTTTTTCATACTTTAATATATTTGATTGGGGAAATTTTTCTTTAATGTAAGTAAGTAATAAATATGCATACTCTATATCTGTACTTATATGCTTAGTATACGACTTTCTGTAATGTAATGATTTCATAAATAAGTTCTCTAGTTTATCTAAAGAAAATTTAGAAAAAGCATATTCTATACCAGCTATAGTTCTATGCAAATACCATGCACGTAAATCTTCTATTTCAGCTATAGGACTATTAGTGGTTTGTCCATCTGGATAATTTAAAAAATATCCCAATGTTTTTGAAATTTGCTTAGTTTTAATATGAGGAAGAATTCTATTTTTAAATTCTGTATCACCCGCTGCTTTAAATGTTGCATCATAATAACCAAAGCGATCATGAATTGATTTGCGGTATAGAGCTCCTACCCAAGATAAATAACAAGTTTCTAAATAAACAAATTCTTGCATGTATCCATCTCTATCATAAGTCATTACATCTCTTTTCCAGGTGCCATCTTCATCTACATCTGTTACAATAGTATTGCTTTGGACCCAATCTATCTCAGAATTATTATCTAATTCACTAGCTAATATTTCTAAAGCTGATGGAATTATCATCTCATCTACTCCTAGAAAAGACAGATACGACCCACGAGCTAACGATATCCCCCTATTCCAAGCACTTTGTATTGTTTCTCTTTGTGAAGTCTTCGCATAAATCATTGGAATATTCATTGATTGTTTCAAAGATTTAAAAACCTCATAATCATTCTTTGTGGATCCTGTTTCGACGAAAATTAATTCAGCTTCTTGCTTTTCAAAAAGAGACTGATGTTCTATCGAAGATAAAAATAAAGGCAACTTATCAGCAGCATTATATAATGATACAATAATTGAGACTCGATAAGTATTTTTTTCTCTATTATCATCAAATACAATATAATCCTTAGCAATATTACATTTTAAATGATGTTTGTAAGCTTCATTTAAAATATCTAAACATTTTTCTTTTTTATTTTTTTCTTTTCCAAACATCGCTAAAGCGACTTCAGCTTCTTTATGAAAACCATGTTTTTTTAACTCTAAAACTACTAAATCTAATCTATTAAATTTATCTTCTCCTGAGAGTTTCATAATTCTCAAATCATATACTAGTGCAACCAAAGAATTTCCAATAAATCTCGATAAACGAGCAATTTCTTGGCCTGTACTAACTCTACAATAATTATACTGCTTAGAAATAAAAAAATACTTTGCTAATTTTTCTTTCATTAATATTAAATTACTCTCAGAGAGTTTATTAACTTTTTTTATTAGATAATTGAACTCTTTGTACCTATAAACATGAAAAAAAAATCTTATTAAAGGATTACCTTTGCATTGTTTTATTAAAATCAGCTTTTTATTGAATAAATATTTAAGAGTTTCTGCTCTGATTTTTTTTGCAAATTTTAAAGTAAGACGCATAAATTGAAAATTAGCTGTTAAATTTAATATATTAATTATAATAGATTTATTACTCTTCTCAAGACTCTGTAATCGTGCATAGATATTTTCAATATATTTTAATGTATACTCATTAGCATTTTTATGTTTTTTATATATTTGTTCAAAAGGAAAATATTGAGAAGTTAGCTTCAGTTCATTAATTTTTTTTATTAAATTTGCTCGATAATTATCATAATTCAATAAAACATTTTTTATTCGTTTTAAACATGAAAAAATATTCTTTTTATCAATTGATATATATGGAAGCTCTTTTAAATTTTCATCAAAAAAATCTACGATACCAGCTCCATTTCCAACAGCTACTGGATTACCTAATAGCATAGCTTCAATACCCAAAAGATTTAATGTGTCATATCTAGAAGGTAATATCGTTAGAGTTTTTGCAGAAAAAATCCCTTCTTTTTGCTTGTTGTTAAACTCAGCAAAAAAATTAATGTCTATTGACCTTTTTTTTGCTAAATTTTTTAATATATCTGTAGATTTTATGTTATTAGAACATTTACATTCAGGTCCTATTATACTCGCTTTTTTATAAAGACTTTTATTCAAAGACCATAATAGATTTATAAAAATATCAGGTCCCTTTCTTCTTTCCGCACGCCCCAAAAATACCAATTCTGGCTTTCCATTCAACGGCCTTATTTCTTTAGGTTTTGGAATATCAATAAAATACAAAGGATTTACATATTCAGCCTTAATTTTTGTTTTTTTATCCCATTCTACAATATATCTTTTGCTGATAGCATATCTCAGATCAACACTTTCATATTGTAATTTTTCAATTTGTTTTAATTCTTCAATTTCATGGTTTGAGTCACTTTCCCAATCTAATTCAAAAGTTGTTGATAAATTACCATGCATTGCTAATACAAGTTTTTCATATTTAACGTTAAATCGTTTTAGTGCAGGGCGAATAAATAGTGTCATTAATCGATAATCAGGGATTTCAATTACATCAAAAAATTGACTTTTCACTGAATAAGCAATTCTATTAGCAAGCCTATAGCAAGTTTTTATCTGCCGTGTGTATTGATTGTCACTAAATTTACAAAAATAATATTTCCATTCAAGAATAAAAGCATTCAAAGGACGACTAGTATCCAATTTTTCTTTATTTGAAAAATAAAAAAAATTTATGTGAGAATTTTTTTTAATTAAATTCTGATATATTGTTGAACCACCTCCAACAGAATCAAATAAATCAAAATCTACAATTAATACCTTCATAACTTTTAACTATTACTCATTTTATCTTAAAAAGATTAAAGTATTTGAGTTTTTTTCAATAGAAAATTTTTGTAGATTGACAAGGAAAAAATCACTTAAAAACAAAATGGCATAAATTTGAATGTAGCATAAAGTACAAAAAGAATTCATATAGTTTTTTTTAGCAAGATCTGTAAAAAATGATGCTCTCGATATCAGCAAAGCAAAAAAGCTTAGCCAAGAGATAACCAGCTCTAAGAACAAGCGCCTTGGAATTAGAATTATTTTTAAAAGCAAAAGATTTATCTCGTAATCAATTTATGATATACAAACCTAAAAATAAATCTTCAAAATACAAGCATAATCACGTCTTTCAAAGAGCTTGTTGATGCTTAAATTATCATCATTGACTCAATTTTTAGTCATTGAAGAATTGAGCCATTCAATATTAACTGGAAGCTCGTACTCCCTAACAACACTTTCAATTTTACTTTTAATTTCGTCATTAATTGATTGATCTCTACATGCTGTAATCATAAATGCTTGCCCATGCCAACTAAAAGGAAATAGCGGCATAAACTCATAGTCTGGATTGTCCTTTTGAAATTCTTTGAGAGCTCTTCTCTCGCTAAATAGATTCTGGTTTTTGCCCTTATTTCGAGGCATAAATTCATCAAAAATGATGATTGTTCCTGGTTTTAATAAAGGAGGAAAAAAGTCCAAAACTTCTTTACATGCTTCGTAAACATCCGAATCTATAACTATAATATTTAAGTTCAAGTTATGAAAAAGATGTTGATTTAAAGCAAATAGTCGAGATGAAAACCAACCGGGTATTAAATTAAGTGTAGAAAAATCAGCCCCATGAGCATGCAAAAACTGCCTAACCGTTTCTAAACTACATGCATAATAACCAGCTTTCCAATAACCCCTTTTATAATCCTCAGATTCTGAAGGAAGCCCACAAAAAGAATCAAAACCAAAATATCGAAAATTTTGTCCTGTATAGGATTGTCCAATTTGTTGAGCCATCCATAGAGCAAATCCCTTGTAAATTCCAAATTCAAGGTACGCTCCATTTTTAAGCGATTCTGGTAAATATTGATCAAGTATAATAAAGCTCTTAGCGATAGCATTAATCAAAGAAGGAGAAAGAGTATCAAAATCTTGATGGATATTATTTTTATTTAGAATTCCTTGAACCACCGTCATGGCAGATTGTTCCAAAGAAACACTTATTTCCTTATTTTCACCTGCATGAATAGCAGAAAAAAAAAACATAAAAGCTATAAAAAATTTTAATAGACAAAATAGCGAAAAATTTCTTAACTTAAAAATCTTTAACATATCTTTATGTAGTTGAAATTTAAGCTATACAGTTTAAGTAAATTTGAGTTAAAAAAAACAATATTTGAGATCGTTGAATCAGTAAATAGCATTTGATTTACACATTTTTTTAAAGTTTTCAATAGTTTAATTTTTTGCATCAATACTTTTGCAAATTTCTTAAATCTAAAACTCCCAACATTAACAATGGGAAAAGTCAGTATGTTTTTTTATCTCTTTAGCAAAATTTTCATAACAATGAAAAAATTTATAATCATTTCTCATTTTTAATATTTTTGTTTTAATTTTTTTATCAGAACATATTTTTGTCAAAAGATCTAATAAATTATGTCGATCCCAATCAATAATAAGTTCAGATAAATTATATTTGTCTAACTCATAAGCCATCCATGTTTTTTTACTAACAACAGGGATTGTTCCAAATGAAATAGCTTCTACGAAAATGCCAGAAGTCCTATATTGATATAAATTTTCATGATATGGGAGTAATACTAAATCAGATCTGCTCATCCATTTACAATATTGGTCTCTTGATAAATCATTTGAAAGAAACAATACATTATTATTTATTTCAATGAAATTTTGAGCAGATTTAGCTAATATTAATTTTATCTGCACTTTGGAACTTTTTAAAATTTTAGATAAATGAATTATTCGATCCAAGCCCTTTTCTTTTCTTATTAATCCTCCAGGCCACCAAAAATATAAATCTTTGTTACTTTTTTTTGATGCTTTTTCAAATAAATACGTATGTGGAATTGGCAATACTACAAAATCTCTTTTATAGAACTTCTCATTTCTCTTTGCTACTAATTTACTATCTGTAAAACATTTGATATTTTCTCCACCTAAAAGGGATTCTAATAATCTTAAAATAATTAAGCTTATTTTACCTTTGAAAAACATTACATCAAATTCAAAACGAAATAGTAACCATAACTTTATTTTTGGCCTTATAATAAAAGAACAAATCAAAACTAAAAATAAAATTATTATATTAAAATCTTCAATAAAGATAATAGGCTGTTTATATTTTTTTAATTTTTTAAAAATTTTTAAAAATGGAATGAAGTTCTTAAAATTCTTAATCTTATTTTTAACATCCATTGGGTAAATCAATTTTTGCCAATCATCACCCAAAGGCTCTAATGAACAATTTTTTGGAATTATTTTAATATGTTTCCAATTATTTAGCTTTGCTACTTTTGTAAAAGCTTTATTATATTCATAAAAATGCCCCTCTTCATTTCGTAGAGAAGGAATAATAGAATAAATTGTAATCATTTTTCATTTATAATTTTTTATTTTTGAAACAAGTCAATATATGTTCTTTAAAATATTGAATTACTCTTCCCTCCATCTATTCTCAAACAAGAGCCTGTTATCCATGCAGCATTATCACTAGCTAAAAAAACAACCATTTCGCCTATATTTTTTCCATCACCTAAAACTGATAGAGGTATTTTTTTTATATCTTGTTGATCAAACTTTTTATTCACAATTTTTTTATCAATATTATTTTTTATAGCCAAATGTTTTATAAAATTCTTTCTAGCTTCATTGTCAATAATTCCTGGACAAATTACATTGGCAAGGATTTTATCTTTAGCAAATTTATTAGCAATATATTTCGTGAAATTGATTGAAGCTGCTTTAGTAATATTATAATGAGGGTTGTAATATCCAGGTTCTATTCCAGAAATAGAAGAAATATTAATAATTCTTGGATATTGAGATTTTTTCAACCATCTATGTGAATGTTTTACAAAATACACCATACTCATAACATTTAAATCAAATGCATTTATCCAATCTTCTTTATTTAAATCAAATATATCTCCAAATTGAATTGCTCCTCCAACATTATTAATTAAAATATCCAATTTACCAAAATGATTTATAACTTTAGAAATAATATTTTTGACATCATTTTCATTTGTTGCATCTCCAGCAATATAATAAATATCTTCTTTAGCATATTTATGGTCTTGAATAATTTTTTTTAAAACATCTTCTCTTCTTGAAGTAATAACAATTTTTGCTTTGGCTTTTAACAAAGCTAAAGCAATGTCTTTTCCAATTCCTTGGCTACTCCCTGTTATTAAAGCAATTCTTGAATTCAAATTCATAGTTATAATGCCTAAAAAATTGTCTTTTAATCCCATAAATCGTAAGTTAGTACACAAATATAACTTATGTAATTTTAGAATGACACCCAAAATATCTATTATATTTTGCAATTTTAATAATGCACACTTTTTGCACGACTCACTAGGTTCAATTGTAAAACAAACTACCCCTCCTTTTGAATGCCTTGTTATAGATGATGCTTCAACTGACAATAGTGTTGATATAATAAAAAAATATGAAAAAGATTTTTCTTTTATTAATTTTATTCAAAATACTAAAAATCAAGGAGTACTAAAAAACATTAGATTTGCTCTAAGCATTGCAAAAGGCGATTATGTTTGTTATTTTTCTTCTGACGATTCTTGCGAAAATACCTTTATAGAAAAAACTATCAAATGTTTAACTAAATATCCTAAAGCTGGACTAGCTTGTTCGATTCCTGCTTTTATAAATGCCGATGGAACATTTAAATATGCAGCTATTTTTCCAAAAAAGGTACCTGAATATATCCCTCCTGATCAATTAGTTACTTTAATAAAAAATAATTTTCTTATTGCAGGTCATACAGCCATAATTAAAAAATCATATCTAATTGAAGCTGGAGGCCATATTACCGATTTAGCATGGCATTGTGATTGGTTTTCTTTCTTAGTTATTGCTTTTAGATATGGAATCTGTTTTGTCCCCCACAAATTAGCGTTTTTAAGAGTGCAAAAAACATCTTATTCTAGTAATTCTTTAAAATGGCGAAAACAAAAAAAAGTTCTTGAAACCCTTTTTGCATTATTAAATATGAAAAAGTACAATGACATCAAAAATCATTTTATTCAATCAAATGTTCTTTTTGTTTTACCTAAACTTTCCGAATTTTTATTATTAAATAATAAACGTTACGGTCATTTTGTTAAATATAAAAAAAGACGCCTTTTACGAAGAATTATTAATACTTATAAGAATAAATTATCAAAAAAACTATTCAAATTTTAATATACATGAAATTTGAATAGTTTTTTTGATAATGCAAAAGGATCCTGAACTGTTAATCCCCCATCAATATATAGTGTCTCTCCATTTATAAAGGAAGCTGCATCCGAACATAAAAATAAAATCGTTTGAGTAATATCATATGGAGTCCCTGCCTTACCTAGAGGATGACATTTAGAAACTAGTTCTCTAAAATCTTCATTATTTGTGCAGTTATACATTTTTATATTTTCATCTTTTACAATAAGACCTGGTGCTATAGCATTTGTTCTAATTCCCATAGGAGCTGCATGAATTGCCAAATATCTTGTCATTTGAACGAGTCCCGCTTTAGCGATATGATATGAAGGAGATGCATCTCCGCAAACAGTTCTTGCTGCAATAGATGCTATATTAATAATTACACCTTTACTAGCTTTTCTCATAATTTTGATAACTTCTTGCGAGAAAAAGAAAGGTCCTTTGAGCATTACATCAATTGATTCATCCCAATTTTCTTTTGTCTCATCCAATAAATTTAACTTTTGACCAGCGCGTGCATTATTAATCAAAATATCAATTCTTCCAAAATCATCGTAAATCTTAGAAATACAATCAGAAAATTCATGCTGATTTCTTAAATCAAAAGGAATAAATTTGATACGCATGCCTTTTAATTTCAATTCTTTTTCAAGAATTTCGCCTAGTTTTCTGTTTTTATCTAAAAAAACAACTGTAGCATTCATTTCTGCTAATTTTTTTACTATGCTCTTGCCTAATCCTTGATTTCCACCAGTTACCAAAACCACATTATTTTTTAAATTTATATTAATCATGATTTAATAAACCAAATGCTTGTTCAATATTATAAAGACTATCCAATGAACGCCAAATTTGCTGATTAGGATAAGAAAAAGAAAAGCTTTTTGCATCATCTAATTCTTCATCCATAATTTTTGCATGGTGATTAGGATGCTTAAAAATAACATAAGGAATTTCACTAAAAATAGCAGCTTGACATAATCCAGACGCCATCCCTAAAAAACCATCTGACACACTCATCATAGCGAGCTGAGTTGATAGGGATAAATCTAGATCATGCGCAGATATTATACCTGGAATTTGTAAAATTTCTTTTGAAATTTGATCTTTTCCAATTAAAATAAAATTCCTTTCTCCCAATTTTGCTCTTTTTTGAAAAAACAGTAACCATTCATTAATGTTTGCATTACTTTCTAAAGTAGAACAAGAACCTACTTGTTTTAGATGTACTATGAAATTTTTGCCTGAATATTTTTTAAGAAAGTTTTTAGCTTTTACTACTTGTTCATTTGACCATTTTAATATTGGCTTTTTTTTTGTTAATTTATACAAATATTTAATTCTTTTAAAACTCTGGTAAGCTTTATCATTATCATCTACTAATTTTCTCTCAGGCCATAAAAAAGCGGCATCATCAGGAATTTTTTTGCAAATTTTCAGATTATTACCCAAAATGTCTTGGTAAAACGTCAAATATTGTTTTGATGACTCAAAATCACAAAATAATTCTCTGTTTTTTATTTGATAATATTCACAAAACAAATCAATTTCTTGTTTTAATACAAGCAATCCTCCCAAAGATACATTTGCTTTTTTCATAGGAAATGTTACATATAAATTACTATTTTTCTGTTGATGCATTTAAATCTCCTTTTAAACACATAAAACAACAAATTGTATAGGAAAACATCTTTTTGGACTAGATTTTTTTTATATTAAAAATGCCAAGTATATTTTTGTAACAAACACTAAAATTTGATTGATTTTTATGATGCAAATCATTTAAAATTCATATAAAAAAATATCATTAAAAAAAACAAAGAAAATCATTTTATGACTACTGCAAAAGAGCCTCAAAATCAAATTCAATTTGATAATTACTCAAAAATTGGAGCTGTGAAATTAGGTCCATACTCATCTCATATCTGGAGAACAGATCCTAAACATCTTTCTTTTCTATTATCTCGATATAAATTCTGTTCAAAAATATTACAAGGCAAACAAAAGGTTCTTGAAATTGGCTGTGGGGATTCCATAGGAATAGCTATTATTTTACAAACTGTAAATCAAGTACATGCAATTGATTTTGAACAGATAGTAATAGAAGATTCTATTAAACGAAATGAATATCCAAAACGTTGCACATATCAAGTTCATGATATAACAAAAAATGCCTTGCAAGAAAATTTCGATGCAGCCTTTTGTCTTGATGTAATAGAACATATTCCATCGGCTTTAGATAATAAGTTTATGC
>SDBU01008257.1_pt1 | contig 11878 bp, 10 predicted proteins | sample 2277071 | NCBI WGS metagenome assembly SDBU01 (sample SAMN10397929, study PRJNA504765) | marine sediment metagenome | isolation source: marine sediment core GS08_GC12, 126 cmbsf | place: Arctic Ocean: Gakkel Ridge, Loki's castle | collected 2008
CTCACCCCAGGAAGATAGTATGGGAAGAAAATATCCATTTTCCTATCCATTCCAGGATTTGAGTAATGTTGTCCTTTCCCCCCATCGAGCAGCTTCACCAATGAAAGATTTCCCTTGGGACGAGGTAATTGAAAATATCAAACGCATGGCAGAAGGGAGGAATGATTTTCTTAATATCGTTAATTTAGAGGAAGGATATTGAATACAAAATCAAAATTAATGATTTTAGATATCCTTTTGTGTGTGTTAGGTCTTATGTTTTAGCTTAACTTTAAAACAATTTTGTTTATTGTATTATTACATTTCGATAAATCATTCTCAACTTATTATGAAAATTAGGTGTGAATAGAAATTGTTAAAAAACATATCGATTTTAAATGGTAAAGACAGCTATTTAAATAAAGATTTTGCATTTGCATTCAAAAATCCTGAAGCTTTTCCACTGATGTTAAAGATTATCGATGAAGAGTTAACTTCCAGGGGTTTTTTCGATGAGGAACTTGTAATAGATATTATAACCTTGAAGATAATTTGCTATAAAATGAGATATCCCTTTCCTTTGTTTGTATCGTTAACATACGATGATTCCTCTCTTCCAGAACAAATTATACCAAAGTTGCAAAAGCTTATAAAAGTTATTAGAAATTTCTTAGAAAAAAAAAACATAAAGGTAGATAATATCCCTGGAAATATAAATGAATTATTTGATAACCTATGCTCACCATTAATTGAGGATTTATTAATGCTTCGACCAGCGAAAATTAGTGTGGTAGGGTTCGATTTTGTTGGAAAATCCTCGATTTGTGAGATGATTCTAAATGGAAAAGTTCCACGCAAATATAAAGAAACAACTCACATGAAAAACTATAAATCTAAGTTATTTGGAATGCCTATTTTGATATGGGACATACCTGATCAAGGGGATATAAGTGAAAATGTGTGGCGATCTTTCATATTAGGGTCAGATGCCGTGATAATTGTACTAGATTCAACTAAGAAAAACGTGATAGAGAGCAAGTTAATGGTAGAAGTCACAGATAAGATAATCCCCCATGCGGAATTACTAGTTGTAGCCAATAAACAAGACTCAGATGACGCTTTAACCCCTGAAGAAATTGAAAATATTTTAGGGATTAAAGTTTTCCCATTTGAAGCAAATAAGGTTGAAAATAGCATTTTAATACAAACCCAAACAGCTAAATTGCTTGAGATTAAAGCGGGAGGTATAGATTATTCTAAGGAGGATTTTATAATCCAAAGAAATGATTAGAGTACATTTTTTATAATTATCTTATTTTCTTTTTTTATATACAGTTTTACCTCGTATTATAGTTTCGAGAACTTGAATTTCTTTTATTTTATCTTTTTCAATTTCAAGGGGATTTTTATCTAGTATTACAAAATCAGCTAATTTTCCAACTTCGATGCTTCCTTTAACTTTTTCCTCAAAAGCAGCATAAGCCCCATTTATCGTATATGATTTTAATGCTTCGAACATACTGATACACTCTTCAGGGATTAAATTATTACGAGTAACTAATGCATGAAGACCTAAAATTACGTCAGGGTCTTCCACCGGACAATCTGAACCTGACGCTAAGATAACTCCCGAATCCGTTAGAGATCTATAGGGGTATGTATATTTACATCGATCTAATCCTATTCGTTTTTCCAACCACGTGTATTCTGAATTAATAAACTGTGGTTGGCATGAAGCAATAATTCCATAATCTTTCATATCCTTAATTACATCCTTAGTCAGCATTGATGCGTGTTCTATTCGATGTCTATGGTTTTCTCTTGGAAATTCTCTTAAAAGCTTTTTATACAAGTCCATACAAATTCTATTGCCTTTATCTCCAATAACATGAATAGCAATTTGAAACCCATTGTTATGTGCTACCTTCATTTTATCATAAATCTCCTCTTCATCAACTATACAATATCCACACGAGTCAGGAGCATCTGAAAAAGGTTCCCACATGCAAGCGGTTTTCGCCCCAAAAGTCCCATCAAGGAACAATTTCAATGTACCAACCTTAAATTTACTGTCTTCCTTTCCCCCATCCAAAGGTAATTTTTTTAATCTTTTAAGGTTCTTTGGTTTATCTGTAGAAATGAATGCATACCAATTTTGAAGAATCTTGTCTTGGATAGATTTATAAATAGGAATCCTTGTTGATTGAATAATCCCGTGTAAGGAAGTAATACCTTTCATTGCAAACATTTCTGAAGCTCTACTGGCAACATCTTGCATTACCCCATAATTGGAGTTTAAAAACTTAGAAATTTTTGATCTTGCAATATAAAGTGCGTTTTCTGATACAATACCTGTCAATTCACCTTTTTCATTTTTTCTAATCTCTCCACCTACAGGATTCTGCATCCCTGATTGAAACTCGACCAATTCTAAGGCTCTCGTGTTCATTATTCCAATATGACCATCATATCTGATTATAAAAACGGGATGATTAAGACTTGCATCATCTAAATCCCACCTATCAGGCAAGATTGGAACATCAAACTCTTCCTCTCTCAAATTCAATCCAAATATTAATTCTCCTTTAGGTTTCTCTTTGGCATGATTTCTTAAAACTATTCTAAGTTCTTGTAAACTCTTAACATTAGAAAGATCTAAATTTAATTGTAAGAACATAAATGCTAGTGGGTGCATGTGACAATCAATAAAACCAGGAAGTAGGGTATTTCCTTTCAGATCAATCGATCCATAGATTTTGCCTAGGTCTTCTTTTACTTCTTCTAACTTCCCAACAGAAAAAATTTTCTCATTTTGTATCCCTATAGCTTCAACATTCGGTTGGTATTCATTCATAGTGATTATATAACCATTATAAAACAACTTTCTTTCTAAAATCTCTTCAATCATTAAAGAAACTAACTCTTATTTTATTTGAAATATATAATATCAATAAAACATATAACATTCTAAAATATAACTTAAGAAAAATATTATAAATATGAAATAATTCATAGGATTAGACGATTGGAGATAAGAAAATGAAGCCATCTATCTTGAAGAAATTAAATTTGATCATCGAAGAAGCTAATAATTTGAAAAACAAAAATAAATTTGGAAAAGCAGTTGATAAGTTCGAACAGGCTTTAAATTTTATAAATATCAAAGTAGATGATCCAAGTGAGAAGAAAGTTGAAATTGAAAGTATAAGAAACGCTATTAATCAAACATATTGTGTTGAGATTGAAAACATTGTTCAGGAGTCAAAAAAACTTTCAATCCAAAAAGAGTTTGATGATGCTAAAACTAATTTTCAGAAAGCCTTGAGAATAGCTAAAGATAAAATTGATGATCAAGAACTCAGGGATATTGAAATAAATGATATTAAGGATTTAATCATTCATATTGAAATTGAAAAACTTTTAATTAAGGGGGGTAAGGTTAGAGACGATGACAAGAAGTCTGATGAAGCGCTAAAAATATTTAAAGATAGCATAAATTTGGCAGAAACCCTTCAGGAGACCGATGGAAAAATAGAAATTTTAGCAACAATTAAAGCTGAAATTAATCATACTAAGGAATTGCAATTTAAGGCTATTCTGCAGCAAGGAACTGAATTGAAAAATTCAGGTCAACTTGAAGAAGCAATCAAAGTTTTTGAAAAATCTAAAGATTTCATTGAAAATTCCTTTTCTCCCGATACAAAGAATACTGAAATCGTTAATATTAAGAATTTAACGAATGAAATCTATTCTACTCAAATTAAAGCAATAATTGAAAAAGGTAAAGAATCTGTACAAAAGGGATTAACTGATAATGCGAAGACTGAGTTCAATGAAGCGTTAAAAATTGCAGGAAAAATGTATGAGTCTGATCTAAAAAATCTGGAGATTAGACTTATTGCAGAATCGCAAAATCCTATTTACATTAAAGAAATTCAACCAATCCTTGATGAGGGAATAGAACTGACAAAAAGGGAGAATTTTAAAGAATCATTATCAATGATAAAGGAAACCGTCAGTGTTCTCAATAAGGCATTAGATATTACAAATTCTATGGTGAATTCAGAGAGAAAGGAAATAGAAATCAAAAAAATTAGTGATGCCATCAACCAAGCATGTTTACCAGGAATTAATATAATCAAAGATAGGTCAATGCAATTAATAGGAAGTGCCAAAGATGAAGAGGCTATTAATGAAATTTACATTGCCTTAAGTTTGGCTAAGCTTATGGCATATCCAGAAGGTAAAAATAAAGAACTAGAAGATTTGAAGAATTTAGTAAATAAAGTATATTCTACAGAAATAAAAAAAGTATTAAAAAAGGGAAATGAGTTATTAGAGAAAAAAGAGAACGAAAAAGCTTTAGATATTTTCAACGAGGCATTAAACATAACAAATAAAATGTACTTAACAGATGAGATGGATAAAGAAGTAAATATGATTAAAAGTCTAATTTATGAGACTGAAGTTAAATTACTAGTTGGAAAAGGAAAAATATCGGAAGAACAAACCACTAAGGAAAAAGAAATCGAAAAACTCAATAAAAGATTCGAATATGCTAAATCCATAGAGGATGATGAACGTAGAGCTGAAGAAATGAGCAAGATTAAAAAACTAATTGATGATGTTCATTCAGAAGAAATAAAATTGTTAATAGAACAAGGAAATCACCTTGCAGACCAGAAATCATTTGAGGAAGCATTCAATTTTTATGAAAGAGCATTGAGAGTAAACAAAATGATGGAAGAACCTGATGTTAAAAATAAAGATTTGATTAAAGATAGCTATAAAAAAGAATTAATTAAAAAAGCAAGGATTGAAATTGAAAAGGGAGAATACGACATTGCAATTGAAGATTGCAAGCGATCAATGGATTTAGATATAAAATTAGTAGAGGCGTATGTATGTACAGGAATTGCATACTATGAAAAAAAAAAGTACCAAATGGCGATTGATTCATATAAAGAAGCTGTAGAATTAGATAATAATAATGTAGAATCTTTACATAGCATAGGACTCGCATATGAACACTTAAATGATCTTGAAAATGCGAAACACGCGTATGAAAAAACTTTGGAAATTAATCCAAAACATACGAAGGCTTATTATAATCTAGCAAATATTTATAAACAATCAGAAAATCTTGATAAAGCCATTGAGTATTACATTAAAACAACCGAATTAGAGCCCGATTTTGCTATAGCATGGTTTTTTCTTGGAAGCACTTATTTCGATAAAAAAGATTACAATTCTGCCATTGAGCATTTAGAGAAAGCGATTAGATTAGACCCTAATCTTGTTAATGAGGTAAATCCTCTAATAAACGATTTAAAAGGAATTATTGATAAGCTTCACCAAGCGCTTTCACTATTTTTTCTTGATAAGAGATAATCCGTAACTTATTTTAACTTCTTTTTATCATCACTATAATTTTAAGTGTTTTTTCGCGTTATATAAGATATATCTATAATGTAAGGGAAATTTATTTATCACTTAAATTATGGAGAATACAAATAGAAGTTATTAACCCTTTACAAAAGCATAGCTCTAAGAAATTTTGGACCTAACGTAATTTTAGAGAGCATTGGAAGCATCCCAAGAAGTTTTTCTCCTACGTATCTGTCATTAGCTATTTTATGTGTAGAAAGATCCTGGTTTATATATGCCTCATATATGTATCTTCTAGCAGTAGCGTTTTCGCTTAGCAACTTCGTATAGTAACGCCAAAGAGACTTTACGTAAGAACCTTCATTGTAGATTAAGTATTCCATGGCATTTCCATTTCGAAAATATTTCATTAAAATGCGTTTTACTTCTTTATCGTATTCTTGAAGATCAGATCTTTTAAAATCGCTTCCCTCTTCAAACAAGCGTTTTACTATTTTTGCAGCTATATCCGCAGATGCTACTCCGGCCAACAAACCCTCATAAAAGAATGCAGTGACTAATCCTGCTGCTTCCCCAATAACAAGAATTCGATCGTTTGAAAACTTTTTAATGGGGTGTTTGGAGATATCCCCAACAATGGCAGTTTTTAAATTATAATTTAATCCCGCGACAATTGGTTGAATCGGTTTGTAATTTTTCAAAATTCTGTCAAGTTTAGAAATGATTTCTTCCTTTGTTTGTCCCTTTTCACCCAGAAATCCTGCAGATATTCTTTCAATTCCCTTATTAAAGAAAAACGGCCCATTAGTTGAGATCTTAGGATTTATATGAAATGTGTAATTGAAATTTAAATTTTCGCTTATTTTATCTTCATCCCCAAATAAATGAACATAAGTTCCAATGTAATGATCTGGTATTTGAAATCCTAAAGAGCGCTGCAATTCAAAACCTCGTGAGCCAGTTGCTAAAACCAATAACTTTGTTGAATATACTTCTCCCTTACTATTTATCAATTCTAGATGATCATGATGTTTAGTGATATTCGAGATTTTTTCACTAGTTTTGAATATTCCTCCTTGTGACTTAAATAGATTAATGAGTTCACTTATGAGATTTTCTGTATAACTAACATTTCCTAAAGGGATCCCAAATTCTGTAGAATCTATGACACCATTAAATTCATCACTCATATAATTCGATGTAGTATGCTCACACGGGAAGATTGTTTTATTATCCCAATCAACTATATCTCTAATAAATGGTTTGTTATGCTCGGGAAATATGTTGGTTCTTAACGGTATTTCTTTCCTATAATCTTGAGCTTCGATTAGAAGTGTTTTAGCATATTTTGAAATCTTAGCCGAAAAAGTGGTACCTGATATCCCAGCACCAATGATTATAACATCATACATATTATTAAACCTAACCATTGAATTGAATTAGATTAAAAAATGCATTTTCGGTTTTTAATTTTTAGGATTAGGAATAAATGAGATTTAACAGATTTAACTTGAAGTTTATTTATCTAATCCTGTAAAAATTTTGAGAAGTTATATTATGTTGATAATCTTCTCAGCAATTTTATCTAGATTTACTTCAGCCATGCCTAGTGGCACTGTATTGTCATAAAGAATTACTATTAATAGAGGATCTAACTTCCAAGGGATATCTATAACTTTTGAAACAACCTTTTGGCCATTTTCTAAACGTTGGTACATTTCTGGAAGAGTTAACGCACCAACTTTATACCTAATTTCTAATTCTTTTAAGGAACTAACTAAAATCTCATTTGGAAGTGAAGTATAGATGACATTTCCTTGGATTGTGAAAATTGCTGCTCCAACAATTTCGTTTTCATACATTAACTCTTTAAATGTATCTATTATTTTCTTGTAGAATACCTTACTCATGTATATCTCTTCCTCCCCAGTAATTAATGAATCAACTATTTCATCAAATTTCGGTTCCTCAATTTGTTGATAATCTTTTAATTTACTCGGATCAGGAAATAATTCAAAGAATTCATCAGCTATTTTTGATAACCGAGAGGTTACAAAAATGAGACTGGCGCTTGAATCCGATAAGATGATAAAAATAAAATCATCTTGAACTCTAAACACAAACCTTAATTCACTCATTTCAAGGATTTCAGGTGTTTTTTTTGCTATTATTTTCTCAGAAAAGGAGAAAATAGCGGAGAAAAAGGGAGTAATCAAATTCACTTCAAGATTTTTAAAATCATTTGTAAAGAAACGGCTATATAAACAAACACCTGAAGTTTTCATTATAAATAGAGAATGAATTTTCAATGAGCAAATTACCTAACACTTCTTATAAGTTTATTTAAAGGATTTTATTCTTAAAAGGATTTTCATAGTAATTTATTTGAAGAAGCCTCTTAATCATGCTTTTAGGAATCAAGATCTTTAAAAATTTTAACTTCTTTTATATAATAATCAATAACAGTTAGTAGGGACATAAATGTCTGATCATGAGTTAGAAAGGATAAGATTGAGGAAAGCAGAGATGCTCTTGAAACAAAAATCAACACCGAAAGGGATTATTAAGATCCAAGATGAGAATGAATTTAATAAATTATTAACAGATTTTCCGGAAAAGATTGTAATTATTGATTTTTGGGCTGTTTGGTGTGGTCCCTGTAAAATTTTTGCACCTGTTTTTGAAAAACTTCACCAAGAATACCAGCATGAATTTCTATTCGTGAAGGTTAACGTAGATGATAACCCAAATATCGCTCTGAAATTTGGAGTTTCCTCAATCCCAACAACGATGTTTTTAAAAGGGGGGATACTTTTAAAATCAATTGTAGGATCTATTAACTATACTGCATTAAAACCAATTTTAGAGCAATTTAAACTATAGAATTTAACCATTAGGGTAGTATTTAATTAAATATAACGGGGATAATCATAATCGATTTTAGAACTTGATTTGATTATATTTCAATAGTGAAGAATATAAAATCATGGCCTGTAATAGTTGGTGCTTCTCAGTATACTCAGCCTAAAGAAACAAAAAATCCACTAGATCCGCTTAAATTAATTGCCAAAGTGAGTCAATTAGCGATAAAAGATACAGAGATAACAAATATAAAGGAATTTATCGATGCTGTATATCTTGTACATTTTGCAAGTTGGTCTTATGAGGATGCTCCAGCAGAACTATGTAAGACGCTTGGAATAAAACCAACTACTAAAAGTTTTTCATCTGGAGGGGGCAATACTTCTTTAAGACTTCTCAACGAATCAGCTCTTTCTATAACTGAAGGAAAAAGTAAGTTTATTCTCCTGACGGGGGGAGAAACATGGTATTCAACAAGTTTAGCACGAAAAGGTAAGAGAGTTTTAAATTGGTCCCAACCAAAAGTATCAAAATATACAGAAGCCGGAAAAATGAAAAGCTTAAGCGAATTTGAAGTTAAATATAAGTTACAAACTCCTTCAATTTCATTTGCACTCCTTGAAACCGCTTTAAGGGCAGCCTCAGGGAGGAGCTTAGAGGACCACCAATTGTCTATTGGAAGACTTCTTGAAAAATTCAGTCTAGTAGGGTCTAATAATCCTTTTTCGTGGTTAAAAAAACCCCGCACTGCTAAAGAGATAATTACTCCAACCCAAATAAATCGTAAAGTAAGTCATCCATACACTAAATATATGTGTTCCAATCCATTTGTTGATCAATCAGGTGCGATTTTGCTAACCTCCCAAGAATTTGCTGAAGAACTAAATATTAAACCTTCTAAATGGATTTATTTAATGGGAGGTGGGAATTTACAAAACATTTATAATTTAACTCAACGACCCAGTTTGGTTAACTCTCCGGCTGTAAAACATGCATCAAGATTATCTCTTGCTCAAGCGGGACTCAAAATTGAAGATATTGATCTTTTTGATTTTTATAGTTGTTTTCCTTCAATGGTACAGCTTATACGTAATGCATTGAAAATAGAGGAAGATGACCCACGCCCGCTTACTATAACTGGTGGAATGGCGTTTTCTGGAGGACCATGGAATAATTATTCTCTACATCCAGTAATAACTGCTGTGGACCTTATCCGGAAGAATTCTCACTTAAAAATTATGCAAGTAGCAAACGGAGGATATAATACCAAATTATCTGTAGGAATTTATGGGAAAACGCCCCCTCAAAAACATTGGAGCAATGATGAATTTTTAGAGATGCAAAAAGAAATTTTAAAAGAAGAACTTCCTAAACCTGTTGATAAGGCGAATGGAATCCTTACTATCGAAGCCTATACTATTATATATAAAAGAGATGGAACGCCAGAGTATGGAGTTGTTCTTGGATCTCTTGAAAATGGTTCACGCACACTCGCATTACTAAAGGAAGAGTCTATTAAACAACATAAATTGAGTCAACAGGAATTAGTGGGAAGAGATTTCAATGTCTATTATGATGATACAACTGGTTTTAATTATCTAAAAATAGAAGTTATAGAATTAACCTAAATAGTTCTCATTTCTTTCTTTTGAGTTTAATGATGTTATATATAAGGGCAATTATAAATCCAAAGAAAAAGAATGATACTATCCAACCCCACAATGAATCAATAGAGAGGGCTCCAAACAAGAAAGAATAGGTAGCAGCCCATTCGATGATAATATATTGGGACATGTCTGCTTGTTTTTGACCTAAAATCAATCTTGAGAACCATATCAAGTAAAAATTCTACTATTAAATAAAAGAGAATTAAAATTAGAAAGGTTATCATTCTAATATTTGTTCCAATTATAATATAATTAATCAATATTAGGAGAATAGGAAGAATCATAACAAAAAGAATAATTCCAAACACTTTCACTTTATCTGTCTTGTTATTAGCCGTTAATATAAATACGCATATTATAGAAGAGAAAAAAACTAAACTCGAAATAATAAAAATCCAATCAACTAATTCCATTATCATTTTTACACAACCTTATCCTTATTTTATTCTTTATCTTTTCTTAAGGAACAAAAAAAACTAATTTAATAGTTCAACAGTCCAATTTGGAAAACTCGATTCCTCTCCAATTTAGAGATAAAAAACGATTACATTTGTTACATATGAAAATGGATGGTTTACGTGAAAGGCTGTTCTTTTCAAAAGATGATTCTTATTAAACAAAATTTGGAAAGGATAGTAATTATGGAAGGTTATGACTTTAACAAATATATAACATTTGTTGACCAAACTTTAAATAAGATCGTTCACCCTACGGGAGGTAGATTTGTGTATGATGAAGATATACTTAAGTTTGTACTTCATTTTCTTCTTAACATCAAGGAAGGCTTTTATAATTTAGGCGATTTGAAAACAGTAAAACCGTCGTTACCTAAAATTTGGAATATCCTTGAATTTATTCAAAACAATCCTTACAATCCGATAATCTTCAGAAGTGGGATAAAAGTTGGAGTCTTTGGTGCAAAAAAATATGAACTGGTGGAGTCACCTCTTTATAATGCATTATCTTTTACACAGCGCATTGTATTATACTTATTTTCAAGAAGAGACAAATATGGGTCTTTTTTAAACAGTTGGGCTTTAGATAGGATAAAGAGTCAAATGGGGCGATTATTCTATAAAATAGGGTACAATAATTATGAAATTACTCCTGATGGAATGTATATGGGATATAAAATTCAAGAAATTATAACTCAAATTCTTGATGGTACACTTACACTAGAAAGTGGAATCTGTTTAATAAAAGATCCTCAACATTTTATAAGGTATAATAGATACCCCGTTGTCAGCAAGAATTATCGGCTCCAATATCCTCTTGAAGTAGTTTACCTGTTTTGGAATAGTAGAAAATATTTTGGTTTAGATTATGTTTAATAGGCTATTTCTTCACTCCGTCAATTAGATAGTCATGTGTTTTGCATTATCGCTTTTTTCTTTTTCATCATTTTCGTTTTCTATGAAGAAGAGATTTTGCTCTTTATGCACGGCTGTTTTGACTGTAAAATGACATGTGATATTTCCCTCTAAGAGTTCAATCTTTAATTTATTCCCCTCAATTCCCTTGTCTAAAGCATAAAATACATGATTTGTTAAGACATCTACTTTTTCTTGATAAGCTTTTTTAAATTTAGGTAGATCGCGATTTTCCTTATATGAATATGTATACAATTCGATTAACCCGTCAATTTCTTCTTCTATGAACGTAGCATTATTATTGTTTATTAGGATGCCAGCCTTAAAGTTACTAAATAAAACATCACTCATGTCTTTAAATTTTTTTTTAAAAAGAATTTTAAACTTTTGCTTTATAGGTGTCATTTTCTTTAAACTTCCTTGAGTAATTGAGTATATAGCTTAATTGCTTCTTTTTTAACTTTAGGATCAGCAGCATAACGAGCATAACTACAAACAGTAATTTCTCTTAATCCCGTTTCATTACCTAAAATCCGAGCTTTTTCTTGGGGAGTCTTATTCAATCTTTTCCAATTTTTAATTATGTTGTACCTTCGTTCCCTTACCTGATTG
>SDBU01008258.1_pt1 | contig 11876 bp, 10 predicted proteins | sample 2277071 | NCBI WGS metagenome assembly SDBU01 (sample SAMN10397929, study PRJNA504765) | marine sediment metagenome | isolation source: marine sediment core GS08_GC12, 126 cmbsf | place: Arctic Ocean: Gakkel Ridge, Loki's castle | collected 2008
ACCTGGCGCTGGAGCGCAGCGGCTACGCCCGGCTGCTTCAGGAGGACCAGGAGCGCGGCGAAGAGCGCTGGGAGAACGTGAAGGAGCTGCGCGGCTCGGCGGAGCAGTTCGCAGACGCCCCCGACGGAACCGACCAGAGCGACTCTCGCGACCGGCTTGCCGAGTTCCTGGAGAACGTCGCCCTCGTCTCCGATGTCGACCGCATGGACGACGGCCGCCAGGACTCTATCACCCTCATAACGCTCCACCAGGCAAAGGGCCTCGAGTTCGATGCGGTGTTCATGATCGGTCTTGAGGAAGGGCTGCTGCCGCACTCGCGGTCGATGGACGACCCTGCACAACTGCAGGAGGAGCGACGCCTGTGCTACGTGGGCATGACCCGCGCAAAGAAACGGCTGTACATGCTACACGCGTTCCAGCGCGGGTTCCGCGGCACCCGCGGCCCGACCATACAGTCCCGCTTCGTAGATGAACTGCCTCCGCATTTGGCGACGTTTCGCCAGTTCCACGCACCCGGCCGTCGGGCGCGGCGAGGATCCCTCGGCGCTCACGAGGACAGACACGACCCGCTGGCCATCAAGCGAGCCGCGACCACCCCGATGCCGCCATCGGCAGCGAAGCCCGCGCAACTGTTCGCACCAGGCGACAAAGTACGCCACGCCGCGTTCGGTGAAGGCGTGGTCGTGAGCACGAAACAGGCGCGCGGAGACACCGAAATCACCGTCGCCTTCGGGGCAGGGCAGGGCGTCAAGCGCCTGATGCTCAGCTTCGCGCCGATGGAGAAAGTCGAAGCCGCGGAGACGTCCGCCGTGCTGCCTGAAGAGCCGAGCGAAAGGATAGCGGACCCGATCGTGCGGACGTTCGGGAGACGGGCCCGGGAGCCGGACCCATTCATCGACACTCCGTGATGCACCCCGGGCGCGAGCCGAGCGTCGCGCCAGGTCTTTCGAGGTCGGTGCTCGGCAGCGCTATTCGCTGCCGGCGCCCGCCACCTCCCCGCGTCCGTGCTCCTTGAGCCACCCTTCCCGCCAGACCTCCATCAGGATGAAGTCAAAGCCGTCGCGGGACACCGGGCGCACGGGCTTGAAACCCGCCTTTCCGAAGGAGCGTTGCGCCCGTTTGTTCTCGGTCAGAGTGTGCAGGTACACGCGCTCCAGGTCCGTCCCGGAGAACGCGTGGTCCAGCACCGTCCTCACCGCGTCCGTGCCGTACCCCTTCCCCCAGTACGACCGGTCGCCGATCACGATCCCGAACTCCGCCTGACGCTTTGCCCGGTCGATGTCGTAGTACATGCAATTGCCGATGTGACGGCCGTCGCGCGTCTCTATCGCAAGCCGCAGGGACCACGGCCTTGGATGTGCCAGGTCGTCGCGGTACAACCGGACGTAGTCCTCGAGACTCAGGTTGATGGGCGCGGTTGCATCCAGCCCCGCCAGCTCGGGATCCGCCCGCCACGAGTAGTCGGAAACGGCGTCCTCCGGCACCTTCGTCCGCAGGACTACCAGCTTCCCCTCAAGAAGGACGGCTTCCGTCACTGCTGGCCTGGGCTTCTGCGATTGAAATAGCCTTTTCCACGAGTCGAGCTTCATTGGCATGGGTAAGTCGCTGCCGGGCCCGGTCCGCTTCCATCCACTCAACGCGGTCGAACTCGGCATCGTGGCGGGAGATGTCCCCGCCAGTCGGCAACATCAGGTAGAAATGCACCACCTTGTCGCAGGGGGCGCCGTCACCCGGTCTGTGAAACGAATACTCGATATGCCCGATCTCGCGGTCAATCCTCACCTTGATGCCGGTCTCTTCCTCCACCTCGCGCCGGGCGGTCTCCTCCATGGACTCGCCCGGGTTCGGCGTGCCCTTGGGAAGAGCCCAGATCGGAGGCCTCCGGCGCTCGCACAGCAGCACTTCCAACCGCGCACCGTGGGAGCGGCGCACGACTACGCCGCCGGCCGATGTCATGTTGATGGCGATACCGCCACGCTTTCGTCGAGGCATGGACTCAAATCGAGGCTGAAACCCGGCGCTCTTTGAGCGACCATATAGTCGCCTTGGAGCGAGGGCATGGAACGCCGATGTTAGCACGCGTCTGGACGGCGCACGCGGGGGAGATGTGCTCGGTTCGTGGACAAGATACACTCGCAGCGGTTTTGGCCTCTAACACTCTCATCGTCGCGTGTGGAGGTGATGAAACACCGTCGGCGCTGGCATGCCGCATCGAATGTCGACGCTCCCGCCTTCCGAGGGCCGCCCACAGAGCGGCAGAGCGGCGGAGCGGCGCGAGAATGGAGGCGCCACCCTCGGCACGTGAGATCGTGAAGACACGCGACGGGGCGCCGATCCACAAGTCGCGGCGTCCGTTGGGGGCCATGCCCCCGTCGCGGGTGACCTGGCGGGAGCGGGAGGGGATCGAGTGGCGGTAATCCATGACCTGGTAGTCAGATTCGCCGGCGAAGGCGGCCAGGGCGCCGTCACCGCCGCCGATGCGCTTGCCAGGGCGGCAGCCCAGGTCGGATATCACGTTGCCACGTACTCCTCCTTTCCTTCGCAGATCATGGGCGGGCCCACCTTCGCCCAGGTGAGAATCTCCTCCAGCCGCAGGCTCAGCGTCGGCGACCACGTCGACGTCGTTGTCGCCCTCAACCAGCACGCGTACGACGCACACGTCGCCGAGCTGACAGTCCGCGGAGTCGTGATCTACGACTCAGAGGAGTTCCAGCCCCGGGAAGACGGCCCCAGCTTCGGCATCCCGGTGCAGGCCCTTGCCAGATCCTCCGGCAACCCCCGCGCTGCCAACATGGTGATGATCGGGGCGGTCTCCAGGCTGGTCGGATTCTCCACGGAACATCTCGAAGCCTTCGTCAGGCAGCGCTTCGCCAGGGGGCGCCCGGACGACCTGGAGACCATAGCCACCAACATCAAGGCCATACACCTCGGCGCCGAGGCGGCGGAGAACGTCGATGTCGAGATCGGTCCGCTTGCTCCACCTGTGCCGCCGGTGGTACGTCAGGTGATGCTCACAGGACACGCAGCACTGGCGCTCGGCTCGTTTGCCGCAGGGGTCGAGGTCTTCGCCGGATACCCGATCTCGCCGGCCACGGCGATCCTCGTCTGGATGAAGAACAACCTGGTCGGGCAGGGCAGGGTCGCCCACCAGACATCCTCGGAAATCGAGTCCATTAACGCCATCCTCGGCGCCTCGTTCGCCGGCAAGAAGGCCATGACAGCAACCTCCGGTCCCGGCATCTCCCTTATGAGCGAGGGGCTGGGCCTCGCCTGGATGGCCGAGATTCCCCTGGTCGTCATCAACGTCCAGCGCGGCGGCCCCGCCACAGGCATGCCTACGAAGACGGAGCAGTCGGACCTGTACAACTGCCTCTATCCGTCACACGGAGACGCGAAGCTGCCGGTCCTGGCGCCGGGCTCTGTGACGGAGTGCTTTTATGCCATGGTGCATGCCTTCAACTGGGCGGAGCGCTACCAGGGCCCGGTCATCGTTCTGTCCGAGATGCAGCAGGTGGAGCGGACGCGGAACGTCTCGATTCCCGATCTGGACAGCCTCACCATAGAGCGCCGTGACGTATACCGGGGCGGCGACGGCTACCAGCGCTACGAGGCGGGCGGGGCATCGCCGATGCCCTTGCCGGGCGGTTCCGGCGCCTACGTCGCCAACGGCTCGGAGCACGACGGGATGGGCGACACGACGCACCGGCCCGAATGGCACGTGAGGGGCACTGAACGCCGGTTCGGCAAGCTCAGGCTGCTGGAGGATGGCACGTATCAGGAGGACAATCCGGACTGCCCGGTGACCATCATGCCCTGGGGCGGAACCAGGAGCGCAGCAAGAGAGGCGTACGGCGTCCTGCGAGCTCAGAACGTCGATGTGGGCTGGGCCTACACCATGTTCCTCCACCCTCTGCCCCCTCGGCTCCTCAAAAGCCTCCTTCGAAAAGAGCTTGTCATCGTGCCGGAGCTCAACTACCTGGGCCAGTGGTCTTCGATCCTTCGCGGGCTCGGCGTACGCGCCGAATCGATCACTCAGTACACGGGTACCCGGTTCCGGTACCAGGAGCTCAGGAAGCGACTTCGCGAACGCGTGGATCGGCACTACGAGGAGCGCACTCACGCATGAGCGCCAAGAACCCCGAATACGACTTCAAGTGGTGCCCGGGCTGCGGAGACTTCGCGGTCCGTCGCTCCCTCGAGTGGGCGCTGGAGGCGCGCAACGCCAGGGTCGGGCTGCCGATGACGGGCAACGTCGTCGTTGCGGGTATCGGCTGTTCGGGCAATCTGGTGCACCTGATCGAAGGCGAGCAACCGTTCGGTTTCCACGGCATCCATGGCCGCACACTGCCGGTCGCTTTCGGCATCAAGGCCTCGCGGCCGGAGTTGAACGTCGTCGTGGTCGCCGGCGATGGCGACTTCCTCAGCATCGGCTTCGAGCACATAGGACCGCAGGCCTACCGTAATATCGACGTCACCTGTGTGGTGATGGACAACGGCATCTACGGCCTGACGAAGGGCCAGAGCTCCCCGACCACCGAGATAGGCTCCCGGACCGTGTCCACCCCGTACGGCAAGATCGAAGAACAGGTTGTCCCCCTGTCGCTGTACCTGGCCCTCAACGTCTCGTTCATCGGCTCTCACTACACGGGCAGGCCCCGAGACCTGGCGGCGCTGATCGAGCAGGCCATGGATCACAAGGGGTTCGCCGTAGTCCATGTGGCATCCCCCTGCACCACCTACAACGACACTACCGAACTGCTCAAGGGGAACTCCCGGAAGGGCATCCCGCCCCTTGTGTGGGACGTTCCCGAGGACCACGATCCGACAGACCTGCGAGCCGCCGAAAGACTCATCGCCCGCCGCGGCGTCCCGCTGGGCATCGTCTACCGTGACGAGAGGCCCACGTTCCAGGACCGGTTGGAAGAGGTGGCCCGTGGGGTGGAACACAAGACCATCCATGACCTCCTGGAGACCTACGCGATATAGCCCGTCCTCGCTGCGCCCGTCCTCGAGAAACGGCCCTCCGACGGGCCACCTGGCCTCCCGCCCGGTCTCGTCGGGGGGCCACGCCCCGGGCAGCAAAAGACCCTCTCTTCGTGAGAGGGCCCCGCCACGTCTCGGCTGTGCGCCCGTTGGGGGGCGCGCCCGTTACTCCGGCGTAGGCGCAGGCACGCTCTCCAGCGTCCCTCCGTTTTCGTCGGAGACCGCCGCCCGGTTAAGTATCTCGGCCCCGTGCCGGCGACGGTAGATCATGCTGTGGATCAGAATCGCGGCGCCAAGGGCGACAAGCCCGTACACCTCCGCTGCCCCGATGCCCGAAGCAGGCACGAACGAAAGCGCCACGAAAAGCGCAGCCCCGCCGACGCCTCCCCACAGCGTCGGGTGCGACATCGTCGAGCCCCAGCGCCAGCGGACAATCGCAGCGAGGATGAACGGAGGGAGCGAGATGAGCGGCGCCACGCCGAGTATCAGGCCCGCCCATGTCGATACGCCGTCGCCGCCCTTGAACCGGGTGAACACCGAATTCCAGTGCCCGAGGATGGCGGCAAGAGCCCCGAGCAGCACCCACTCCCCGGTCAGGCCCAGCCACCTGGCGACGACTATGGCCACAACGCCCTTTCCGGCGTCGCAGACGAAGACAGCCACGCCGGTGCGTCGCGATATCTGGCGCCAGACATTGGTTGCCCCTGCCTGCCCGGTGCCCACCTTGAAGACATCGATGCCGTGCAGGCGCCCGGCGACGTAGGCCGACGGCAGCGCACCGAGCGTGTACGCCACAATGATCGCGGTAAGGACGCTAGCGACGGTTGGAGAATCGAACATCTGAAACCGGAGTATAGCACCGGGGGCCGGTTCTCAGACCCCCGGCTGGCCCCCTCTATTGAGCCTGCGCATGCAGGCCCGGGGGCGAAGAGTGGCGGGGCCTGTGGCGCCGGCCGGCCCGGAGTGTCTCCACCGGCACCAGCAGCCGGGTTCCGGGCCTTGTCGCACCTGTGGAATCGGTCAGCGCGACCGGTCGTTCCTCGAGACGGAACACTGAAACGTCGGCCTCGGCGCCCACGCGCAGCGTGCCCACGTCGCCTGGCCACCCGATCGCCCTGGCGGCCCGGTCCGACACCATCGACACCGCCTCGTCGATCGAAAGGCCAAGGTAAAGGTACTTCGATATGGTCGTTGCCAGGTCGAACACCGGGCCGCGAATGTTGTACCGGTGCACGTCGCTGCTGCTCGTGCTCGGGAAGAAGCCGTGGCTCGCCGCCTTCTCGGCAACGTCGAACGAGAAGCTGCCGGCGCCGTGGCCCACGTCGAAGATCACCCCCCGCTCTCGGGCCTCAAGAGCCGCGGGCAGCACGCGGCCCGCGTCGGTGATGATGCCGCGTTCGGACCCGTGGAAGCTGTGCGTCACGATGTCTCCCGGACGCATCTTGCCGAAGATCTCCTCGAGCGGATGGTTGGTGCCCCCGATGTGAACCATCAGCGGCTTGCCGATGTGCTCCGCTGCCTCCAGCGACCGATCGAGCGCCACGATGTCGTTCGCCCCGACAATTCGCTCCGACAGGCGGACTTTCATGCCTACTATCACGTCCGCGTGAGCCCGCGCCGCTTCGACGGCGTTGCTCACGCGGGCCCACCGAATGTCCTCCAGTTCCCCGATGTCCCGGTCCAGCTGCCCCATCCCCGAGATGTGCAGAAAGGCCAGCGTGCGCGTGGAACTCTGGTCTATCACGTAGCGATGGAAGCCGGGGAAGGTGTTGGCGCCGGCGGATCCGGCATCCACCGCGGTCGTAACGCCGCGGGCCACGCACGCCGTATCGCCTTCCACGGCAAGGTGCGCCACGCCCCACCAGACGTGGACGTGGATGTCTACCAGACCCGGCGTCACGAGCAGCCCCTCCGCCTCGATGACGTCGTACGCGTCGCCGTCCGGAATGTAGGGCTCGACGGCAACGATCCTGCCCCCGGCCACCGCTACATCACGTTTGGCGTGAAGTCCCTGCGAGGGGTCAATCACCGTCCCGTTCTTGATGACCAGGTCGTATTCCATTCCGGTTCCTCCCCCCGGCCCGGTGGCCAGGAATCCGTCGCCGCAACGCCGGACCGGGCGCGCTATCCCCTGACGGCTGCTCAGTCAGACTTCGAGCGGAGCACCTTCCCTGGAGTGGCTCCGGTGGACCTTCCGTCGGTGACGGCGGCCTGGCCGTTCACGAAGACGTGCCGGACGCCGACGGCGTACTGGTGCGGGTCCGCGAACGTGGCGCGGTCTTCGATGGTGTCCGGATCAAACGCGACGATATCGGCGGCGTACCCGGAGGCGAGCCGGCCTCGCTGTGTGAGACCCAGGCGCGACGCTGGCAGAGTCGTCATCTTCCGCACCGCCTCCTCCAGGCTCACGAGGCCCTGTTCCCGCACCATGTGTGCCAGGAACCGGGCGTTCGTCGCGTAGTTGCGCGGATGGGGCTTACCCCTCGAGAGTGGTCCTTCGGTTCGCAGGGAGCTGCCGTCGGAGGCGACCGCGATCAACGGTGACTTCGCTATCTCGACCACGTCCTCATCCGACATCGAGTGCAGGACGAGCGAGGCCTCGGCGGTCTCGTACAACTGCATTGCCGCCTCTTCCGGCTCGCACCTCATGTCCCCCGCGATCTCTCCAAGGTGCAGGCCCTCGTATTCAGGCCTGACCGGGAACGAGGCGAACAGCGCCCCGTCCGGACCCCCGTAGCCTTCAATCTGCGCCGTCACCGCCTGCCGGATCAGTGCGCGGGTGTTGGAGTCTGCCAGCCGCTTCAGGGTTTCGCTCCGCCCGCCGGCCATGGTCCATCGGGGGAACATCGCCGCGCTGAGCGACGTGCTGGACCATGCGTACGGATACTGGTCCCCGGCCACGTCGATGCCCTCCTTGCGGGCCCGCTCTATGCCCTCCAGCAACTCGCCGGCTCTACCCCATGTCGCGCGGTGGGAGGCCTTGACGTGCGCTATCTGGATCCGGGCCCCCGTTCGCCGGCCGATCTCTATCGCCTCCTCCTGCGCGGGGATCAGCCCGCACAGGTCCGTGCTCTGGGACCGCACGTGACTCGAATAGAAGAGCCCTCGCGCCGCGGCCGGTTCGGTCAGGGCGACTACCTCTTCCGTCGCCGAGAACACCCCTGGGGCGTACCACAGCCCCGTCGAGAAACCGAGCGCTCCTGCGTCCAGGCTCTCCTCTACCAGCCTACGCATGTGCGCGAGTTCATCGGTGCTCGGTGCGCGGGCGTCCATTCCCATTACTGCCGTCCGCACCGTGCCGTGGCCGATCTGCGTCCCAATGTTCAGCGTTGAGCCCGCATCTTCCAGCGCATCCAGGTATCCGGAGAAGTCGGTCCACGTCGGCTCCAGCTCCAAGCCCAACCTCGCCATCTGGTCCTCGAACTCGGTTCGAGCCGCCCCGATCAGAGGGGCGCAGTAGCTCATGCCGCAGTTGCCGGTCACTTCCAGCGTGACGCCCTGGCGCACCTTCGAGTCAGCCAGTGGATCGATCAGGCACGCCATGTCACTGTGGGTATGGATGTCGATGAACCCGGGTGCCACGATCAACCCTGAAGCATCGACCGTGTGAACCGCCTCATCGCCGAGCCGGCCGATGGCGACGATGGCGCCGTCTTCAACGGCAACGTCGGCCACGTAGGCTGGTGCACCCGTTCCGTCCACAACGATCCCGTTCTTGATAAGCAGTGCGAACATAGATGGTTCCTCCGGACGCGCGCGAGACCCGGGCCGGAGTGTATCCCCTGCCGTGGCCAGCGGCCAGTGACCGGGCTTCCCGGCGCTGAGCGCGCCGACGTATCCTGTTGGCCGTAGCCGCCCGAAATCACGGAGAGAGGCGAGACATGGAACGGGAAACCCTTGTCCTCGAAGCCTACGAGGGGTCGTGGCCGGACGACGACCCCGACGCCGGGTTCAGAAGCATGGTCCGGGAGTACTCGCGCCTGGACCCATTGGTCACGCTCGAAACCCTCAGCCGCAACAAGAACATCCCGCTCGGCGCGCTGGTTAAGTTCATCCTGGCGCGGTACAGCGCATCGGGCAGCGAAGCGCTCATGGAAATGGGACCGATCGTCGTCCGTCAGATGGCCGATATCGTCGAACAGGCGGAGGACAAGGCCACGGACCGGGCGCGACTTGAAGCGTACGCGGCCCTTAAGGCGATCGTGTCCTGGCTCCAGGTCCCGGTCAGCGACCCGGACTGGCGCCCCGGCGAGCGCCGCGCCCGGTCGGGCAAGGCGCGTCGCAGGTAGCCTGTTGTCGACGTAGACTGGGGCACGTGTTTGGGTCCGGCCCTGCTGGAACGCCAGCCGCGACGGCCGGGGACCGGGGAATGAGGAGGCACATTGGATGAAGATCGCCAGGTTTGAAGCGAACGGCACGGTCTCGTACGGTCTGGTCGAAGGCGACTCGGTCAGGGTGATCTCCGGATCTCCGTTGGAGGAGTTCACCGAAACCGGCGACACGCTCACCCTCTCGTCGGTGCGTCTGCTTGCGCCCGTCCCCCGGCCCGGAAAGATCATGGCGATGGCCCTGAACTACCGGTCCCATGTCGGCGGAGCGAAGGAACCCGCCCGCCCGGAGCCGTTCTTCAAGACGGCGACATCGATCATTGGCCCCGGCGACGACATCGTGATACCGCCTGACACCGAGCAGGTCCACGAAGAAGGAGAGCTGGTGGCTGTCATCGGCAAGCGCGCCAGGAACGTGCCTGAAACCGAGGCGCTCGACTACGTGCTTGGCTACATGTGCGGTAACGACGTGAGCGCTCGCGATTGGCAGCAGGCGGACGTCCAGTGGTGGCGCGCAAAGTCGTCTGACACCTTCAGCCCGACCGGGCCGTTCATCGTCACCGGCCTGGACCCGACCGCTCTCACGATATCCGTGAGACTGAATGGCGATGACGTCCAGAGCTGCAACTCGGCCGAGATGATCTTCGGCGTGGCTCACACGATCGCCGACCTCAGCAAGTACGTGACCCTGGAGCCGGGCGACCTCTTGTTCACCGGTACCTCCGGCACCACCTCCCAGATCAAGGCAGGCGACACGGTCGAAGTAGAGATCGCCGGCATCGGCACGCTCCGAAACCCTGTCACAGCCGCTGACCGATAGACCTCTCGCCCGAGAGCGCGAGCACATGTGTGGCGCTTCCCCGGTTCGGTGGGGGAAACTCGGCGCGCCGCCGGACGGTGCGCGGGCGGCTCGGGACCAGTAGGCGATGGCGGCCGGGCAAGGAGAACCCGCTGAACTCGGCTCTCATTCGCTTTTGACGGCGCCTGGGCAGCCCACTACGATGCGTTGGTTGGCCCCCTTCGGTGCGGAGCGGCACCGGCCGCGCGCAAGCCCCGCAGCCCCCCGGCCGTGGCCCGGCCTCCAACGGGAACCGGGCCGTGCATCCTCGTCAGCCTGTCGGAGTGACCCCAGTCGTGCCTCCGGAACAGCGCTCTCAAGACCGTTCCGAAACACTCGCTCGGCCCGCGGGGCCGACCGTCGAACGCGAACCCGCAGGGAGGCCCGTCGACGGATCTGACGCCCCCGGCCGGAACGTCGGCTCACATCAACTGCGCTTGTTCGCAAGGGCGCTCGTCGATGCCCCTTCCGAGGAACCTGGTGCCGGGCCCGTCCGCGTGCATCTCATCCTTCGCGACATGGCGGTCCTGAGAACCGTATGGGCGGCCGTCTCTGGCCAGCCCGATGTGCAGGTCGTTTCGACCGTCTTCGCAGCCTCCGTCAAGGCCGACGTCCGAGTGGAAGCCGTGGCTCCCCTGCATGATAGGCCGGCCGAGGGAAGCCCTGAGGCCGACCCCCGTGACGGCAATCGCGTGCTGGCGGTCGTCGCCGATCAAACCGATGAGTCTCTGACTGCCGCTCTGTGTCGGGGCGCGTGGGCTGCAGTACGCGAGGCGGATATCTCCACCCATCTCCTGCCCGACCTGCTCGCCGTCGCCCGCGGCGAATGCCCGATCCTTCGGCTCGCTGCGGGGCGTCCGGCTCTGGCCGCTGCTCTAGTGTGGCGGTACCGGCAGGATGGAGAACACGGCCCATCCGGCCCTCCGCAACCGAGCCCGCTTACCGAACGCGAAACCGCCATTCTGGAGGCCATCGCCCTCGGGCAATCCTCGGCCGTTATTGCCGACCGGCTCGGCATCGGTATCCAGACCGTGAAGAACCATGTGGCCCAGGTCTTCCGCAAGACAGAGACTCACAAACGAGCAGAAGCCGTTGCAATGGCTGTCCGGCACGGCTGGGTCACCAACGGTAGCGGGCACCTGTCCGCCGACTCCCGGTCCATGCCCCCAACACAGGCGTTGTCCTGACCCCACGTCCCCTCGCAGGCTGCCGGGACCGACGCCCGTTCCGGGGATCGCCAGACCGGTCTGAGAAGGGACTCCGTGCTATAATCGGGTGCGTTTTGCAGCATGCGGCGCGGTCGCAGCGTATCCCCGCGTTCGCAACACAAACAGGTACGCGTTCCAAGGCCTGCCCTGGCAGGACCTGAAAAGAGTGAGCACCAGATGACGCAAGCACCGGAACCGTTGACCGACCCAGTCGCAGAAACCCCGGCCGCACCCGACGCGCCCGCGACAGCCCCACCGGAACCCTCGGCAGCACCCGAGCCGCCGGTGCTAGCCACATCGGAACCCCCGGCAGCACCCGAACCGCCGGTGCTAGCCACATCGGAACCCCCGGCCGCACCCGAGCCGCCCGCGGCAGCCGTATTGGAGGCCCAGCCGCAACAGCCGGAGGCTTCGGCAGAGCGTCGACCCCTCAACCTGCGCACTCTTTTCGAATCCGGCGTCCACTTCGGGCACCCGACCAAGCGCTGGAATCCGAAGATGGGCCGATACATCCATAGC
>SDBU01008259.1_pt1 | contig 11876 bp, 12 predicted proteins | sample 2277071 | NCBI WGS metagenome assembly SDBU01 (sample SAMN10397929, study PRJNA504765) | marine sediment metagenome | isolation source: marine sediment core GS08_GC12, 126 cmbsf | place: Arctic Ocean: Gakkel Ridge, Loki's castle | collected 2008
ATTCACCCAATATCGCTCTTGGTATTATAAGCATGGCATCTATTAAGAATTTATGTATTTTTGAGATTATTGTGGACTTTTATGGTAATATAAATCCAGCCTACACAGGCTTTTATCTTTTTAAAGTTACCTCGGATTTCCTTTTAATATAGATATAAACAGCATTTTAAAAAAGTGCACTTAATGCAACATCTCCGTTAAGTAAAAACAAACTAGGCAAAATTGTAAATAAAGTCTGCAATAACTTATTTTATACTGGGTAAAAAACATCGACAGGGCGATAGGAAGGAAAAGAGTATTTTAATGGGGAAAAGTTCTTATGATCGACTAAACAAGAAGTCTAACGAGATTGCTATTCTAAATGTGATAAGGAAACGCGGTCCTATCTCCAGAACCAAGATTGCCAAAGTTTTCAAATTAAGTGCGGCTACGGTAACTAAGTATGTCAATGGGTTAATTCAAACGGGAGTAGTGAAAGAAGATGGATGGGAATCTTCCACCGAGGGTTTCCGAGCTACTTTACGGAGGCGGGGATATAATAGTAATAATAATAATAAAAGGAATATAGAAAATGCGGATAACTCTCAGCGGCACTGTTTTTAACATCACCCGAAAAGATATTGAAAAAAAACTGAGAGGCATCGAACCAGAGGAAGGTAGAGCTAAATACTTTATAGATATTGGAGGAAAAAACTATCCGATCAAACAAACATTAAGCCGAACTTTAAATCTTCCTGGCGTTGCTTTTAGTTCTCACCAAGCTTTTGCCATTTTACAAAAATTAGGTTTTAAAATAATAGAGAAGGTTAATTAAAAATCGAGAACGTAACTCCTAATAATCAAAGAAAAAATTCAGTAGAAGAAAGAGAGGTGATGATATTACTGAGCTACGATTCTTTGAGATTGGGAGATTATATAAAAGATCGAAGCAAAATAAAAAAATTAAATTAAGGAGATAAAAAGTGATACGAAAGTTAATGATGATCGCTCTGTGTGGGACGATATGGCTTTTAGGAACAGTATCGGTATTGGCTCAATCTCAATACAACAGTCCATCAGATTATGAGAAAGCTACGGGCAAGAAAATAGGAGAATACAACGAAGCTCCTATACTCAGAACAAAGGTGGCAGCAGGCGAACTTCTACTACTAGAGAAACGACTCCCTGAGGAGCCAGTGGTAGTACCGCCCATAGAGGAGATTGGACAATATGGGGGACAACTCACCCTGTATTCATTTTATGCAGATCTCGAGTCAGCAGACCTTCGACAAATGACCGGACTTGAAAATCTTGTAGTTTACGATACCGATCTTGAAACGATACTTCCCAATATTATAGACAAATGGGAATTCTCAGAAGACCTAAAGGCTCTAACCATCCACCTGCGCAAAGGAACAAGATGGTCCGATGGTGTTCCTTATACTACGGATGACATAATGTTCTGGTGGGAAGATGTGATTTTGAACAAGGAGCTTACCCCGATTGTCCCAGCTCTTTACCGCCCAGGCGGGGAAGTAATGAGTATCGAAAAAGTCGATGATTACACAATTCGGATGGATTTTGCTACGCCGTACCCATTTATGATTCCATTGCTAGCTTTGGAATGGAGTGGAACGGCGAGCACTACGCCCAAACACTACTTGACACAATTTCACATAAAATACAATTCAAAGGCAGAAGAGTTAGCGAAAGAGAACGGTTTTGATTTTTGGTACCAATACTTTTTGGATAGAAGCGCTACAGAATGCGGTATCACGAAAAGGGTCGATCTCCCTACTCTTCATTCCTTTCACCTTATCGAACGCGCCACCAATTACCAAATATACGAGAGAAACCCTTACTATTTCAAAGTAGACACAGAGGGGAATCAACTTCCTTACATTGACAGAATATTGCTTAAAAGAGCTATCGATAAAGAAATGATGCGGGCAAAGCTGATAAGCGGAGAAACTGATTACGCTTGGGAGGAGATGGGACTGGAAAACTATACACTTTTTAAAGAGAACGAAGAAAAAGGTAACTACATAGTGTATCCATTTCCCCTTAGTGTAACCGGCCCAACTTTCCGTCTCAACCTAACGACTGCAGACCCGATCAAACGTGAGATGTTGAATGACATCAGATTTCGCCGCGCTTTATCGTTGGCTATTAATCGTCAAGAAATCAATGACATTGCCTACTTTGGTTTGGGAACAGTGTCGCAAATGACGATGGATCCCACCAGTTCATTTTATGAGCCGTTGTTTGCTACAGCGTATGCTGAGTATGATCCCGAGAAAGCAAACCAGCTACTAGATGAAATGGGGCTTGAGTGGGATGAGAAAGGTGAATATCGCCTAGGGCCCGACGGCAAAAAAGTGGAGTGGACGATTGACTGGTTTCACAGTTATTTTCAGAAACCTACCGAGCTTGTGCAAGTGTATTGGCGGAAAGTCGGGCTTAACGTCACTTTCAAGGAAAGAGCCTGGGAACCGGTTGTCCAACGCATGATAGGCAACAAGGTTGAGATAATGACTTGGGCAGGAAATACGGGTCTTGTGTGGTCATTTCCCCATCCATACGTTCCTGTGACTACCTATCCATGGTTTAACGGTAGTCCCTCTTGGGCTTTGTGGTTAAGCACCGATGGAGAAGAAGGCATAGAACCTCCTAAGGAGGTAAAGGAGAACTACCAAGCATGGAAGGATATGGCCACTACAGCGGACAAGGAGGAGATAATTCGTCTTGCGAAAAAGATCTTGAAGTCAAACACAGAAAATCTTTGGATAATTGGTACTGTACAAGGGCTACCTCTCGTACTTCACATAGCGAGAAACAATCTGCGAAATTACCCAAAAGAAGTACCGCTAGCTGACGAAAAGGTTTTTTACATAACTCCTTGGCGTCCAGAACAAATCTTCCTCGAACCACCACTTTTCAAGACTCAAAAGTACTAGAGTACTAGGAAGGCTTAGCAGGGGACCCTGTCTGATGCGCAGGGTCCCCTGATTCTATGATTTGGGAAAGGGGAATTTATGTTCTTTTATACTGTTCGTCGTTTTCTTTTTATGGTCATTGTCTTGATCATCGTATCTGTCCTTGGATTTGTCATTATCCAGCTTCCTCCCGGGGACTATGTAACTTTTCTGGTAGCTAGATTACAGATGTCGGGCGAAAGGGTCACGGAAGCGAAAATACTTGTCTTGCGAAAACGGTATGGCACAGATGTGCCGATGCACTTGCAATACCTTAAGTGGATGTGGAAGATACTACACGGAGACTTAGGTATGTCTTTTATGTATAACAAGCCAGTGGTGAGTCTGATAGCTGAGCGTCTACCATTGACAGTTCTGATCTCGCTTCTTACAATGCTTTTTACCTATGCCGTGGCTATCCCCATAGGAATTTACTCAGCTACCCATCAGTATTCTATTGGCGATTATACTTCTACGGTAGCCGGTTTTATTGGTCTGGCCACACCCAACTTTCTTTTGGCACTCGTGTTAATGTTTGTTTTTTTCAGATATTTTGGTTTAAGCGTAGGTGGCCTCTTCTCGCCCGAATATTTTTTGGCACCTTGGAGCATCGGTAGGTTTGTCGATATGTTGAAACATCTTCCTATTCCTCTAATTGTTATTGGCACGGCGGGTACTGCTGGGCTTGTTCGTGTTATGCGCGGCTGCCTTTTGGATGAGCTTAAAAAACAGTATGTGATAACTGCTAGGGCTAAAGGAGTTGCAGAAAGAACTCTTTTGTTTAAGTATCCTGTAAAGATGGCTATTAATCCGATAATCAGTACGATAGGCTGGATGCTTCCGGCTATTATATCAGGCGAGACCATTACGGCCATAGTACTAAATCTACCAACTACAGGACCTCTCCTCTACGATGCATTGCTGCAGCAGGATACGTATTTAGCTGGAAGCACGGTTATGGTCTTATGTTTTTTAACCGTAATCGGAACTCTTATTTCCGACATTTTGTTGATGTGGATAGATCCCCGTATTAGATATGAGAAAAAAGGGGCGAGTTAATTGCGAAAAGAGAAGGAAGAAGTTAGCGGCGAAGAAAGATATTATCTAGCCTCTCAGTGGCAGCTTATGTGGCGTAAGTTTACCAAGCATAAATTAGCCATGGCAGGAAGCGCCGTATTGGTCATTTTCTACCTTGCGGCTATTTTTTGTGAGTTTATTTCTCCTTATGATATATATGAAAGTTATGCATCCTATATTCTCTGCCAGCCACAGAGAATACATTTTTTTGACCAAAGACGAAAATTTCATATTCGACCCTTTGTTTACGGATTCATACGGACACGTGATCCGGATACTTTGAAAAGAATCTACACTGTAGATAAAAGCAAGAAATACGACGTTTATTTTTTTGTCCGCAACGGTAACTATAAACTGTGGAATCTCTTCCCTGCTAATGTTCATCTCTTGGGAGTAAAAGAGGGAACAATATTCTTGATGGGCACAGATGAATTAGGAAGAGACTTATTTTCCCGTGTTATTTATGCATCCCGCATTTCTTTATCCATAGGTTTGGTTGGAGTAGCTTTTAGTTTTATCTTAGGAGTTATATTAGGAGGAATCTCGGGATTCTATGGGGGGACCGTTGATACGGTTATTCAAAGGGGGATAGAACTCTTAATATCTATACCAACCATTCCCCTCTGGATGAGCTTGAGTGTCGCCTTGCCCGAAAAATGGTCGGCCATGCAAGTATACCTTGCGATCACCGTTATCCTATCTATTGTGGGTTGGTGTGGTATGGCCCGGGTTGTAAGAGGGAAGCTTATGAGTCTAAGAGAGGAGGACTTCGCCCTGGCGGCTAAGATTTCTGGAGCAACCGATGGGCGGATAATCGTTAAACATCTTCTTCCCTCATTTTTGAGTTACCTTATAGTAAGCTTAACCCTGTCTATACCCTATATGATTTTAGGGGAGACTACTTTGAGTTTCCTCGGTTTAGGGCTTCGTCCTCCAGTGGTTAGCTGGGGTACCTTACTGAGGAATGCACAGAACATAAGATCGATCAGTCTTCATCCCTGGATTTTAATCCCAGCTTTTTTTGTTATTGTCGTTGTGTTGACCTTTAACTTCCTAGGGGATGGTCTACGTGATGCGGCTGATCCGTATAAGTAAAGCGGATACCCCAAAAGATTAAATTGTTATTTGCTAAATTGTAGATATTATGGGATACTCTCCGTTAATTCAACAAATTCGTTAATGCTGAGACCACGGAAAGTCAAATAACAATCTTCACTTACAGCGAAGATTATAGCAGGAGAAAAAAGGATGGCTGGTACAATTATTTTTGGTATAGATGTGGAGAGCGCATCTAAAGATTCCATGGGCTTTGCAAAATACGGGGCGGAATTGTTTACAGATTTGAATATCCCTGTAACCTGGTATCTTACCGGTAAGACATTAAAATGCTATACTGGTGTTTTCCGCAAGATAGAAAAGAATGAGCTTATTGAACTGCAAGCTCATACGTATGACCATATCCTCTTGAAAACTATTCTGATAAGGATTCCGGAGGGAATGAAAATACACGGCAGCACTAAATGGCATATGCAAAGAGGCGGATCGTTAGAAGAGATCGACAGGGATATCAAGAGATGTCAGGTCGTGTTCCAAAATGTACTCGGCAGACGTGCAACCGCCTTGACAGGGCCTTGGGGGTACTATCGTGGGCTCGGTGACCGGCCCGATCTGCTCGAGATGGTCCATCGGCATGGGTTTAAGATACTGCGAACGTTTGCCCGGAACGAACAAGACGGTCAGCCGGTACCGTTGGAATGGCAACCGTTCTTCTATGAAGTGCAGGGATTCCCTCAAATTCTAGAGTGTATGATACATGACTACCAGGATGATTTTTGTTGGCAAGCTTTTGCACAGCCTAAGAAGGGACAATCCTATGTAGATCACCTGAAGCAAGTTGCACGGAGGGTAGCACAAGACAACCTTACCTGGAGTTTATGTTCTCATGATCATGGTTGTGCTACAAGAGAAGGATTTGAAAAGAAAGGCAACTGGTTTCGAGAAATTGTTGAATATGCTCGAGACTTGAATATCCAGTTTTTATCAGTGAGTCAGTATTATGAGGAAATGTATTTGAAGACACGTAATGCAAAAATTGACAAGACCCTGGATAATGGGTTAGAGACTTCAGCAGAAGCATAGTAACAGACAAGGTGAAGAAATTTACCAGGCGAAGGAGAAGTAAATCAGGGTATAGTTATAAGGAAAAGCGAGAATGACTTTAACTAAAAGAGAGAATTTTTTAAGGACAGTAGAATTCAGGAATCCAGAGTGGATACCAGTTTCTGTTAATCTACCAAATGCCGTCTGGAAAAAGTACGGGGAAGAGTTAGAAAATATAGTTCTTCGTCATCCCATACTTTTTGAAGGGTATAGGAAGGGAAGTAAAAATTTTAGTGAATATCCACTTAGCTGTAGGAAAGGTTATCACCGAGATAACTGGGGATGTCTCTGGTATAATGTTGCGGGAGGAATGCTAGGCCAGGTAGTAGAACATCCTTTATCTGATTGGAGATTCTTAGATACTTATAAACTACCCGATCCCTTTAAAAAGACTGATTTTGAGGAGCAAGATTGGGATGAGATTAAAAAAAGCACCAGAGAACAAAAAAAGAAAGGTCTCTTAACGCAGGGTAGCGGAGGAGAGCTTTTTACTCGTTTATATTATTTGAGAGGATTTGAGAATTTAATGATGGACATTGCTACAGATGACCCACATCTTCTAAGGTTAATTGAGATGCTCACAAATTATGAACTGAAGTTGGTCAATAAATGGCTGAAAATAGGTGTAGATGTGATTTATTTCCATACAGATATCGGAACGCAGAATGGCCTAATGATTAGCCCGGCAAAATTCCGTAACTATATTAAGCCAATGTTCAAAAAAATATTCATACCTTGCCGAAAAGCTGGAACCCATATTTTTCTTTCTTCGGATGGTAACCTCTTAGAGATCATTGATGATCTAATTGAATGCGGAGTTTCTATTCATGATCCTCAAATTAGAGCAAATACGTTAGAGGGAATTGCTAGGACTTATAAAGGAAAAAAAATATGTGTTAAGGTTGATTTAGATGAACAGATGTTTGCCTTCTGTAAACCAACGGATATAAGGAGACAGATAAAAGAAGTGGCAGAGAAACTTTACTCTCCCCAAGGTGGATTAATGATCTATGGAGATCCGAGTCCAGATGTTCCTTTGGAAAATATTGAAGCAATTTGCTCAGCTTTAGAGGAATTCTATACTTACAAAGGAGAGATTGTTCATGAAACTTGTTTATAAAAATGATTGGGATGAGGCCCGGAGAAGAATAGATGCTTGGTGGGAAGGAGAGATTCTTGATCGAGTACCAATTAAAATTACTGCTCCCATAAAGGGAAGTAGGTCTTTATCCTTTCCTGCGAATTCTGCGAAAAAAATTGAAATTACTACAGATAACTTGGAAAGTTACTTTACTGATCCAAAACAAGTACTCCCCCGTTTAGAAAGGGCAATTGAGAACACCTATTGGGCTGGAGAGGCTTTTCCCGTGATGTTTCCTGTCTCAATTGGTATGGTTGCTATCCTTGCAAATTATTTAGGTTCTCCCATTAAATTTATGAATACCCAGACAACTTGGAGTGTACCGATTATTGACAAGTGGGATGAGTGTCCAGAATTTTCTTTTAATCCCGAAAACGAATGGTGGAAAAAAACTAAGGTACTTCTCCAGGAAGCAGCTTCCCGGGCTCCAAGACGTTACTTTGTGGGCATTCCTGACTTAGGTGGACCCAGTGAGATCTTAAGCCGTCTACGAGACCCCAGCAATCTTTGCTTAGATATTATTGAAAATCCTAATCAGGTAGGGGAAACTATAGATGAGATAACTCGTGCTTGGCTACGTTACTGGGAGGCTTGCCATGCTATAATTCACCAGTGTATAGGAGGATACATTAACTGGATGGGTATATGGTCAGAATCACCTTTTACTGATCTACAAAGTGATTTTTCCTGTCTTATCTCCCCAAAAGACTTCAACGAGCTAATCTTACCTTCCATTGAGCAGCAGACTGAATGGATAGATCACACCATGTATCACTTGGATGGCCCGGATGCGATCCGGCATCTGGATTCATTACTTTCTCTTCCTAAATTAAGGGGTATTCAGTGGATTCCCGGGGCAGGTAGTCCCCCTATGTCAGAATGGATACCCTTACTTAAGAGAATCCAGAAAGCGGGTAAATTACAGCACCTAATTTGCCAGAAAGGAGAAGTCAGAAAACTCTTGAGGGAACTCGAGCCGGAAGGAATTCTTCTAGACACAATTTGTGGTTCAAGGAAAGAATCCGAGGAGCTTATAAATAATGTTAAAAAATGGACATAAGGAAGAAAAATGAAAAGGCGTCGGTTTTTTGAATCGTTATCATCGAGAGAGCGGTTGTTGTTAACTATTAATCACGAAGAACCTGATTATGTACCTTTATGCATCGGTTTCCTTGATTATATCCCAAAATATTGGTCTAATCGATTCCAGCAAGCAGAAGAGCTTCTTTCACTTGGTGTAGATGAGGTATTAGCTGTTCGCTCACCTTTTGGGTTTCACCCAAACGTTAAGGTGAAAAAATGGAGTGAAACTTCCCTTGATGGGTCCCACTCTTTGTTAGTTAAAGAGTATCATACACCTAAAGGGATTTTGCGTACAGTTATTAGAAAAGCGGAGGATTGGCCTCATGGAGATGATATTCCTCTTTTTAGCGATTTCAGTGTTCCACGAGCAAAGAAGCATTTAATTTCTACTAATATTAATGATAGAGATCTTGAGAAACTTCCTTATTTACTTTGGGAACCTAACTCTGTTCAGCTTGATGATTTTTATGAAAATGCTAAAGGGATAAAAAAATTTGCAGATAAATATGGTCTTTTGATAGAAGGAGAGGCAGGGACGGCGGGTGATACAGCTCTTTGGCTTTGTGATGTACAAGACCTTCTGTTAACTGCTGTAGATAATCCCTTTTTCGTTGAGAAATTACTAGACATCATTCATCAATCTGAGATGAAACGCATTCAACGAGTTCTCGACGTTGGCGTCGATGTTGTTGTCCATCGAGCCTGGTATGAAACAACTGACTTCTGGTCGCCTTCTTTATATAGACGTTTTTTTGTTCCTTTGTTGAGTAAAGAAATTGAACTAGTTCATCGGGCTGGAGTTAAATTTGGATACATTATGTCTACCGGAATTATGCCTTTGTTAAAAGACTTTCTTGAGTTGGGGATTGATGTTCTTATTCATGTTGACCCCGTTCAAGGTAAAGTAGACCTTAAAGAAGTTAAAAATAAAATAGGAGATCGTATATGTATACGGGGAGGGATAAATAGTTTTCTAACCGTAGAAAGGGGTACCAAAAAAGAAATTAGACAGGCAGTTCTAAATGCGGTGCGTACTCTTGGTCCTGGTGGCGGGTTTATTCTCTCTCCTGCAGATGTTATCATGAAGGAAAAAGATAAAGTCTGGCCTAATGTCTTGACAATGATCGAAGCGTGGAAGGGAGCTAGAAAATATCCCTTATCTTTATAGTACCTAGTTTGTCTTAACAGCCTCCGGGAATTGCTGATAGCTGGAGGAATTTTTATGAATTGAAAAGGAGAGTAATATGGCAAAGCTAGCAATTAAAGGCGGAAAACCAGTAATTTCAGATGGGTTAAAGATCAAGTGGCCAATTTTCGATGAAGCTGATGAGAAAGCATTAATCGAGGTATTGAAAAACGGTCACTGGTGTAGCTGTGGCTATCTTTTCAAAAATGCTCAACTCGAATCTAAGGTAGCTAAGTTTGAAAGAGAATTTGCTAAGTGGAATGGGGCAAATTATGCAATAGCCACTAATAGTGGCACCTCTGCCCTGGTACTCGCCTTAAAGGCAGGAGGGATAGGGGCAGGCGATGAGGTAATCGTCCCTGCAGTCACATTTGTTTCCTCAGGCACCGCGGTGATATTGGCCAACGCTGTTCCTGTATTTGTGGATATCGAGCCAGACACTTATCAAATATCACCTCAAGCAGTGGAGGAGGCCATCACTGATAAAACCAAAGCCATAATGCCAGTTCATTACGGAGGCTACCCAGCAAATATGGACCGCATTATGGAGATTGCTAAAAAGTATCATCTTTTAGTGATAGAAGATGCTGCTGAAGCTCATGGTTCAGAATGGAGAGGTAAGAGGGTAGGCTCAATTGGTGATATGGGCTGCTTTAGCTTTCAAATGGGTAAGCCGTTAACTTGTGGCGAAGGTGGAATCGTCACTACCAGCAATGAGGACTTGGCAGTGAAGTGTTATTCTTATGGTGACTTGGGTCGGATGCCTATAGAAAAAGGGGGAAGAAAATACGACACTCATATTCCTGCCGGAAATTATCGACTGTCAGAGTTTTTGGGAGCTCTCCTGTTAGTTCAGCTTTCTCGTCTTGATGAGCAAACACAGATAAGATACGAAAATGGTGAGTATTTTGCTAGGGAACTGGAAAAAATTGAAGGGATATCGGCTTTGAAAAGAGATCCACGAGTAACCAAAAGAGGTTATTACTTTTATTTTTTAAGATATGATGCTTCCAGATGGGATAATATCTCCCGAGATAAGTTTATGAAGGCCCTAAGAGCAGAGGGAGTACCCTGCTCGACAGCTCATAATGATCCTATGTATAAAAATATCGTCTTTTACAAAAATGCTTTCGGAAGGACGGGCTGTCCGGTCAGGTGCCCTTTTTATGGGAAGAAGGTTGATTACTCTAAATTTTATTGTCCTGAAACTGAGCGGATTTATAAATCGGAGGTAGTTGCTTTGGGTAAGGACTTCCTTATGGAAAGGGAAAATGTGGATAAGATCCTGGAGGTAATTTATAAGATCAGGGAAAACATTGGGGAGTTAAAATAAAAAAGCAAATATGTCTCAAAAAAGGGGTCGAAAAATATGTCTACTTTGAAGGTATTGATGTTAACTCATTCAGCAGGATTTAAGCATGATTGCCTTCCTGTTGCAGAAAAAAGTATCAGGGAATTGGGCAAAAAATCTGGAGTTTATGAGGCAACAGTGACAGAGGATTGTTCTATAGTTAATGCAGATAATCTTAAAAAGTATGATGTGTTGATTTCTTGTACCACGGGTGAGCTACCGATGTCTGAGGAACAAAAATTTGCCTTTATCGATTTTGTCAAGTCTGGCAAAGGATTTGTGGGTATCCATAACGCCACGGATACATTTTACAAATTTTCTCAATATGGTGAGATGCTCGGTGGTTATTTCAGCGGACATCCTTGGACTCAAAAAGTAGTTGTTCGAGTAGAGGATAAAAATCATCCCTCAACCAAACATTTAAAACCGTCTTTTGAAGTATTTGATGAGATCTATACATTTAAGAATTGGTCGCGCAAGAGGACCCATGTGTTGATTAGTCTGGATAACAGCTCTGTTGACTTGAGTAAAGGGAATCGAGAAGATAATGATTATGCCATAGTTTGGTGCCACAATTATGGCAAGGGTCGAGTATTTTACACAGGCTTTGGTCATCCAAAGGAATTGTGGCAGGAAGAGTGGTTTCAAAAACACCTTTTGGAAGGTATTCGTTGGGCGGCCGGTATTGTTGATTGATAAGTCGAGGAGTCAGTAATGTCGAACAAGGGAGCAGGCAAGATATTTGTAATTCCAGTGGAAGATGCGGTGAGAATAAGGACAGCCGAGGTAGGAAAGAGCGCTATTTATTGATCAAGGAGAGCCAAGTGAGGGGTAAATTCAATCCCTGGCAGATGACCCTGAGTCAACTGGATGAGGTGGCTAGAGAAATTAACCTTGATGAAGGTATTCATCAAATTCTAAGGT
>SDBU01008261.1_pt1 | contig 11875 bp, 7 predicted proteins | sample 2277071 | NCBI WGS metagenome assembly SDBU01 (sample SAMN10397929, study PRJNA504765) | marine sediment metagenome | isolation source: marine sediment core GS08_GC12, 126 cmbsf | place: Arctic Ocean: Gakkel Ridge, Loki's castle | collected 2008
ACTTGACACCCTGATTCTTTCAAAAATCCCCAAATAGGGTAGGCCTTCTGAATGTAGTAGGCCGTGCAGGTCTCGAACCTGCGACACCCTGATTAAAAGCCATGTCCTCAAATCGGTTCGGTACTTGATATTAAGTTCAAATACTCTTTAAGCTTACCCTGGGTATTCTTCCGACTGCAATTCGCGGTGTAAGACATCCGACAAACGGGGAACGACATCGTTGCCCGAATGTGCGCATGTACTCGTGGATTACGTTGACTCGCCATCCGATCAATACTGAGGTATGATTCTGGTTGAAACATGAAGACCCTCCAGGCTGGCAATAGATAAAGGGAACTCTGTGCGGATTTCACTTCTGAAGTGATTTTAACTCAGTTAAGAATGGTATAATATGGGTCGGATTATCTGTTTCGCAGGGGGATAAAGGGGGAGGGTTGAACCCAGATAACCTTAAAGTTAATTGCTATTCGGGTCATATCTACGCTGAACGACCAAAGTCTTTCCGGTGGGAAGGCATAGAATATGAAGTAGAGAAAATAGAAAAATCGTGGCAGGAGCCGGGGGAGAGGCACTTTCAAGTCCGCACCAGGGATAACAAAAATTTTAGACTCTGCTATAATGAAGCAGAGAAGCAGTGGTCGCTAATTGAGGTCGTTCATTAGGGGGTAGTTTGAAGAGCAGATGATAAAGGAGAGCTAAAGAGAGGCGAAGCCTCTCTTCTATAAGCTATTCCCCCTCTCCTTCGAAGGAGAGGGGGATACAGGGGGTGAGGTAGAATAATGATAAAGGAAATTCTAAAGATACTGGAAGATGATGCCCGGGCCACCGCCAGACAGATAGCCACCATGACTGGCATCCCCAGTGCCGAGGTAACTAAGTTAATTAAGCAGGCCGAGAAAGACCGAACCATCCTGAAATACAAGACCATAGTCAACTGGGAAAAGCTCGGAGAGGAGCAGGTTTGGGCGCTAATTGAAGTCAAGGTTACGCCTGAGCGAGATGTTGGTTTTGATTCCATAGCCGGGCGTATCTACCGCTTCCCCCAGGCTCGCACCGTCTACCTGGTCTCAGGAACCTATGATTTGCTTGTGGTGGCAGCCGGTAAAACCGAGCATGAAGTGGCTGATTTTGTGTCTCAAAAGCTAGCCCCTATTGAAGGGGTACAGGGGACGGTGACCCACTTTGTGCTTAAGCGCTATAAGGAGGAAGGTGAAATTCTAGAGGGTTTAGAAGAGGTTAAGCGGCAGCCGGTAATACTCTAGGCAATCTGCTTGCCTCCGTACGCCTAGCAGGAGGTTTTCATGGCCACAGTTTCTAGCCGTCAGCGTACAAAAAGGGAGCGTATTATCTCACAGCGGGTAAACCGAATATCTCCATCCGGAATACGGAGGTTTTTTGACCTCCTGGCCTCCATGGAAGAGGTCATCTCGCTAGGAGTCGGGGAGCCCGACTTTCCTACCCCATGGCATATTCGTGAGGCAGCCATTTTCTCGCTGGAGAGGGGTTTCACCATGTATACCTCAAATTCGGGGATGCCTGAGCTGCGTCAGGAACTATCACGGTACTTGAAGGACAGCCATGATCTAGAGTATAGCCCGGATGTTGAGCTTCTGATTACGGTCGGGGTTAGCGAGGCATTAGACCTGACCATGAGAGCCATCCTCAACCCCGGCGATGAGGTTATTATGCCTGACCCGTGCTATGTTTCTTACAACCCCTGTGTCATTCTCGCTGGAGGCACGCCAGTTATGGTGCCGACCAATGAGGAAAATAACTTCGAGATAAGCGCCGGTGATATTGAGGCACGGGTTACTGCTAAGACAAAAGCCATTCTCATCGGTTATCCCGCTAACCCTACTGGTGCCGTGATGCCCAGGGACAAACTGCAGCAAATAGCTGAGGTTGCCCAGCGTCACAAGCTGCTGGTCATCTCCGACGAAATCTATGCCAAACTGGTGTACGGTGTGGAGCATACTTGCCTGGCTGCACTACCCGAGATGAAGCAAAGGACTGTTTTCCTCGGCGGGTTCTCCAAGGCCTGGGCCATGACCGGGTGGCGTATTGGTTGGGCGGCTGCTCCAAGAGATATTATTGCCGCCATGACGAAGATACACCAGTATACTATGATGTGTGCTCCGACGATGGCTCAGGTAGCCGCTACAGAGGCGCTGAGAACGGGTGAATCCAGTGTGCTGGATATGGCAGCCGACTACAATCGGCGGCGCCAGGTTATAGTCAAGGGATTGAATGAGATTGGTCTACCCTGTTTTGAACCGCGGGGGGCATTCTATGCCTTCCCATCCATAAAGGGTACCGGGATGACCTCTGAAGAATTTGCCGAAAAGCTGCTAATCGAGGAAAAGGTGGCAGTGGTTCCGGGCTCAGCATTCGGGGAGTGTGGGGAAGGATACGTCCGCTGCTGCTATGCTACCTCCCTGGCTGACATCAAGGAAGCGCTAACCAGAATAAAGCGGTTTGTAGATAAGAACCGCCGGGGTTAACAAACTAAATAAGCCCCATCTTTTGCTTGGCCTCGGTGAGGGTCTCCCGGGCAATGATCCGGGCTCGCTGAGCGCCCTCGGCAAGAACATCGGTCACATAGCGAGGTTTATTGGCTAGGGCTGCCCGTTGCTCCCGGAAAGGTTCAAGGGTAGTATTGATCTCCCGCGCTAGTATCATCTTATGATCAACACAGCCGATCTCAGCCTGGCGGCACTGCTCAGCGCAGTCTTTTTGCCCGAACGGGTCGAAATATCCGTGGAGAAAATGCACATTGCACACTTCGGGGTGACCCGGGTCACTGCGGTAGCGGCGAGCCGGGTCAGTGACCGCCGTCATGACTCGCTCTATCGTCTCCTGCGGCGAAAGGGCTAACTCAATATCGTTCCCCGCTTGCTTGCTCATCTTCTGTTTGCCGTCCAGCCCCAGCACGAGCGGAAACGAGGTGAGTTTGGCTTCAGGCTCAGGGAAGGTGTAGCCAAACAGACTATTGAAGCGGCGGGCAATCTCCCTGGCCAGCTCAAGATGAGGCAACTGGTCTTCACCAACCGGTACAACCTCAGCTTTATAGAGCACGATATCCGCCGTCATCAGCACCGGGTAGCCCACCAGTCCGTAGTTTACATTGTGAGGCTGAAGCTTTACCTTCTCCTTGAAGGTAGGCACGCGCAGCAGCCAGCCCAGGGGGGTAACCATGCTGAGTAGAGTGTGTAACTGCATGACCTCAGGGACATGGGACTGGACAAAGAGGGTGCTTTTCCGAGGGTCAAGCCCCGCTGACAGCCAGTCGAGCATCATCTCGTGGATATTCTTTTGCAGCTTGCTTGTGTCCTCTAATGAGGTCAGGGCATGGATATCAACGATACAATAGATGCAATCATACTCATCCTGGAGTTTAACGTAGTTCTGGATGGCGCCTAAATAGTTGCCCAGGTGTTGCCGGCCGGTGGGCCTGGCCCCGGAAAAAACACGCCTCTTCATCTTGCCTCCTCAGCCAGAGAGTGTAACATAAAAGGGGCACTACGACAAGTGAACTTGGTCCTCAGATGGTATAATAGCGAGTTAGGGAGGTAAACATGATCAGAAGCTTAAGTGGCAAGACACCCAGGATAGCTGAGTCAGCCTTTGTCAGTGAGGCCGCCTATGTCGTCGGTGATGTGGAGATTGGTGAGATCTCCGGCGTATGGCCAGGGGCGGTAATCAGGGGTGACTTCGGCGCTATAAGAATTGGCAAGAATACCAACATCGAGGATGCCTGCGTTATTCATTCCGGGTCGCCCTCTAACATTGTTGGGGACGTTACCATCGGGGATAACGTCCACATTGGTCATGGCGCCATTGTCAACTGCCGCAAGATAGGGAATAATGTTCTCATCGGTATGAATGCCACCATCCTCCACGATGCCGAGATTGGTGACTTCTGTGTTATCGGCGCTGGTTGCTTAGTAAGCCAGGGAATGCAAATCCCGGGCAGGTCATTTGTTACTGGTGTTCCGGGGAAGGTCAGGGGGGAGGTCACGCCCCAGCAACTGTGGTGGGTACAGGAAGGCCCTCCAGCCTATGCCGAGTTAGCCAGGCAATATAAACAGGAAGGACTCTAAATCAGCTTGCCTCCGCTAAGATTCTACCACTTCTGGCAAGTAATTAATGGCGGCATGTTGCTGCCCCCCATACCTTTTTACATCCTCTCCGGTGCGGTCATCCCCATAAAGTGAAGAGTCCTGGCCAGGACAATTTTGGCGGCCTCAACTAGCTTGAGGCGAGCGCGACTTAATATCTCATCCTGAGAAACAACGCGGCACTGCTTATAGAAGCTATGGAACACGGTAGCCAAATCTACCGCATAGTATGTCAGATGATGGGGCTCAAGCGTCCGGGCGACTACATCAACTACTTCAGGCAGAAGTAGCATCTTGCGGATTAAAGTGAGCTCTGGCTCAGCAACCAGCAAGGAAACATCCCCATCGCCCCAGCCGATCCCCCTTTCCTGTGCCAGACGGAGGATGCTGGCAATGCGAGCATGGGCATACTGAACATAGTAGACCGGGTTATCCGCCGACTCCTTCTTGGCTAATTCCAGATCAAAGTCCATCTGGCTGTCAGCCGAGCGGGATAGGAAAAAGAAGCGGCAGGCATCACTCCCCACCTCCTCCACCACCTCACGCAGGGTAATGATGTCCCCGCTCCGCTTGGAAATACGAACCAGCTCGCCGCCACGACGGAGGGTTACCATCTGAGAGATTATTACCTGTAGCCGTTCCGGGGAGACGCCCAGTGCCCCCACAACTGCTTTCATTCGAGGTACATGCCCTTGATGGTCAGCGCCCCAGATATTGATCACCTTATCAAACTTGCGCTCCAAGAACTTGTTGTAGTGATAGGCAATGTCAGAGGCAAAATAGGTCGGGGAACCATTCCCGCGCACGACCACATTATCCTTATCATCACCCAGGGCAGTAGAGGTAAACCAGGTAGCCCCCTCCTTCTCCGTGATATAGCCCCCTTGACGCAGCAAATCCATAGCCCTCTGGTACTGCCCATCATCATAGAGGCTCTGTTCGCCAAACCAGACGTCAAAACTCACCCCCAATAGATCAAGGTCGCTCTTGATAAGGTTTATTATCTTGTCCAAACCTATTTGCCCCAGTTGCAGCACGGCTTCTTGCTGCGGCATATCGAGAAACCTGTCCCCCTCCTCAGTAATAATCTCCTTGGCCAGATCAATCATGTAGCTGCCAAAATAACCTTCTGAAGGCATCTCAGCATCAACACCCAGAGATTGCTGATAGCGGGCATAAAGTGAGCGGTAAAAAGCATCTATCTGGTTGCCGGCATCATTAATATAATACTCCTTCTCTGCGCTATAGCCAGCAGCCGCCAGGACATTGGCTAGAGTGCTGCCAAGAACAGCGCCACGACCATGCCCGACGTGAAGCGGTCCGGTGGGATTGACACTGACAAACTCTATTTGCACGCGGCTCCCCTGACCCGGGTCAATATTCCCGTAGGCGTCAGCGGCGGCCAGAATTGACTCTACCTCGTTAGTCAACCAACCGCTTTCGAGGGTGAAATTGATGAACCCCGGCGGCGCCACCGCTATGCTGTCAATCTCAGGAGTGGGCGTCATAAGCCCTACTATCTCGTGAGCGATAGTCAGCGGCCTAACCCCGGTTGCCCGGGCTAATTTCAGGGGGAAACTTGAGGCGTAGTCGCCATGCTCGGGATTTTGGGGGTGCTCTACCGTAATCTCAGGCAAGGGGATCGAAGGCAGTTTGCCCGACTGCTGTGCCTCGCCCGCCGCCTGCGTCAGCAGCTCTACAAGCCTTTGCTTAAGATTTAGTATCCCACTCACCGATGATAGCTCCAGATGACAATTTAGCCTGTTAAGCTTTTATGCCCAGATTATAGCACAAAGCTAGCTAAAATGGATAACTGAGATTGTTTATCAACCTCACCCCCTTAATCCCCCTCTCCTTGAGAAGGAGAGGGGGAAGAGAATTTAGAGAGGGGCTAACGCCCCTCTCTTATCATACTTACCCTTCTATTAGCTGGGGGGAATCCGAACTTTTGTCGAGGTGTGGCTTGTAGTATCAGTCTGTCAAAAGATGCCACGCGTCAAGATATTCCTCTTTCAGGATATCTGTCCGCAGACTAGGAGTTCTGGCATCTCATTTTTAGGTGGAGTGGAAGCCTATTCATTGCTTAGGATCTGCCACCTCGAGCACGATTGCAATACCTATGCACGAGCCTAGCATTTTCAGGGATTGTGCGCCCCCCTCTCCAATAATGTTCAACATGGTCAAGTTCGGCGTTATCAGGGTCATGTATGCGCTGGCTACAGAGTTGGCAAGTTGGGTCGTCTTCAAAAAGTTCCCTTTTGAGGGCAAGAGAGAAAAGACGCGGTTCTCTGCTAGAGGCATTTTTTAATACTTCCCCCAACTCATCTAGCCATTTCTTAAATCGTAGTTTTACACGGTCCTCGTCACTAGTATGTTTTTCAAGGGAATCTATAAAATCCTCGTCTTTACTGAGCAAGATAATTAAACCTTCTCGGATAGCGTCCGCTGTCTTAACTATACTTGGCCTTCGGCCTAGGTTCTTGGCAAAGCTGTACATAATTACATCATACAATGCCACATTCGGTGTAGAGTGCCATCTTCCTTCTTCGTCGTCGGTCACCTCATAACGACGGAATGCATTATCTGCAAACACTGTATTCACTAGGTCTATAGTTTGTCGAAACTGCCTGGTTAAATTGCGTGCCTCTTGCTCGGTAAGGGTTTTCCGCCGCTCCATTTCTTTGTCAAGAAAGCGCTTCATTGGTTTCTTGTAGTTGTCAGTCGTAAAGTCACAAAACGCAAAGAACCGCAGGACAAGTTCGTTATCTTTCATTCGCGGATGTGGTCTATCCCTATCGAACGCGAGAAGCGCCCGAAATGGTAAGTATGTAGATAACTCGTTGATCAGGTCGTTAAAGGGCCCCCTATTTATGCAGTTTCGCAGTTCTTGAGCATTTAGTTGCACAGCTCCAGTGTTAAGGCGTTCAAAAACATCAAATTTCATCTTCGAATCGGACTCCTTCTTGATTAGAACAATAGGTGGACACTTCTCTTCAATCTTGCTTTGCAATTGTCCATCCAAATCCATGAAGGCTTTTTCGTTAAGTTCACTCATTATAGAACAGCTTTGTAGTCTAAATGATCCATCCAAGAAGCTGAAGACAGCATTTAACCGCTGCTGCCCATCGACAACAACCTTTGTGCCATCTTCCTCTTCGGCCAGATAAACATAGGGAAGTGGCACATCCAGTAGGATTGATTCGATGAACTTACTCATTTTTTTAAAATCCCATACTATCCTCCTCTGGAAACCTGGCCGTAGCTGTAGTTTGCCGCGCCTAAATCTCCTATTCAAGTCATCCCAACTCGGTGCCTGAGTTTCACAAACAATTGTTCGCTCATGGAGCAGAACCTCTTCGGCCTCGTCTTCCTCTTCACCTTCAAAGATGGGTTCTTCCATATCTGACATAACTAGCCTCCTTGACAAGATAATTCCAAAGGTTCGCGTGCCTATCAGTTCCTCATAATTATACCATTAGTATGGCCTTTGACAAAAGGCTAATAACCTCCCCCATCGGCACCGTCCTTTGCTCCCCGCGTGGGATTCGAACTTGAGATACCCTAGCTCCACTCACCGCCCTCTGGCCACACCCTAGCCAGTTCTTTAGCCAGAAGACGGTGTTCAAGCTTGTCTAAGGCCGGGTCTTTTTCAAAAAGCCTTATTGCCTCAGCACGGGCCAGCTCCAGCAGCGCCACGTCAGAAAGTTTAGCCATGCGCAGGTCAGGTAGGCCACTCTGCCTCGTGCCAAAGAATTCTCCCGGCCCGCGTAATTTCAAATCCTCTTCTGCCAGTTGAAAGCCGTCCCCAATCTTCTCGATTAAATGAAGGCGCTGTCTAGCTACCTCCGAGGGGTTCTCGGCTAGTAGCAGGCAATAGCTTTGCTCCTGTCCACGCCCTACCCGGCCGCGGAACTGGTGCAGCTGCGAGAGACCAAAACGGTCAGCACTCTCCACCAGCATGACCGTAGCATTAGGCACATCTATCCCAACCTCAATGACCGGGGTTGAGACCAGGATGTCCAACTCGCCGGCGCGAAAGCGGCGCATCACCCTGTCCTTCTCCACCGCTGACATGCGCCCGTGAAGCAGGCCCAGGTGCAGGTCGGGGAAGACCTTACGGGACAAGCGCTCATATTCGGCGACGGCTGCCTTGGCCTCAATAACCTCCGACTCCTCAACGAACGGGCAGATAATAAAAGCCTGATGGCCGCTAACTACCTGGCGGCGTATAAACGCGTAAGCGCTTTCCCGCTGCGCCGCTTTAACCCATTTTGTCTTCACCACCTCTCTCCCCGGTGGGAGCTGGTCTATGACCGAGAGGTCAAGGTCGCCGTATAGCGTCAGGGCCAGGGTCCGCGGGATTGGTGTTGCCGTCATTACCAGCACGTGGGGATTGAATCCCTTCTGTCGCAATGCTGAACGCTGAGTAACCCCGAAGCGGTGCTGCTCATCGACCACGGCTAAACCCAGTCGCCGGAACTCTACCCCCTTCTGGATAATGGCATGGGTACCGATGACGATATCTATCTCCCCCGCGGAGATACGCTGTTGCAGGCCCTGCTTCTTGATCTGGTTAATATCGCCAATGAGCAGGGCTACGGTAAGCGGGCGGGATAAGAGATAAGTATGCAGGTAGCTTTCTTCGTGCTCAGGAGGCGTCACTCTGGATAGGAGCTGGCAGAAACTAGCAAAATGCTGCTCCGCCAGAATTTCGGTAGGCGCCATGAATGCCCCCTGGTAGCCACTAGCTGCCCCAACCAACAGGGCTGCGGCAGCCACTACTGTCTTACCGCTGCCTACCTCTCCCTGGAGTAACCGGGACATCGGCCGTGATTTCTGTAAGTCAGCCAGTAGCTCCTGTAATACCCGCCACTGCGCTGCAGTTAGCTCAAAGGGTAGAGACTTGAGGAAGGTATCTAACACCGGTATCCCGGCGCTAAAGGGGTTACCGGGTTGGCTCTCCTGCCAGTCGCGCTTTCTACTGAGGACGCCCAGCTGAAGCAGAATCAGCTCATCAAAGGCTAATCTATCCCTGGCTTTGGCCTTTGATGCTTCATTTTCTGGGTAGTGAGCCTGTACTATTGCCTGGGGTAAGTCCGGCAGGTGGCACCGCTTCTTCAACTCCGGGGGCAAAAAATCGTCCAGTTGCCACGCCCACTGGTCGACAACCCTTTTCATTAACTGCCTCACCTGGCGAGGACGCAGTCCCCGGGTAAGAGGGTACACAGGAACCAGGCGGCCGGTGTGAACCAATTCTTTATCCTCGGCCAGTTCCCATTCAGGGGACTCGAATACATGCCGCCCGCCGAACAGGCCTACCCGGCCGCTGACAACCACTCTGGCGTTTGTGGGCAGCTTTTTCGCCAGGTAGGGGTTATTGAACCAGACTACCCTGACATTACCGGTCTCATCGCCAACAATAGCTTCAGTGCTGCGCCTGCCACCCAGCATGATCTCCTGAGCCTGCCACACGTGGGCAATAATAGTCTGCTCCTCCCCCTCGGTAAGCTGTGAGATAGACTTCCTTCGGCCATAGTCAAGGTGACGATGCGGGAAAAAGTAGAGCAGGTCGCGGATTGTCTTCGCCCCCAGCCGGTCAAACTTGGCGGCGCGATTTGAACTGATACCCCTGATAGCAGTAATCGGCGAGTCAAGAGACGCCATTCCTTGCCGTCTTGCTGTCGAAGACGGTGTACTTACCACTGGCGCTGATCCCACCTTGGATGGAGAAACGCTTTCTTGCTCCATAAGCTCCAACTCAGCCAAAACGGCAAGCACATCACGTACCCACTGTTTACGCTGCTCCTTGGTCAGAGAGCCATAGCTGGAATTAGCGAGGCGACGAAAACGGGCCAGAAGATGAGGAGTACTTATCGACTCTATGACCTGACCACTCCAGTTGTGGAGGAATCTATCCAGACCACCGATTACTGCCGAATCCGCGTAGCCCTTTTTATGCTCAAGCTTGAGAATCTTACGCAAAGAATCTAACGACAAGACCCTGCCTCCATAAGTCATCACGAGTATAGCTAAGGGTGGGAAAAACTCAATCCTGGTATGCGGAGTGGTAAAGCTCATCCTGACTTATATCCACCCCGTCGCGGTAAACCTCTTTGCCAAACCGCACATAGACTGGCACCACGGTAATCCCTGGTTGCTGAGCTAACTGGGGTGGTAAATCAGCAGTGCTATCGGTCACAATTCTGACTGTCAAGGCTGAAGCCCCCCGCTACTCAACAGAGACAATATAGTTGTAGTGAGGCTGACCGCCGCGAACGACCTCAACCTGAAGCTGCGGGTGTGCCTGACAAATACTATCACTGATCTCTTGTGCCTCGGTGGGCTCGGTATCAGCCCCGTAGTAGATGGTAATCACCTCCGCCTCATCCAGGTTCACCCTGTCTAGCACCTTATTAAGCACACCCTCAAGACTGTCAGCCACGGCTACCAAGGCCCCGTCAAGAAAGCCGATACCCTGCTTTTTCTTGATAATAAACTCACCGAGCCTGGCCTTGCGTACTGCCCGGGTAATTTCAATAGACCTGACGGCTGATTTCGCCTTCTCCATAAGCCGGGCATTTGTCTCGAGATCAGCTTCATAGTCAAAGGCCAAAAGGGCAGAAACTCCCTGTGGGACTGTCTCTGTAGACACTACCGCAACCGTTTTTTTCGTCACCGACTGGACCTGATTAGCCGTAGGCACTATATTCTTATTATTGGGCAGGATAATCACCTTATCTGAAGCCACTGACTCTACTGCTTGGAGCAAATCTTTAGTGCTGGGATTCATTGTCTGCCCGCCGGGGACAATAGTGGTCGTACCTAGGCTCTTAAAGACCTCAGCCAGCCCATCCCCGGGGACTACAGCCACTGTAGCGATGTCAGATGCTGGTAGCCGCTCCTTTTGCATATCCAGGTAGGCCTGGTGCTGCTCATCCATATTTCGGATGCTCACCTGGTGCACCGTACCCAGCGAGGTAGCATAGCGGATAACGGTGCCTGGATCCAGCGTATGTATATGCACTCTTACTGCGGATTCGTCACCGACTACAATTATGGATTGCCCTTTCTTCTCCAGCCTGGCTCTAATCTTATCTGGCTGAAACTCCTCTCCCTTAAGAAGAAACTCGGTGCAGTACCCATAGGGCACCTCGTCGGCGGCTATCATCTGTGGCAACCTGGCCGCTGGAATATCAGTGACAATTATCTGCGGCCTGCGGAACCTCATCTCCTCAGCCTCACCCTTAAGATGGCGGAGGACGCCATCGAGAATGGTGTATAGACCTTGTCCACCAGCGTCTACCACCCCAGCCTCTTTTAGTACCGGGAGAAGGTTAGGGGTGTTCGCCACTGACTCCCTGGCAGCACCGACCGCTGCCTCCATAACTGAGGCAATGTTATCATCGCCGCTGGAAACCTGCGCCTGTGCCGCTGCTGAGACGTCCTTGATTACGGTCAGGATAGTCCCTTCTACGGGATTAGTCAGCCCTTTGTAGGCTAGTGTCGATGCCTTCTGCAGGGCCTGAGCCAGGTCGCCACCGGTAAATGATTCCTTCTCAGCTAGACCCTGCGCCAGGCCGCGCCAAATCTGGGACAGGATCACACCGCTGTTACCCCGGGCCCCCATCAGTGCTCCCCTGGCGATAGCGTGCGCTACTGCTGAGGCGCTACTGTCGGGGGCCTGGTAGGCCTCCTCTACAGAGGAGCGCATGGTAAGCAGCATGTTAGTCCCGGTGTCACCGTCAGGCACTGGAAAG
>SDBU01008262.1_pt1 | contig 11875 bp, 18 predicted proteins | sample 2277071 | NCBI WGS metagenome assembly SDBU01 (sample SAMN10397929, study PRJNA504765) | marine sediment metagenome | isolation source: marine sediment core GS08_GC12, 126 cmbsf | place: Arctic Ocean: Gakkel Ridge, Loki's castle | collected 2008
CGGTCCCAACCACATCCACTCATCTTCCTCGGCATACATCTGGATCGGCCACGGTCCCATGCCGATGAAGCTGTCCGGCGCAAGCTGGAAGCTGTTGCCTCCCGCTTTGGAGTACTGGGACATGGCGCTGGCTAACCTCTGCACCAGGATAAATGCCTTTTCCCGGCTGGGCGCCCATACGCTTGCCCTTACAGCAGTCTGATAGAAAGCGACCTGCTTAACGGCTTTCTCCCGGACCAACTCGAGGTCTGCACCGCTCCAGGGGTCATCATCCTCTCCGAAGAAACGAAACAACGACCCGGCGATGAGAATCGTCGCCAGACCGAGCGCCCCGCCCCAAACCCACTTCCCCTGCATAAGCATAAAAGCGGCGATGATGCCGATGAGAAGCATCAGTGCGTAGACAAATCCATTCGCCCAGGAGATCTGTTCCGGAAGCGGAATGTGAGCAAAGGTGGGAGTCTGTGTGGCAATATTGCCGCCTTCATTTACCATGAAGCCGCGCTGGGATTCAAGCTTGAGCCTCTTCTGCACACCGGCGAGCCATGTCGGTATGCTTTTCCTGATGAGCAGAGCCTGGATCCAGACTTTTTCTTCCTTCTGCAGACCAAGCGTTGTCGCCAGCAGCGTATGCATTGGGTCGCCCCGCAGGAATGTCTTCCACGTATTAATCGGCAGATAGCTCTCTTTACTGAGTCTGAAAGCAAATTCGTATCTCAAGCTTCCATTGCTGGAAATGATGGAAGGGTTAACCGGATCGTCGTCCAGGATCCTCAGCACAGCGCTCGACCATAGAGTCTGTATTTTCCCGGCCATGAACCGCAGGCTGTCTTCTGGCCCTCGCACGAGCATGACTCTACGGTCACCCGCCCCGAAGATCTCCAATGACAGCGGCAGTGGTATGGTGGAGATGAACTGCCGGACCGCCTCCTCATCAACTTCGTTATGTGCCGGCAGCTGCAGCTCTGCGACTTTGTAATCGAGTCTTGGATGCCATTCAATCGTGGTCTGAACGTTCTGCCCCTGGGTGTCGGTTATCCATCGGAGATCGGCTCTCTCGAGCGTTTCTCCACACACGCGGCAGCGCATCCCTTGAGCAGCGCCCTGCTCCAGGGTGCAGCTGATGTGGTCGTTGGGGCATGTAACCATGGGTTCAGGCAGCATTGAATCCCCTGACATGGCAGTGTAACCTGCATTTCGGATCGCATTTCTTAGTTTAATTGTATGAAAATACAGGGGGTTTGTACGGGACGTGGGCGTCACCCAGGCGGGACGTGGGCGTCCCGTGAGGTTTCTATGATTTATCTACATTTATCAGGCGATGCTAGGGAAGCCTGATTCTTATATGCTTGAAACATAAGGCGGATCCTTACTCGTTCACTCGTTGTCAAGTCAAATGAAATTGTTACCGAACGGTATTTCGCAAGTCAGGGCATATTAACTAGTATAAGGACACGGTGGCCTACGTGACAGGGGCAATCTTGGGCACTTCATTTTCTGCGTTACCGAATGAACATGCATTGGTAGTAGCTCGTGTTGTGATCAAACCGGCAGCCTTTGCAGCGATATTCGATCATTAATTCCCCAGCTCTCTGGGTCAAGATCCGATCCGACTACCAGTTTGCCTTTATATATGCCACCGATTCCTTCGTATCAAGCTTCCGACTTGAGGGGCCAAAGCGAGTGTACATCTCGCTCCCCTTTTCACCCTTAAAATACGCGGGAGCAGGTGCTTTTTCGACATCTACCCTAAACAGACGAACAATGCTTTTTTTGTACGTCATCTGTCATTGTTATCTATCCTCTTAACCAGGCAGCTATAAACCCATGGCGTGCATGGATATTGCTTATGCCGCCTCTAACTCACTTTTGAAGTAGCGCCGCTGAAAGGCAAAGGCCACACTCACCAACCCGATCATCACCGGCACCTCGACCAAGGGACCGATGACCGCCGCGAAGGCCACTCCCGAGCCGATGCCAAACACCGCCACCGCCACGGCAATGGCCAGCTCGAAGTTGTTGCTCGCGGCGGTAAACGCCAATGTCGTGGTCTTGCTGTAGTCAGCCCCGATCGCCCTTCCCATGAAGAAGCTCACAGGGAACATGAGTACAAAATAGATCAACAGCGGGATGGCGATGCGTACGACGTCGCCCGGGATAGTGACGATTAGCTCGCCCTTCAGGCTGAACATCACCACGATCGTGAACAGCAGCGCCGCCAGGGTCAACGGGCTGATCTTGGGGACGAACTGGGTGTAGTACCACTCTTTGCCCTTCGCTCGAACCAGGAACAAGCGAGTGAAGAAACCCGCTAAGAAAGGGATGCCAAGATAGATGAAAACGCTCTTGGCGATCTCGCCGATGGTGATGTCCACCGTCGAACCGCTCATCCCGAACCACGTGGGCAGCAGCGTGATGAAGATGTAGGCATACAGGCTGTAGAAGAGCACCTGGAAGACGCTGTTGAAGGCTACCAGCCCGGCGGCGTATTCGCTATCCCCATGAGCCAATTCGTTCCACACGATCACCATGGCGATGCAGCGCGCCAGGCCGATCAGGATCAAGCCGGTCATATACTCCGGGTAACCGCGCAAGAAGATGATCGCCAGAACGAACATCAAGATCGGTCCAATCACCCAGTTCTGCAGCAGCGACAGGCCAAGCACCTTCCAATTGCGGAAGACATCCCCCAGCTCGTCGTAGTGGATCTTCGCCAGCGGCGGGTACATCATCAGGATCAGGCCGATGGCGATGGGGATGTTGGTCGTCCCCACCGAGACGGCGGTGTTGAAATCGAAAACCGCTTTTGGAAAGAGATAACCGATGAGTACGCCAATCGCCATGGCAAGAAAGATCCACAGTGTTAGGTAGCGATCGAGCAGTGAAAGCTGTTTGGTGATACCTCCTTCTTCTTTTTGCTTTACTGCGATACTGGATTGACTCTTCATCTGAAGATGCCTCCTTGAAAAGAATTATGAAGTTGGATATTGAGCCCTAACAATCGACACGCTCTGCTTTATCACGGACATTGGATAATCCCCCAAGCCCAAAGACAACCACCGCAGGTTGGAAATGTATTTCCGTAGCAATCTTCGTCGTTAGTTTCTGACTGGGGGCAGCCATCGCAGATAGCGCAAGGCGCGAAATCGAAATCACGCACCTTCCCTCGAAATTCCACGTGTTCTGGTGCGCCCCAGAGCTCCAAGAGCTGGTGCTCGGCGACGTTGCCGAGAGGCCAACTGCTGTTGAATCTCTTGACTCTATTCAGGTACCCCTCGCTGCTGTGCAAAAGCGGCAGACACGGACTGACGCTCCCATCCCACGCGATAGCCAAAGCGTTATCCTCGATAAACGGACAGTGATTGCCCTCAAACCCGTTCCGGCCGCCAACAAAGTGCATATTCCAGCGGCCGCATATAGCCTGGTAAAGCGGTTCGCGCGCCCATTCATGGATGTCCATCCTGGGCGCCTTAAGCGCAGGAATATCTGCGGAGCCTAAACAATCATTGGACGCAAGCGTGCGCGTATAGAGGATCTCCTCCCGCAGCTCATCCGTATGAGGCCAGAGATTGGTGACCATGAAATGCGTGGCTCCCAACTCCCGACTCTTCACCAGCAATTGTGGGAGATCGCCAATGTTTCGTTTCATCGCTACAAATACAATCCCGATTTCCGGTACGGGATGTTGTCGTGGAACTCGCATAGCGGCAAATCTCTCGATATTTGTGAGCACATCCTGTATATCAGCACCCAGGCGCACGTCAGCGTAGCCCTCCGGTTGGGCGCCGTCGAGTGACACCCACAATCTATCCAGACCGGCATCGATCAAGTCCTGCGCACAGGCCTCGTTCAACAAGGTTCCATTCGTGATGATCTCAACTCGAGCTCGCTCAGCCTTCGTCTGTGACACCATATCTACAATCCCATGGTGCGCTAATGGTTCACCGAAGCCGCCGAAGATTACGGATGGCGGCGGCGCGCAGGACCGTATCCCCTCAAGGATCCGATCAAAGACCGCATCCGACATCGAACCGGTCGTTTCATTCCACACATTGCGAATGCACATGCGGCATTTCAGATTGCATACGCTGGTCGGCTCTACGTAGATCTTGGCCAGCGGTGGGAACCTCGGATTAAAATGCAATCCAGAATGGTTCTCCTCAATCTGAACCTGATCCCCGGGCGACAAGCGCAAGAGATCGATCGCCTCTTTTGGTAAGATCAGACGCCCCTGATCATCCAGGTACATTGACCATTCCCGACCCATGATCACCCCACAAGCTCAATCTTCGGTTCGACCAGGATTTCCGATTTCACCGAATTGGCCACCAGGCTGTACTTTTGTGCTGATTCCAGCGCCCGGCGGGTGCGTTTCTCCACAATCTCCGGCTTTTCACTCCCGATGGCAATGCGGATGACGGGCCAGAAACGCAGATGAGTAAAGATTTCTGTACGATCCAATTCAATCAGCTTCGTACCCTCAGCTCGGCATTCATAGGACTGCAGGTCGAGCTTGAAGCGCTCGCAAGCCCAAATAAACATCATCATGATGCAGGTGTTGGCCGCTGCCACAAAGGCATCTTCCGGGGTAAGAACACCATCATGACCTTGAGCATCCGGTGGAGCGGAGAAATCCATCTCCGGTCCATTACCCATCACGAGGTGGCCCCAATGCTCCCCTTTCCATGAGACTGTGGTGTGATACGTTGCTGTGCGACTCATGCTGCCGCCTCCTTCTGAAGCAGAAATTCCTCATAGGCCTGCAGTAGGACCTTGACATAGGTCGTATCGGCTCCATCCGGGATCGGGTTGTAAACCCGAACCATCTCTAATAGCTCTTGCTCCAGGCCATCCTCGGGTTCTTTTCCGGAATCGCGAAATTGTTCGAAAATTAGTGGTAAAGCGACAAGACTTACCTTCTGATCATCAATGATCAAGGTCTGAACCGGGATACCCGAAGCACAGGCACATGTAGCCTCGACGGTTTCCTGTTCCTCTATCGAGGCCGGCCCGGATTCGGAGAATACGCCCTCCCGCCTGCTCCATGTCTTTCCTAGGAATTCATCAACTTTGAGCGCGATAAGCTCTGCGGTTGCTTCGACTGCCTGCAGGCCTGCTGCGTCCAGGGACCGCAACCCTTGCGGTTGAGGGAATCCCCTCGCGGCGACAAGATCGCTGACCACGATGCTGGCAGCCGGCTTGCCGGAATGCAATTCCGTCGCCCGCGCGGCGCAGCGCTTTTCACACCCATCCACCGCAACCGTCGGGTAGAAGCGGGCGAAGGCACGATCACCCTCCCCCCCGGCGAGGAACAGCGGCAGGCAAATCGTCACTGTATCGGTCGGCCGCATCTGTTCCAAAACCTTAAGCGCCGCCAGGCGCGTGACTGTACCTTCAGGCAGCTCTTCTCCGGAACAGGCCACGATACCCACTTTCTTCTGGGGAAGCTCAGGCATGCTCAATCTCTCCTTCCTGATCGTCGAGATTATCTACAACCTCGGCTAATTCCTGCGCCAGGACCTTCGCTAGCTCCTGGCCGGTCTCATTTAATTCAGCTATCCCTTTCGGTTTCAGGTCCCGATGCTGCCGGTATACATCCAACACGGCAATTTCTCGAGCGATATTGCCGCCGCTCTCCGAAACCATCTTAGAAGCGCAAGCCAGCTTGCAACCGTCGATGGTGATAGACTGACTCCCGGTGACTGCTGCACGAGCTTCCTCGTCCCCTAAAACCAGTAGAGAGAGGGCGACGAGCTTTGTCGACTCAGGGCGAATATCTTGCGTGAGCTCATATGCCGCCTCCCGACTCACCGTTCCGTAGGTCTTGCCGATGCCGCTGCAAGGCACAATGACCGTTTTTCCATGTTCGCTCATAGCTTCTTCGCTTCCTCTTCGGCCTGGCCTTTCATCAGGTCGAAATACACCTGGGGATTTAGAAGGGCTGATCGCGCGGTCTCCCAATCTACAGGTTTGAGATCCGCCACCCATCCTTCGCCATAGGGATCCATGTTGATCGCCTCTGGCTCTAACTCCATCGCTGGATTAATCTCCAGCACCTCACCGCTCACCGGCGATCCGAGACTGATATTGACTTTAATCGTCTCAATAATCCCCACCTCATCCCCGGCATCCAGTGCAGTGCCCTCCGGCTTGACCTCGGCGAAGGCCACATCTCCACTGCGCTGCTGCAGGAAGTCGGACAGGCCGATGCGCACGCGGCCCTCCATTTCCAGCGCCCACATGCCCTCGTCCGTGTAATAGCGGTCGGTCGCAACCTTGAAGGTAAACTTATCGACCATGGTTTCTAGATATTCAGTCATGACTCGCTCCTCGACGTGTGTGAAAATGAATTGCCGCTCCAGAAACTCCCAGCGCAGCTTCGAGCATAGCCTCAGGCAGCGTTGGATGCGCGTGAGTCGTCCAGGCTAGATCGTCCGCCGTTGCGCCGAGTTGTATGGCCAGCGCGCCTTCCGCAATCAGATCGGTGGCGTGCGGACCCAGAATATGCACGCCTAGCACCCTCCCGCTCACGGCCTCACAGACCAGCTTAACTAATCCTTCCGCCTCTCCGAGAATACGGGCCTTGGGCACCGCCGAGAATGGGAAATGGCTGACAGTGATCTCATGGCCCAGCTCGCGAGCCTGGGCTTCCGTAAAACCTACGCTGGCGATCTCCGGTCGGGTGAAAATCACATTCGGCACAGATCGGTACTCCACACTACGCTCGCCCCCAAGCGCGTTCGCCGCTGCGATGCGGCCTTCCACCATGGCCTTGTGTGCCAGCAATGTCAACGATGGATGAAGGGTTCACAGATCTCCTCCGCAACATTCATACTTGTGAATATCATCTTTCAAAAAAGAGAGACCGGGCTGCAGTTCGTGCCCGCCTTACAGAGAGGCGTTCAACTGCCTCTTCTATAGAAGACTCTCTCCGTCCGCAAGCGCCGACTCCAGCCACCCCTCAATCTGATCGGGGGTGGGGATACGACCCGCAGCTACAAGCTTTTCATTAATCACCAAACCTGGTGTTGCCAGCAAACCGTAGTCCATGTACTTCATCGTATCTGTGATCTTCTCAATCGTCACTTCCAGATCGGGATGTTGGGTTTGGATTTGCTCTACGGCCAGCACGGCATGATTCTCCACGCGCTGGCAGTTTGCACATCCGGGCCCTAGAACTTTTATTGACAGCATGTCTTCTTCTCCATGGAGCGAGGTTAATTAGACGATCTACTGAACGACCGGTGTCCCTATCCGCTGTTCACATTTCGGGCAGGTGCAGATCTCAGGGTGAGCCGGCCGTATGATCTCGAAAGCGATCTCGTCTCCATTTGCTTTAGATATCGCCGAAGCGACCTGCTTCGCTTGGTCGAGAAGCTGCGCAACGGCAACGGAGGTAAGCGCATAATAGACATTCAGCCCATCACGCCGATCCTCCACCAGTCCCGCCTGCCGCAATCGACCCAGTTGCTGCGAGATATAGGCCTGGCGTTGATTCAAACGCGATTCAAGATGGCATACGCAGGCTTCACCCTCCTCCTCCAGTACTTCTAGGATCTGCAAACGCACCGGATGGGCCAGCGCTTTCATCAATTCCGCGATATTGCTAAATCCGCTCATTCGTTTGCTCCACCCTGTGTGGTTATTCAACATTCGGAATGTATTATATATCCACCAATCGAAAACTGCAATGTGAAACGTCACCGAAGTCATATGATTATTAGAGCGAACTATGGCGTCGCACTCCATTGATAAGTTACTCCTTGCTGAAACACCTACACCCACCAATTACTGGGCAGTAGAGGGATAGTTCAGCCCAAATCGATGAAACCCAAAGTGGGAATATCAAATTTCTAAGCGGTCTTTTAGGAGTGACCAAGGTATATTTAATTTTTCACAAACGGGAAGAAATATTCTCGCCTCCCCTCATTCTCAAGAATACCTGTAAAATAGAAATCGTTGCGTCCCGGAATTGGTGGAAGATTCATTATTGGTGAATCGATCGAAGTCCCGTTGCTTCCAAATACCGCCTCATTGCTGGAACAGATATTTTGCCCCCACTACTTATGATGTCGTTTCCTACAAGAACCGGCGGCAGCCCTGCCCCTGGAGGTGGCTCCGGGCAGCCGGGGTCAAACAAGTTGTAATACTTGACCTCGACAGATTCGCCAAAACATCTTATTAATTGAACTTCTGCCCAATCTGCAACCTCGCGCCAGGAGTCCCGGAACCCACTTTCACAAACGACCGGTGCGCCGATGATATGGATTACCATGGGGCTTTCCATTAGCAACACCCTGGTCCAGCATTCGGCTCACAAGCGGGAAAAGTGATCGGTGATCCACCCTCACCGCGTATTACCAACCCAGCCGTAATCACCTGCCGGGTTTCTTTGCTATGGCACGTTGGGCACTCAGGCTCCAGGCCGTCTTCTTTTTCCTTGAAAGAGGCTCGAATTTCAAAAACATCCTCACACTTCTCGCACCGAAAATCATAGACTGGCATACTTCACTCCTCTTGGTCCCGTGAGATCGTCTGCGCTAAGTCGCTAAGGGCAGAAATGATCGTGCCGATATTCGCCATTCGCCCTTCACCAACATCACCGGTCGCCTGCAGGCCTGTCTCCGGCGGAACAATTTGATATCCTACGCCTTTCAATATGTCTAGATTGCGCTGCAGGATCGGATTGGCCCACATCGTATCGTGCATCGCCGGCGCAAGCAACGAAGGAGCGTCTGTCGCTGCCATTAACAGGGTCACTGCATTATCCGCCAATCCAGAAGCCAGGCGACCAATAAAATCGTATGTCGCTGGAGCGACCAGCACCAAGTCGGCCAAACGCGCAAGATGGATATGTGCCAGCGGGTCTCGCTGCGTAGCCTCGAAGATACCTGTAACAATTGGGTTTCCCGTGGCAGTTGCCAGGGTGAGTGATGAGACAAAGTGCGCTGCTGCCGGCGTTATAACCCCATATACCACAGCCATGTGGCGAAAACGCAATTGGCCGATAAGCTCCGGCAGGTAGTGCGCTGCCACTCCGCCGGTGATTCCGACGACGACGGTCTTGCCTGCCAGCATATCAACAACTGGCCGGTCCGGCCAGCGAAGCGAAATCCAACCCTAACAACTGGCTGATCTCTTGATTGACCAGCGGAAGGAAAGCTATTGCGGCCTGCTGAGCTCGGGCGTATTCGCGGATGACGTTACTCGATTGCACTTCACTTTGTAAAGCGCGAAGTTCATCAATGTCCTGCTGTGTCACACCACCGCTCACCTGACGGGTGCGCAGCTCAGCCTGGGCAGCCGACAAACGCTCGAGCAAGGTTTTCGCACCTTCGTTGTCTTCGAATTGGACCTTCGCGCGCTCAAACGCAGCGATCGGCCCCGAATGGATTAGACTTTCAGCAAGCCTTTCCGTCGCTTTCAATACGTCGGAGGATAACTGCACCTTCGTATCGTCCATACCGTCCTCTCCTTTCATAGTTGGTAATTCGATAACTTACAAATCCAAGCCGGAATCCTGTCCGCTCACACTAATCCCTCAAAGTTACGCGGCAATATCACCTGCGCTGTTGATAAGGGCAACGGACGAATCCGATCTCAGGGTGAGCGAAATCAGGCCTCCCAGTACCTCGGTGGTGCCGAAATTAACCGTGCCAGCTTTGCCTACACTGTGAAAGACCTCAAACGGCTGGGCATGCATACCTTGAGTCACTTCGAGGTTAGGTGTCCCAAGTTTAGTCTGCATGCGCATGGCTCGGGTAGCTACAATCAACAGTTGAGTATTGATCCCACAGCCAGCGTTATTTTACATCGCATCCATCATCGACCAATCAGCAGCAGCCTGGTCCACAAGCTGCTGCAAAGCCTAATCCGATCCGCTGCGAGAGAAGCTTGGCAGCTTCTTGGCACATCCCCGTAAGTGCTTCTTGAGCCTGCAAATAATCGGCAACTGACTGCTCAGCGATGAAGGCTTCCCGTAGACGCTCTAGGTCGGCCTGATCTTCAGGGCTCACAGCGTCCAGCATCAGCATCATCTTGAGCGATTGCTGTTTATCCTGGAAAGCTTTTACAGCACGTTGAGCGGCCGCGTCTTGTCGCAGTCTTTCGGACGCTTCCTCGTGGGCATGGAACTCCACCGTATTTGCGAGTGCTCGAGCGAAGGCGTGTGTAGCTCTCCGCACCTCGACACTAGTGATTTCTGATGCTGTTTGAACTGGGATTTCCATTTGACTCATCAATACCTCCTGAATCCTTGTGTCTCAGAACATGAAACGTAGACAAGTTGGGTGGCAACGAATTGTCTGCGTTCTATATTCTCAGGCCTTTTGATCTTTCGATCCTGCCATGAAGCCCCACGAGCCATTGGCACTTGGATGTTCCTGATTCGATATGAAGTCTCCACCTGTGATTGATAAAGGTTAGACCCGCTCCATCCAATCGTTCTTGGGCTCATCTTAATTGAGCGAGAAGGTCGCCTTTGAATCCAAGGCCCGAGGAGTTGTCATTGGAAATTGGGTTGCTTCACCCATGCGAGCTGTCGCTTTTACTACCATTCGCGCAAAGGCGATAAAATCGTCATCACGGAAACGAATAGTCAGATTCCCATAATCCAGATGGATACGACCACCAGGGCAACGGGCGATCCTGTCGTCCTTATCCTCCCCACGTGCGAAAATCGTCCAACGCGGCGGTGGTGTTATTTCGTTCATCTGTTTCCCTCCCCTTCCTTCCTATCCTATCTGTGCTCGATTATTTCACGCCGGACCACCAGTACCGGTTGGTGACTAAGACGCACCACATTTTCCAACGTGCTGCCGGTCAACATCTCCTGTACCGCACTGCGACCATGGGATCCGCGCACAATCAGACACGGCTTTTCCTCTTCCGCCACCTTCAATGTCTCCTGGAAAGGAATGCCATGCCGCAACATGATCCGAGTTTGAATACCAAATAATCGTAGAATTTTCCGTAATGTCCTCCAACCGTTCAGTATCGAGCCGGTCAAATTCAGCCAGTTGTTCCTGCGAGCGGTGCTTCATCACCCGCTCATCTTGTATGTGCAGTAGTACTACTTCCTGAGCACCAGCCGCTCCTAAGCGTTTGACCACTTGAAAGGCGGCATCAGCGCACTTTGAAAAATCGGTGAGATTAAGCATGCGCTGAAATAGATTTTTACAAAGCTGGCGGCACTTCACAAGCCCCAATTCCCGAATCACTTCAAATTTGTGCAGCAATACCGGTACAGTTGCACGGCAGATCACCTCGCAGGCAGTTCTGCCAATTAACAACTCCTGGGCATCAGTCATCCCCTGTGCGCCTATGACGATGGATCCCACGCGTTCCTCATCGGACCCGCATGATTTGATTAGCCTGGTTACCATACGCGACGCGCGTCACTACCAGCAATTCCTTTCCTTCCAGAGCCATTTTCGCGATGCTTAGTTTTTCCTCCGGGCTCCAACGCCTTTACTCCAAACTTTCGCGGTTGATGGTTTCGGGCAGGGGCACGTCGCTGCTGCGGATCATGCTGAGCAGCACAACCTCACGCAGTCCGGAAGTCTTAAGACTCGGCAGGCCAGCACCGCGTCCGAATATGAGGAGAAATCGGTCCAATGATCCAGTTCTGCACCAGGGAAAGGCTCAACACCTTCCTGTTGCGAAATACTTCCCCCAGCTCCTCGTACTTCACTTTGGCAAACGGTGGGTACATCATCAACACCAACCCAATGGCAATCGGAATATTAATTGTACCTACTGAGACGGCCACGTTAAAGTTATTCACTTCCGTCGGGAATAGATAACCGATCACTACACCAATTGCCATCGCCAGGAAGATCCACAGCGTGAGGTAGCGATCAAGGAACGAGAGCCC
>SDBU01008263.1_pt1 | contig 11873 bp, 23 predicted proteins | sample 2277071 | NCBI WGS metagenome assembly SDBU01 (sample SAMN10397929, study PRJNA504765) | marine sediment metagenome | isolation source: marine sediment core GS08_GC12, 126 cmbsf | place: Arctic Ocean: Gakkel Ridge, Loki's castle | collected 2008
GTACGGGGAGGCTGAAATGCCTCAGCAGTGCGCGGAAATTATCAACTGGTGCACGCCGAAAATTACTCTGCCCCTCGGGTTCCCCGACAATCACATCCCGGCCAAGCCTCTGTTGGTCGAGCTCGCGCAAGCGAACGGGCCGATGCTGGTCTGGGGCTCAGTCGAAACGCGTGCACGCACGAGCGGGGGCAGCAGCAACGAGATGTGGCAGGGGAACCTCTCGCATTTTGAGGCCCAGTGTCTGCGCGCGGGCTATGTCGGTGAGGCCGGTACGACGCAGACCAGCGACGTCCCGGTGTCCAACGTCGAGGGGGCAGGGTCAACGGCCAATGCGTATTGCGCTCTGGCGCAGAGTCCGAATCTCCCTCGGCTGACCGTCGTGGTCACGAGCGGCGGGTCTCGGCGGCTGATGCTCTACGTGCCAGCCCACAAGGGCAGCACGCTGCGCATCCACGTGACGGTCATGTATCGCGTCGTAAGGTAGACTCGCGTGCATGAGCGACGACGACGAGGTGGCGCGCACCGGGGCGATGGTTGCGTTTGCCCACAGGGTGGACGAAGCAAATGGTCTGCGTAAGATAGCGACGGAGCTGGTCTCAGCGCGCGCGGGGAGTCTCGTCGCGTTCGTTCAGGGCATCGACGAGACGTACGGACTGCGCGAGAAAACGCAGCAGAAGGTCCGCTCGGTCAAGCAGCGTTTCGCAAAGCGGCTCATGCGGGGCAGCATCGGCGCCGGCATCAAGAAGCTTGTCCGCGACGCGGTGGATGCAGCAACGCCATCGGTCGCAGGGCCTGCCGGGAAGATACGTCCCCACGGGTTCAAGTTTGAAGCTGTCCCTGCAGGCACGACGATGTGCCAGCATATCTACCCGGCGTGGACGACAGAGGGGATGAGGCCGGTTGCGCTGCGAATCTACGAGGGGGCGGCCGCCTTCGAGATTAGCGACGTCCAATGCAACGGGCGTGCCTTCTTCGAGAAGCCTGTCCCCGCGCAGTACTTCGTGCTGCCGCGAGCCATCGAATGGGACTGCGTGGTGGCAAGCGTTTGCCCGCTACTCATCAGCGTGACGAACCTGAGCGAGTTCGGATACGAAACGCTCGTCGGTGTCGTCGAGTTTGCGGAGCCGCCACCCCCAAGAGAAGTCGGCGGCCGCTTCGGGGTTGACGACCGACCTCTCTACGCTCGCGGCGGCATCTGAGCGTAGACGAGCTCCATGGCGTCGGCCATGAGCTGCACCGAGTCGCACTGGCCACCGCCGAGTCGTCGACACTTCTTGTGCAGGACGGTCAGTCGCCAGAACGCGATTTCGGCCGCGAGGTCGCGGCCCTTCTCGCTCCAGCGTTGATACGCCAGATGCCACCACACGTAGCGCACACACGGGTTCATCAGCTTCTCGGCTGCCCCTCGCGCGACGCGTTCGACGAGCGGCCGGATGATTCGAAGGATGGCTGAGCGTTTCACTCCGCGAAGCCTAGCACCTGGACACCGTGCACGAATGGTGGCAGGATGGTCGCATGGCAGACGACGACAACAACGCCGCGTACGGCAACTTGACCAAAGCGCAGCTGCGCATGCTCCATAACATCGGCACCAAGGGGGCTGCCTACTGGTGCTCGGTGCGATGCAACTACCGGGTGCCTGGCGAGGCGCGCGGCCTCGACAGCGGCGGCAGGACATGGCGCGCGCTCCATCCCTACCTCGAGATGGTCCGGCTCCGGCCGGGGGAGGAATGCCCGCGCACCGGAATCGAAAACACGAGCCCGATTCTCTTGACGCACTTTGCACTGAACGATGAGGGCCTAATTCTCATTGGGGCGACCCCCGTCGCGGAGGCGAGCAATGCCCGCTGAGCTGCACTCCGGAACGCATCATGCGATGGACACATTTCGTCGGCTCCTGCTCGCGGAGCGTCGCGTTGAGCGTTGCAACGTAGAGCACACGCTGGCGATGGCATTCGTCCCGGAAGAAGACATGCCTGAGTTCTATCGAGTGACGCAGGAAATGGCCGCGGTCTCTGAGGCTGCGTCTCCGACCACGCAGGCCGACCGTTTTATTCGTGGCGTGTTGGACGCTAGCGTCGAGCTCGACGAGCGAGGGTAGATGGCAACGCACATCGCCAGCGACAAAACACGCCGCCAACTCGGCGAAGTCTCCTTTTCGGCGAGCATCGGCGCAGACGGGCAGCTCGTAATCGAATCCAACAGCTCCTACGTATACATTGGGACCTCGAGCAGTGCGGGCGTCGCCGTCGCGGGCGAGACCGTGGGGCTTTTTATGTCCGAGCACATCCGACGCGAAAAAGACGGGGGGCGATGAGCGATGCCGGCTGAAATCTATACGACCGCCGAGATGGTCGAGCTCGTCGGTGTTTCGTACTCGACACTGCACCGGTGGGTGAGGCGTGGCTTGCTGTCGAGTCCGCGGAAGTGCAGCAATGGAAATCATGGCGTGTGGCTCGAGTGGACCCGCAGACAAGCCCTCGCGGCTAAGCGGCTGGCGGCGAAGAGCCGCGCGGGAAGGCAGTAGCGATGGTCGTAGTTGAGCCAAGTGCGACTCTCGCGGGGCCGTCCCATCCCTGGGGCCGCAAGACAACCGAGTACTCTCAAGACGGGGTGATGATGCTCTACGTCGCTGAGGACATCTTCCACGGCTGCCACGAGGCCGCGGCACGCAGGCTGCTGCATCAGATGCAGTACCTGTGTGGCCATGCCCGCGCAACAGCCTTTGCGCTCGCTTCGCGGCTCTACGAATCTTCGCGAGCGCAGAGGCGAGGCGCCTATCGTGACGCCATCGTCGGCGTCCTCGGGGGGCTATGAATCGGCGCGAGCTCCGGACGGCCCTGCTCCGGGCAGGTGCGCGGTGGCGTCACGTCTCCGAGCTCGAGCAGTCCGAGGGCAGCGGCGCAATCCAGCGCGTGGTACGCGTCGAACTGCGGGTCTCCGCCGCTGCTCTGGGGGACCCGGACCAGCCGAAGCTGCTCACGGTCGGGCACATCACGCGCATCGGCCCCCAGTGGCACGGCTTCGCACTCCGGTTGTTCGTGTTCGCGCACTCCGATTTGGTCCGCGTCAAAACCGCTGTGTTCGACCGCGCTGCCTTGTTCCTGGTTGAGCGCTTGGCGGAGGGGCCGAGGGCTGGCGCTCTGGACGGTCCTTGAGGTAGGCTCGCGACGCTTCGTGGAAGTCATCCCCGAAGACACGCGGGGAACGGCGGCCGGGGATTCTCTCGGTCGCCATTTTTTTCGTCATTAGACGGGTTCGAAGTTGTCGGCGAAGTACGCCGCGGCCACAAGCCACTGGTCATCGTGATTCGCGGGGTTGCGGGCAATCATGTCGCCAAGCTTCGGGGAGCCGGCCTCTTTGTCCGCGGCCGAAATCGAAACGCGCTCGGGAAGGGGCTCCCCCGGTACGTATTCGCGGAGGTTCGCAATCTGCTTTCGTCGATAGGACTTGAAGTCGCTCACCTGCGGACGGTAGCACTCGCGGGCGGTGCTAGTCTGGACGGCAATGGACGACCTCACCGCAGCCACAAACCTCGGCGGCCTCGGCATGCTGCCCGTTCTCGCATACGCGGTGCTCCGGCTGACCTCGGCGGCAACGGATGCCGTCACGGGTCTCAAGGCGCATTGGGCCCGGCTGGCCACGCACGATGCAAAGGTGCTCGAGCACGAGGACAAGATGCTCGAGCTCGTCACGGTGGGGGTGACGATGCTGGCGGAGCGTGACGAGCGGGACGCGGCCGGAGAGAAGCGGCGCGAAGACCGAACGACGGAGCGGCTAGCTCGACGGTCCGCCGAGCACCTTGGGTAGCCACAGCGCGAGCCTGGATTGTGCGAGTTTTCCGACCGGGAGCTCGCCTTGCTCGAACAGTTTGGCGCACTCTTGCGCTGCGTCGCGGAACCCCATCGCTGAGGTTGCTGTGAAGAGCTCCTTCGCGACCTCGTGGTTCCGCAGTGCCTCGTAGTCGTCGGGCTCGAGCAAGGAGCACAGCTGCTGGATTAGTAACTGTGCAGTCGCGTCCCTTTGCTCGTTCTTGTCCATCCAGTCGCGGAAGAGCTCCATGCCCATCTTCTCGCGTTCGGTCTTGCGGTTCTCTTCCATCGAAGCGATGAGGACTTCCGAACTGTCAGCCGCGACCTTGCGTAGCGCCTTGTTCGTCTGCTTCATCTGCTTCGCGCACTGCTTCAACACGTTGATGGTCGCCTTGGAGTACTCGGGCTGCAGGTTCATGAACCGGGCGTAGGAGTCCACGGTGGCGACGTGCAGCGCAAGCGTCTCCCTTTCCATCGCCGTCAGGTGCTCGGTCGTCGGCCCTGCACTTGTCCCAGCCTCTGGCTTGAACGCGTACCAGCTGTAGTTTGCGATTCCGCTGGCGTCGATGCGGAAGTATCCGTCGTCGTCTGCTTCAACCGACGTCCTGACGTATGTCGCGACCATCCTTGCGCACATTTCGAAGAGCGGCGGCGCGAAAAACTCAGCGAGCGGCTCGTAGGTTTTGCCGCCTTTGCGCTTCAGACAGATTTTTGCTTCGGGGTCAAGCTCCCGAAGCAAAGCGAGCAGCGGTGGGGGGAGCTCCGGCACGGCGCATCGGTCGACAGACGGCATCCCCCGCATAGGAGCACGCCTGCAGGCACGTATGAAGGGGGCTCCCCCTCCATGTGGCGGTGGGCTTAGCACCTACCCCAACATCTGGTAGCGTGGCCGCATGTCTCGAGCTCTCGAAAAAGCGAAAGAATCCCTTGCCAGCGTCCGAAAAGGTACGGCGGATTTGCGCAAGAAGACGAAAAAGACCGAGGACGCGGGGCTCGGACTCCTCGTCGGATTCGGGAGCTCCAAGTACTACGGCAAATGGGTGGCGAAACGTGCGAAGAGCGGAAAGTCGCTGACCATCAAGAAGCTCGGCATGAGCTACGGCCGGGTTGCCGGGGGCGGTCTTGCGGTCGGAGGCATGCTCGGGATGCTGGGTGACGACAGGACCAACACCGTAGGGCTGCTCACAGGAGCCGCTCTGATTGGTGGTGACGCCGCTCTCGAGGGTTACCTCGAGGAAGTGGCCATCAAACCGACAGCCGCGGAGGCGGCAGCGCTAGCGGCGTCGGTGGCAGCAGCGGCGGCGGGTGCCGGAGCGGCCGGAGCGGGCGCCGGAGCGGCCGGAGCGGGCGCCGGCGCCTAGTACGATTTCCGGTTGACTTGCGCCCCATGTCCGCGTTGGACGCCGGGGCTCGAGCGGCCAGAACTGAAAGGCTTGAGAGATGAATCATCTCGCACAGCAAAACGCGATGTTGCTTGCAGGGGCAGGCGGCGGACATTGGCCGGGGCAGTCCTTCTTCCCGGGGGGCGGCGGCGCGGACGTGGTCCGGGCGGCACAGGTCATCGTGGCCCAGCAAGCGGCTGCGAATGGGGCGGCTGCGAATCAGCCGGCGGCGGGGACACCCGCGAATCAGGGGGGCGGATGCGGCGGCATCACCGATGCGCAGCTGGAGAGGCTCGCCTGGTTCATGAAGGGGGGCACGCAGGCGGACGGGACCGTGTGCGCACCGCATTCGAGCCCGCCGGTTCCACGGAATGCGGACGGTTGCCTCGCTGGGAAAATCCAGTGCAAGCAGCCGATTCCGACCGATGCGTTGGCCGTCGGCATTGGTGCCACGGTCCTCATCACCGTGACGCCGCGTTCGATGGCGGTGGGTCGGCAGTACTTCTACGGAGGCACCGCAGGCGCGTTCACTATCGATAGCGTCATCATCAACGGTCGCGACTACCTCAACGGGGCAATCCTCGCGGACCGGTACGGGGGAATCGTCGATGACCTCTCCGTCGATTGGGGCGATGGGTTCTCGTCCACGACCCCTCTGCTGATGACGGTGACCAACATCAGCGGTGCCGTCGATGACTACAGAGGTGTCATCGATTCGTCCATCGACTACTAGTCACCACTGTCAACCGGGGGCGCCGGTGCATCGGCGCCCCCCTTCACCTTTCCCTCATGGCTCGCTCCCGCAACTCGCAGACCGAATTTGTAACCGCCATCGTGGCGGGGACAAACAGCGTCATCGCGACCGCGCGTCCAGGCTACAGAATCGTCGTAACGAGTGCGACTCAGTCGATTCAAGGAGGCATCGGGCACTTTGCAACGATTGCCCTCTCTGGCACTCCGGTCTGGACAGTCTCGCGCACGCCTCCGAGCCCGAACGCTGGCGCCAAGGTGCAGTCCGCACCGGAGCGCGACACGCCCGTCTTTGTTCTCGCTCCCGGAGCTGGCCTGCTCTTCAACTACACGCTTGGGCAAGTCGGAACGCTCGCCGACGCGGGCGCGACCCTGCACTACGAGAGGGCGCTGTGATTTTCCCTTTCGAACTCACAATCCCGGACCCTATTGGCTACGTCGAGCTCTTGGCACCTGCGGTGGCGGGGCGCGTCTGGGTCCTGCAACGGCTCATTTTGACTGTCGACACTGGTCTGACGACGCACTCTTTTCATGTGCGGTCGGGGACTACTCCGGTGGACGCGGGTGGGGACGTTATTCTTAGCGCGCTGCTGGAAACGGGCATTCAGGTTCCGCGGCAGTACGACTTTGGCGACTTCCACTTGGGCGCGTTGCAGGGGCTGTATACGGAGTGCTTTCTGATTGGCGCTCTGATTTGGGGGACCGTAGAAGTCCAGGAGATGTTCGTCTAATGGGTGGCGTGATGCGAGGCGTGATTGCTCCCGAGTCGGAACACCGAACGATTACCTATCGGTCGTTCTACACGCTCAACGCGCTGCCGAACTTCGAGCGCAACCTCAGGCTGTATAGCTACACGCCGAAGGCCTGCCCGCCGCCCAAGGAGGGCGAGCAGCAGGTGCAGCCAGAGGTCACGCCGCTTGTCGTGTACGCGCAGGGGACCGTTGTCCCGCGTCTTCCGATTGCGCAGGGCGCAGGGCTGCGCGCTGACGATGCGCGCACTCTGTTCTCGTCTTCGCCCAACCGGCGTATCGGTGCGCCCGGTGCTCGCTGGCGCGTGCGCTGGCATGACGGAACGTTCGGCCACGAGTTCGTCGCGGACGTCAAGGCGGGCTCGGCCGCAGTGATTCCGATGACAAGCACGCTCTCCATCGACCTCCTGATTGCTGACATCGACAACCTTGCCGCGGTGACCAGCAAAAACGAGGACCTCGACGTCACGCTTCCGAACACGAGCGACAATATCTACGTTGCTCGCGTCGCGGCCGGCGCAGCTTGGCCGCAACCGAACAACTTCCCCGACACGCTGACGCTCACGGACTGGTTTCGGTTGTTCCCGGTGGGCGGGGAGCCCCCGTTCCCACCCGTCGATTTGTTCGTGCCGATTCCAGCCTACGCGCGTCGCGTGCGATGGGACTTCGGTGAGACCGACTCCGCGCTGCCGCTTCCGTCTGTGAGCGCGCGCTGGGTACTCTTCAACGGCGACCCTCCAGCCTTCGCAACCCGAACGCTCGGGCCGCCCGTCGACATTGCCGAGGAGCAGAGCGTGTTCGGCAGCGCGCAAGGGATTCTATTCTCGTCGGACCCTGTGGAGTCCGCCAACGTTGACGTGGTTTGGAGCCTCGAGCTCTAAGGAAAAGGACGGACGAAAATGGGTCTTCTCTTACCAGCTGTCGCAGTGGCTCTTCTCTTCGGGGGCGACGATGATTCCGTCTACGTAATCCCGGGGCAAGTCCCAGGGCAGGTCCCGGGCGTGCCCGGACAAGTGCCCTCGTATCCGGTCGACGTTCCGACCGCGCCGCCGCCCGGACCAACCGGGCCTGTTACGCCGGGGCAGATTCCGTCGTACCCGTCCGCTCCGACCGGTCCGGTCATGCCTGCGGATGTTCCGTCCTATCCAGTCGACGCTCCCGTCGAGCCGCCGCCTGCGCTGTCGTTGGTCGAGGTCTTCGATGCCTTCGTACGGCCGGTCCCAACGCCGGGGTATCTGTACGTCATCAAGGATGGCGACAACCCCAGCGCGGTCCTCACCGCTGCGTACGGCAACGCGAGCTCATTCACGTGGCAGTGCTTCACGACGAGTCGGTGGAACCTCCAGGAGTATGGGACGGAAGGTACGCCCGGGGCGTCGTGGTCCAAGAACGTCGATGGGACGCTCGCTCAAGTTACAGCGGCATGGTTCCGGATGCATGAGCCTGTCCGCGCCGCGCTCGCGCTCGGCCGACTGCCGCAACGCACAATCTTGTGGCCACGCGGAAGCAACGGACAGGTTCAGCCGCGCCAGCCACCGCTGCCGCTCGCAGGGTCCAAGACATTCGGCACCGTGATGCTGCCGCTCGTCGTGGACTGCCCGCTTCCGACCGAGGCCCCCGGTAAGAACCCAGCCCCGCTCTTCACGAAGCTCGGAATCTCCATCCCGGAATGGAGCGCGTGGGAGTAAGTCGATGGCCTGCGGAGATACAGTCGTCGAAGGGTTGCTCAACGCGTCAGGCATGACGGTGGGCGACCCGTGCACGCTCGTCTGGTGTAGCAGCGACGACGTAGACGAGTGGAACAAGCAGACCTGGTATGTCGCCAAGCTCGTGGACGAAGCGTTCGCGATGCTGCTGCTGGCGGAAGCGACGAACGGCCTGGGCAATGAGCTGAGCCAGGCGATTCGGCCCACGCTTTTCAACTTCGACCTGCGCATGGCCGATGTCGAGGGCATTGGCGTGGCACCAGGGATGGTGCAGTACGCGTTCGGTGGCGCCGGAAATTCCATCGAAGCAATCAACCGCGACCAGCAGGCCATCGCGGTTGGAGCGTGCGCGCTCGAGCAAGTCGACGTTGCACTCGCTGGGCTCCAGAGTGCGGGGGTGCCTGGCATCGTGCGGCTTCCGATGGTGCCGCCTCCGAAGCCTCCGCCAGAGGCAAACTCTGGATGGTTCGGCTCGATTCCCTGGTACGCGTGGGCGGGCGCGGGGATTCTCTTGCTGGGCGGGGTATATCTCGTCGGACGGCTGCAATGAATGGGACTCGGCGGCCTAATGCTCGCCGCTGTTGCTGCACTTGTGCTCGGCGGCGACGACTCGCAAAGCGTCTGGTCCGGTTTCACGCCTGGCATCGCGCCTGGCACCGACGACAACGAAGACGAAGGCACCGTGGGTGACTCGGAGATATTCCTTGCACCCGTCGCAGTCGGCATGCCCGACGATGCTGCCATCGCACCGCTGCTCGCTGAGCTGACGACGTACCTCGCACAGCAGGGTGTGCGCACTGACCTGTTCTCAGCGCGCGAGCTGACAACGATGCCCAAGGCGCCAGGGCGGCCCGTCGCGATTCCGGCGCGGGCCTATTGGCCGAACATGGTGCGCACGCTCGTCGGTGCAGTGCAGCCGGTGCGCCTCGCCATGGCAATGCCGTTCTCAGTGCGCGCCTATCGAGCTCCGGACTACAATGCGGCGGTGGGCGGCTCGGAGGGTAGCCGGCACCAGGATTTCAGCGCGATGGACATTAGGCTGGCGGCCGATGCAACGCCTGCACAGCGGCGGAAGCTGGCGCAGTGGTTTGGCGACCTTTGGAAGACAAAGGGCGCGAGTCTCCGCATGGGGTTCGGTGTCTACAATCATCCGGGCCACGTACACGTGCATGTCGACACCGGCCACGAGGAACGGAAATGGGAAGATGCCAAGCACTACGTCTAACGGACGGCGGCGATGAATGCGACGCGGACGCGGACTGATACTCAGCATCGCTGCCCTAGCGGTCCTGGGCGGGGGCGAGTCTGAGCCAATGGCCACGGTGCCGACGATTCCGCCGGATGGCAGCGAGCCTCGGCGCGCCAACCTCGAGGCGTGGCTCGCGAAGTCGGGCATCCCTGTTCCGTGGCAGCAGTTTTTGTTGTTCGTCGCGGCGGGTGAGAGCAACTTCAATATCAACGTCACGCCCAACACGAGTCCGGGCGAGGCGAAGGCGGCAAGGATTGCGTACGACCGCAACGCGGCGAAGCTCGACGTCTGCGGTCATCCTAGGAGCGACTACACGATTGGCAGCGGCGGATGGTTCGGATTCCTCCTCCCGTACATCCCCATGAACCTCCCGGACTCGCTTCGCTGCGTCAGTCCAATCGTGGCGATGCATACGCCAGAGCTCAACATCACGGCCGCGGTCAACTTCGGGCGGTACCTGTGGAACCGAGCTGCCAACGACACCGTGGCCACCATCCGGTCCGGGTGGGGATGGCCTGCGAAAATCAACGACGCGGCTCGGCTCGCTGAACGCTACCCCGTCTACCAGGCGCGAGCGCGGAAGCTCGGTTGGCCTGAGTCGTACGTCGACACCGTGCTGCCGCACCTGGACCTTTCGCCGTCACAGGTCTACGCGAACCTCACCGCGCCAAACGCTGCCGCGTAACAAGGAAGAAACTCAATGGCCGACACGACCGACAAACGAATCGAAAAGCTCCAGCGAGAGGCCGACGCCTGCCGCAAGCGCTGCCGGATTATCGACGCACGAATCTCCGAGCTCAAGAAGGTGCGAGCCGCACGCGATGAGCGACGTCGCGAGGTCGACCGCGCAAAAGAGGGCAAGAAGGCGCCCAAGAAGAAGGCCAAGAAGGCGCCCAAGAAGAAGGCCAAGAAGAAGGCCAAGAAGAAGGCCAAGAAGTAAAGGCCAAGAAGAAGGCCTAGGCATGATGACCTCGAAAGAGAAACGAAGGCGCTACATGAACAAAGTCAAGCCACAACTCGACCTCTCCTACGCAGACGCGCGTGCTGTCCTCACCGAGCAACGCCGGACGGCCCACGAACCCGAGCTCCGCACGGCGCTGGACCGCATCCTCGACGGTCACGGTTCGCCGTTCGACGCGGCATTCGTCGCGGGGAACATCTCGCTTGGGGCGAAGGCGATTGCCATCTGCGAAACGGTCATCGCGGGGAAGAAGCCTGCGCCGAAGAAGGCAGCGAAGAAGGCAGCGAAGAAGAAGACGAAGAAGGCAGCGAAGAAGAAGACAAAGCGATAGGGGCGATGGGAATCACCAAATCAGCGCAGGTGTTCGACGCGCCCGTTCGTGAGGCGTGCGACAAGTCCTGCGGAGAGAAGGCGGTTCGCGTCCTCGTGCTCAATGAAGAGCAGCACGACGGGGCGACCGCAATCACGATGCGATTCTTCTGCGACAAGTGTGCGGACGAGTGCCACGCGATTTTCATCACCGAGGCAGCCGCTGCGCTGCCTGGACTGAGGGCGTAAATGGGGACCGGAGTCGTATGCGTCACCGTCTGCGTCGAGGAAATGCCGCGGCACGACCTCGAGGTAGCCCTACTAGCGCTGACCGAGCTCGCCGACTTCGCCTCGTGCGTGCGGAAGTCCAGCGTGTTGCTTTGCAAACGCTGCGCAAAGAAGACCGGGCTCACGCTGAAGGAGCTCGACGCTCTCATCGCCATTGGCGACCACGCGGAGCAGTACGTCGATGGTGACAAGACCAATGTCATAGACGTCGAGTCGCACGATGACGACGACGACGACGACGACGACGACGACGACGACGACGACGACGACGGGAAGGGCGACGAGTGAACGCCTCACAGATGCCGCGCTGCGACGACGACGATTGCCAGTCGCGCCGCGTTCTACTTTGACCCGCACATACCCCCGTTCGAGCATCGGCGGCGTCGCTACTGCCGTTCGCACATGCTGCCGACCGACCGCCCCCTGGTGGGCATTCCAGGCAAGACAATCACCGCAGGTTGCTGGGTTTGAACCCCTAAAAAAAAGGAGCTCGGAAGGGCGACGACTCCCCTCGAGCTCCAAGGTCAGACCGATTCCCTAAGCGCGCAGCACCCTTGAACCGAATGAACCGATGAAAGCCTACCACCAAAGAGAAGAGCGCACCGGGGACGACCGTTACCGCGGCCCCAGTACGCTCTCCTTCGTCACAGGTGCCCCCAGGCTACCT
>SDBU01008264.1_pt1 | contig 11872 bp, 22 predicted proteins | sample 2277071 | NCBI WGS metagenome assembly SDBU01 (sample SAMN10397929, study PRJNA504765) | marine sediment metagenome | isolation source: marine sediment core GS08_GC12, 126 cmbsf | place: Arctic Ocean: Gakkel Ridge, Loki's castle | collected 2008
GTATGGAAGCTCATAACAGACATTTAATTTTGAAGCTTAAGGACCGATTTTGGGCATTCCACGTCTGTTGTGGGCTTCCAGTGTCCAAGTCGGTCTTTTTTGGGGAACAATCTCATGACTAAGCAAAAAATAAAGACTGTACGCCTGCAGGCGGGGGCCTTCACTTCCGATTCTGACTGGCAGGTTATGACTGATTCTCAGAGGGGGATTTATTGGAGCATAATCGTATATCTGTATGAAAATGGAGGCCGATTACAATATGATGAGAAAAAAATCAAAAAACTTTGCAACTCCGGAAACAATTTTTGTAAAAACTTTTCAGCAATCAAACACAAGTTCAAAATAAAAAACGGCATTTTAACGCATAAGCGCGTAACCGCCGAGCTCCAGAAGGCGCGTAAGTATATAAAACAGAAGCGTTTAGCCGGTTTGGCAAGCGGCAAGGCACGTCAAACGACCGCTGAACAGACGTTGAACGGGGCGGGGAACGGCTGTCCAACTACTAAAGCTAAAGCTAAAACTAAGTTAAAGCTAAGTAAAGAACTTAGTTTTAATAAAGAAATAAGGGGTAACTTAGCCTTAGAAATACAGAAAAAAGCCGCCTATGCCAGCGATAAACTGGAAATGATTTTCAAGCCATTAACGAGAACGCAAGTAACGACTTTCCTACATATAATTCAGCATATCAGTAAGCTTGGCAAGCCGGAGTTATTTGACAGTCTGATTGAATGGGCGTCCGATGCTGTACAATATGCAGGCAGAAACCAGAAGTCAAAAGATACCGCCGCTAAGCTTTTTGTGGCGAAAGTTAAGAAGGAAACCGGATTCAAGAAAACAGTTAAAATATTATAGGTGCAAAATGAGAAAATACAGAGTATGGGATACAGCTAATAAGGTAATGGGAATTGTTAATTGTTATGATTTTGATGAAGACAAGGTGTTTTATACTACTGATGATGGAATTAAGTATTCACAGGTATCAGGTTATTTTATTCTTGAAGAGTCCACCGGCCTAAAGGATAAGAACGGCAAAGAGATATATGAGGGGGATATAATACTTACCAATGAGGTTATAGGTCAAGGAATTGGTGAGGACCCTCGGCGGTCTATTATGGCAGTAAAACAAGATAGTTATAATGGTGGTTATAGACTTACAAATCCAGAGATACCACAAGGAAATCCAGCGTTTTGTTCCCTTAATACACAACACCAAGAAGTCATCGGCAACATCCACGATAACCCAAAATTATTAGAAGGTGCAAAATGAGAGAGCATAAATATCGAGCTTGGGATGACGATGCAGAACACATGTTTTATTCTGATAAGCCTGAAGATGATTACTTCTTTGCGTTTAAGGATAACAAGCCATACTCATTAAGAGGTTTTGCAATAAGGCCACCTCGTTCATCAAATGACCCAATGGAGCCGCCAGAACCTTACTGTGATGATTTTCCTGTTGAACAGTCCACCGGCCTAAAGGACAAGAACGGTAAAGACTTGGATTGGTGGGAAGGAGATGTTTATGATTTGAATGGGCCAGATACACCCTACGCAATAGTTTTTGATGAAGGTTGTTTTTGGTTTGAGCATTTACGGACGAAATTCAAAATATTATGTAAAGAATATAAGGACTTTGCTGATGATATGCCAAAAATTGGCACAATCCACGATCAATTACGAATGGCTTGCGAATCGCTTATGAAAGAAGATAAAAACATCCTTAAGACTTGGCAGGAAAAATATTGGTCGTTAAAAAACTGCCCACATTGCGGAAGAACTATGCCCTGAAAGGAGAATGAAAGATGAATGAAAACATAAAAGAATTGCTGGAAAGAATTAAAAAGACGTACAGCATGGGCGACGAGGCTTATCATTTGGCTACTCAAGCCCTCAAGCTACTCGACCAGCCTTGTGAGAATAAAGCAATAAAATATCTGGAAACTATTTTAAGATGGGACAAAGAAGGCCCGCCAATAAATGATTGTGTAAGGGATTATGTAAAAGCCGCCCACACCTTTTTGACCGACCAGCCCTGCGAACAGCCAACCGAATGTGAAACTATCGAAGAGTTTATAGATGAGATTAAAGAACACACTGAGCCAGCCGAGACGAGCAAGTTTACGAAAGAAGCAAGACTTGCTGCATGCGACAAAGCCCCAAAACAACGAGCCACACTATCCAGTCTTTCTAAGATTATTATTGAAGCCTGTGACCTCGTCGACAGCCAGCAACAACGAATAGAGGAGCTTGAGAAAATGTTAAAGGCGTGGGAAGTACATGATGATAAGTGTATGATTTCCCGATTTTCTGCTCTTGGATGTACTTGTGATTTGGGTAAAATTCTGAAAGGCGGTGGATAGAATGTCTGAACTAAAACCAGAAAGCAAAAAACTTCACGAAGCTATAAATAAAGCCATGAAGAGCGACGATTTTTATGACACTATATTAGAGGCGGCACAAGCAAAACAGATTGACCAACTCCAAAAGAAACTAACCGACCGAGACCTACTATTAACCAAGGAGCACAAACGATGCAAAGAGTTGAAAATTGAAAATACTGAACTAAACGGAATCGCAATAAACCTTAGAGAGAAATTAACTGCTTCGTTGGATATGAATAGACGTTTGCTCGCGCAAATTGAAAATGCCAGAAAGTGAGACAAGTAAGATGGACAGAATGGAAGACTGGAGAACGGAATTTCAATATTTACTAAATAGAAAAATGTTATCAAGGGACGAATTGGCTTATTTATTTGGTCAAATCAAATCTATAGTTGAAAGAAGCATAAATAGCTATATTTATAACTTGGTCGCAAAACTAACCAATAATAAATATGGACCACCTGACCCGCCTCGCAAAGGTTTCTCAGAACCGCAATGGTCAAAGGCCTTACAGGAGTATATTGGCCAACTCGAAGCCGAAATTACAGAGCTTAAAGAAAAAGCCAAAGGCAGAGATGAACTTATCAATAAATGGCACGGCAAGGCAAAAGAGCTTGAAGGAGCAAACCGCTGGATACCTGTAAATGAGAGATTGCCGAGAGACCAACAAGAAGAAGTTCTTTGGTATAGAGCTGGTTTTCCTGTTCGGTGGGAAGACAGTGAATTTTATTATGAAAGTAGTGCTGGTTATACCCATTGGAAACCCATAACCCTACCGGAACCGGAAAGCGAAACTAAGGAGAGCAAAGAGAATGCAGAAAACTAATATACCTTATGTAGATTTTACATGGAATCCGGGCTGTGGATGTCCTGAAAAAGTATCGCCAGCCTGTGGTAATTGTTGGGCTGATGGCTTGCATACAAAAAGGCACGAAGCATATAAGGCTGGAAAGAAACTACCCGAACAATACGCAAAACCATTCACCGCATTACAGCAATTCCCTGATAGACTGGACGAGCCGATACGCAGAAAAAAACCATGCTCTATTGCCGTTATGTTTATGGGGGATTTATTCACTTTCCCGTTTGATTTTATAGATAAGGTGGTAGAGGTTGCAGAAGTTACGCCGTGGCATACATATCAACTTCTCACTAAGCGTCCCGAAAGAATGTTAAAATACTTTAAGTGGCGGTGGAATAACGCCGACCAGCATATGCTTGATTGCACAAAGGCAAAAGCGTGGAAAAAAGAACACAACATAGATGGCAATAATATGTATGTACCCAACCTCTGGCTCGGCGTAACATCAGAGAATCAAGAGCAGGCAGACAAGAGAATCCCGATACTGTTACAGATACCGGCAGCGGTCAGGTTTGTCTCGATTGAGCCGATGTTAGGGCCGGTGGATTTGAATCAAAATTATGCAAACGGCAAATGGTGGGGCGATAAACTTTCTTGGGTTATCGTCGGAGGTGAATCAGGTCCGGGAGCAAGGCCCATGCACCCTGACTGGGCAAGAAGTGTTCGTGACCAATGTCAGGCAGCCAGTGTACCATTTTTCTTTAAGCAGTGGGGCCAACACCTTCCCGCGTCACAATACGAAAGCATGAATGAAGATGAATGGCGCAAAGTAGATGGCAATGGCACACTTCCAGCAATGTGTGGACTGGGTAGTTTACGAGTTTGGAGTATTGGCAAAAAGAAAGCAGGCTGTCTATTGGATGGTAGAGAGTACAAGGAATATCCCTTGACAAACAATAAGGATAAGCTATAATGAGCAAGCGTAGTAATGAACATAGTTTGAGGAGGGCTTTGATAGCAGGAGAATTAAATCGCAGGGCCGGTGGGGATATTAACAAAATCTTACCCGCTTTGGATGATATGCTCAAAGAACAAGCAGATGAAAGAAAGAAAAAAGAACAAGAAAGTAACGATAATTTTTTTAATTTTTAGGAGATTAGTACAATGAAAACTGTAGTAATGACAATGATGGTATGTGTAGTAGTAATGTTGGCAGGATGTGAGGAGTTTCTTCTTGGAGTTGGTTCAGGTATGGCGGTTGCGGTTGACAGCGCCAACAGGGAAACAATTAAGGTGAAGGAATATACAGCTATCATGGCGGAAAAGTCGAAGGAAATGGAAATTGTTATCGAAACTATTAGAGAAGACCCTATGGCATTTGTAGCTGCTGTTAATCCAGAGCTAAAAACCGGGATGGATGTATTTATGGCAAATCTCGAAGAAATCAAAGAGAATGCCATAATCTACAAAGAAGAATCCGGGGAAATTGATTGGGCAATGATTTTAGGAGGATTAGGATTTAGTGCTCTTGGCGGCGGAAATATTGTAAATATGTTTAAGAACTTCCAAGCGAACCGAAAGAAAACACCGTGAGCAAAGAAAAAGAAGTGATAAAATTAGAGCCTTGCCCGTTTTGTGGTGGCGAAGCTGATACAAACGAACTAATGACACAACCCAAACGACAATACTATTTGTCATGTATGTCTGTAGGCTGTGGGGCCGAAGGACCGATGAGGTATTCTTTAGAAGAGGCGGTTGAAGCATGGAACAGGAGGCCAAAGTGAACTATTATAACCCCGAACATCTTGTAGGCGTTCTCCCTTTGCGCCCACAAGGCACAAACAGCACTATGTTTACCCAATGTTGCGGAACTGCAATCTGTGATGACGAACCTAATTGTCCCAGATGTGGTCGTAAGATACGAGGTTGGGACGCAGAATCAAACCATGAACGCGGAATGATACGTTGGCGATATGCAACGGCCGCATGGAATAGGAGCCAAAATGAAATACCGCAAGATAGACAAATACAAATACCAAAGCGTTGATGATGAATCCATAATGACACCTATCAAGGGGATTGATATTGGAACGCCTTTTATTACACTTTACGAGAGTGGGCTATTAGTTGTCTATAAAAAATACGCCTGGAATGGCTCAAATTGGTCGAGTGATAAGAAAAGCAGAACAGCAAGCTTCTGGCATGATGTAGGTTACCAGCTTATGAGATTGGGGCTTTTGGGATTAGAGCATCGAAAGTACTTCGACCAGCTCTATCGAGACATACTTATCAAAAAAGGCTTATGGAAAATCCATGCTAATATTCGGTATCAGATACTAAGATTAGTCGGAAAAGTTAATGCTAAACCGACGGGGAAAAAAGAGAACGTGATATTCAAAGAATGAGTACGGAAAGCCTGTAAGTTTATGAAGGAGAAATGATATGCCGGATAATACAGAATTTTATTGTTGCCCACATTGTGGAAAGCCAACAACTGGCAAGGTGATAGGTATGAAGGGCAAAAAACTGATTAAAACAATGTGTAAAGAATGTGAAGACTACATAGGTAGCCCAGCCGCTAATTTACCTGGGGCAACAATGCACAATAGAATTGAGATGCAAAAAAAATACGCTGAGAGCATTTAGGGAACTATGCAAACACTTTTAGGAAAACTTGACGAAATAGCCATTGACCGGCTTAGGGAGTTTGAAGCCAATGCCCTTACCAAATCTCCAGATGGTTATTTTGTGGCTTACTCTGGCGGGAAAGACAGCGATGTCATCCTTGACCTTGTGAGACGGTCTGGGGTCAAATATACAGCCCATTATAATCTTACTACCTGCGACCCACCGGAACTTGTTATGCACGTCAAAACGCAGCCGGATGTTGTTATTGACCGGCCCGAATTATCTATGTGGCGATTGATAAGAAAAAATGGTATGCCGCCACGAAGAAACGCTCGATATTGTTGCAGAGTTTTGAAAGAACGAGGCGGGGTCAATAGAATGGTTGTTACTGGTGTGCGATGGAAAGAATCCACGATGCGGTCGAAACGGAAAATGGTTGAGACTTGTTACCGTGATAAAACAAAGCGGTTTCTTAATATAATTATAGACTGGTATAGTGAAGATGTATGGGAATATATCCGGCAACGAAATATCAGATATTGTACATTATACGATGAAGGTTTTAAGCGATTAGGTTGCGTACTGTGCCCGATGAACCGCAACGTACAGCAACAAATAAACCGCTGGCCGAAGATTGCAAGAGCTTGGGAAAAAGCAATCAAGGCAACTTTCAAGCCACATTCTCATTTCAAAACCGCACAAGATTATTGGGAATGGTGGTTAGACAGGGATAGAAGTTGCACAAGAAAAGATAAAACCTTAATGTTTTTTGAGGATTGAATGTGCGGAGAAAGCATTTAGGGAACTAAGTAAGGAGTAAATGATATGCCAAGAGGAAAGCCATTTGTTTGCTGGTTGGATAATATTGCTTTGTATATTGGTGATGATGTCATGTATAACCTTGACGGGAATTGGATTCGTGGCAAAATAGGCCGTTCAAAATACTCTTGGGGAGGTTATGTCGTCTGGGTTGGTAGGAAAATTTATCGGCTTTATATGACAACCGAATTACGACCTGTTTTGGAGCAAGGATGCACCAAATAGCTGACATAATACAAGGCGATGTAAAAGAAAAACTCAGGGAATTACCAGCGGGTTCGGTTCACTGCATAGTAACTTCGCCGCCATATTGGGGTCTTAGAGATTACGGCACAGTTTCGTGGGAAGGTGGCGACCCTGAGTGTAAGCACTATACAAAGGGCGATGGTAACTTGAACAGTGAAAAACAAAAGTCTAACACAGGCAGTTTGAGGGTGGCAAAAAAGATTTGCCCTACTTGCGGCGCAAAACGAATTGACGCCCAGTTAGGCCTCGAAAAGACCCCGGAAGAATACATTGAGAACATGGTCAAAGTATTCAGAGAGGCTTGGCGGGTACTCAGAGATGACGGGACGCTGTGGCTTAATATGGGGGACAGTTATGCAGGTGGTGGTAGAGGCTGTAATACACCGAAACAACAAAGTAATCGCGGGACCAGGGATATGCCGAAGAGCGTAATCCCGGACGGTTTACAATCAAAACAACTTTGCATGATGCCCCACCGCCTTGCTATGGCCTTACAGAAGCCGTATCACATTGGGCCTATCGCTGACCCACTTGACCGTGCGTGGTTGGCTGGATTGATAGACGCTGATGGTTGTATTGGTATCAGAAAACAAAAGCGACACACCGGGCAAGGTGATAGAAAATGGAATCCTTCTTTTATCCCATATATTTCTGTGAGTATGTCTGATGTTTCTGCCCTTGAAAAGTGCAAAAGAATTACAGGATTGGGCAATATCAATATGAAACACAAGGCGGGCACGACTGACTATAGGGGCATAATCACGCAACGAGATTATTATGTTTGGCGACTTGATGGGCAAATAGCCTCGCGGGTAATCAGAGACATATATCCCTATATGGCGGTAAAGCAAAAGCAATCCCGAATTGTTTACAATATGAATCTTTCGCTTGATAAACACAAATCAAAAAGAAGCCAATCTATCCCCCAAGAAATTATAAAACAACGCGAAGTCTTGTATGAAGGTATTAAATCGTTAAATCAACGCAATGACCCCGAATTACCAGGCCTAAAGCCCGTGCCTCCCGCTGATGAACCAGGCTGGTTTGTTCGTAGCGACATTGTCTGGAACAAGCCCAACCCCATGCCAGAAAGCGTAACCGATAGACCGACCAAGAGCCACGAATATCTGTTTTTGTGTACGAAATCGGCCAAATATTTCTATGATACGGATGCGATAAAGGAGGATGCTAAGGATGCAGAGAGCTATTCCGGCCGGAAATTTAGAGGACCAAAGGCTATTTTGGAGGCAAAAGCGCGACCCGGCAGTCCCCAAACCATAGATAAAGGATGTCCGGCCGATGGAAAAACCTATGCGAAAGTCAACAAACGCTCTGTCTGGACCATACCCACACAAGCAAGTAATTGGGAATACTGCCGGACCTGCGAGACTATTTACATAGGCAAGGAACGGTCGAAGATGAAGGTGGTCAACGACAAAAAGATATGCCCGAAATGCAAAAAATCTGACTGGGTTGGACATTTCGCTACTTTTCCACAGGCATTGGCCGAACCCTGCATTAAGGCCGGTACGAGTGAGAAGGGCTGCTGTCCGGAGTGTGGTACGCCGTGGGTTAGAATAGTGGAGCCGACAGAGGAATATTCAGAAAAATTAAATAAAAGTAAAAGTAAGGGCGGAATATATACCTATGTCAAAGATGGACCAGGTTTTTCAAGTGGCGGTAAAAAAGCCAATCCATCTGTAACTGCCCAATACAAAACAATCGGCTGGCAGCCATCGTGTAAATGCTTGAGCGATGAATGTACGCAAGGCCCAAATCTTGACGATGGTGTGCGATTACCGTTTAATCCTATCCCCTGTACAGTCATGGACATTTTCGGAGGGTCGGGAACAGTAGGCCTGGTAGCTTACAAGCTCCGCCGGAAGTATATCTTAATCGAATTAAATCAAGAGTATGTCAAAATAGCCGAGGCTCGTATCCATACTGAAAAGGATAAATATAGTCTATTGGAGCAAAGATGAAAAAGCTGTTTTTGATAATCTTAATATTACTGGCCGGATGTTCACGGACTATTCCTGTCAGTCATTATATCGACCCGAATATGGGACAGAGAATCTTTGTCATCCCCACAGGCACAAAAATCGGGGACATCAAGACAGAGCAGACCGGTATTTATATGAGCAAGGATATGGCGAAAGATATTTTAAGAAAGATGGGATTTGGCGATAGTTATTTTCAAAAGAAAGCAGGTGAATGATGTGGCGGTTGTTTAAGATAAGGCGGAAACTCAACGGTTAGGCGAACTGCTGTTAGGGAATTACGCTCTCGGTTACAGCTACCTACAGAAAGCGAATACGACGGAGTTTCGTTGGCTGAGCCGGTACTTGATAAGGCTTGACAGAATCGTTTGCGGCGGAAAACCTTTTCGTGAACGTCGAGGCCATAGGCTTGAAAATTGTTACGTCTATTTTGGATTGAAGAGAGGCGGCGAGTAATGTCTAAAGAAAAAAAGCGTGCATGGCATTGGTGTAGCAGATTTTGTCGCCTCAGGGATGCCCTTGATTACTGTAAAAGAAATGAAATTGATTTGCATCAATTTGCCAGACCGGAAGATGTTATTGGTGAATGCTGTACTTGTGGAATAGTTAAAAGCTGGATAAGAATGGACGCGGGGCATTACAAAAGTCGGGGCATGGGCGGTGGCAGTGGAGTTTATTTCGACGAACGTAATGTAAATCTTCAATGTAAGCAATGTAATGCATGGAAACAAGGGGCTCCAACAGAGTATAGGGAGTTTATCATAAAAAAGTATGGCAAAAAAGTCCTTGCAGATATAGAATTTAAACATAGAATACCAATAAGTTTTAAGGCTTTGGCCATGATAGCGACGAAAGAATATTACAAAGGAGAATACAAAAAATTACTGAAAGTTATTTTGGACTTGACAAAATTCAAAGATTAGAGTAAAAGACAATAATGCAGTTAAAAGGATATTACAATGTAGCTGGTTACGTAATTTGCAAGGTTACGGATGTTGGCGAAAAGGTAATTTATAAAGCTGACAGTCGTAATGCCAGTGGGTTTGCGTCTCCGCTGGATGCACTTCGCCTGTGGTGCGAGACGACCGGCGAGATGATATCGCGGGCCATAGGTTGCACTTTTGCCGGGGCATTTTTCAGGGAGGCAAAAAAGGAACAGGACAATGAAAGTGAGTGTGCAAAAAATACGATTTAATGGGTTGGACTTTATTCTCACTAATCCTGATGAGAGCAATTCTCCGATTGCCACTGTTAATACTTACAAAAAAGGTGAGTGTTCGTATGCCCATCTTTACAAGAGAAACAGCAGGAGCGAACATGCTGGGAAAATCATGCAGAATTTGCGACAAATAGGCGTTGTCGAGGATATTGAATTTGGCGAATTTGTTGAAATTGAAGTTGACCCATTGGAAGTGCTTATGGGGACTTTTGGAAATACGTGGTCTCCTGGCCGTACGAATATACGTGAAAACAATGAGCCACTTATTATGTTAAGGATTCCTCTTTAGTACAGAAAAATTAAATACTATTTAGAAAAGGAGTGTAATTATGGAAAAGGGAACATTTAAATTTGAACTTGGAGCGAGAGTGAAAGATGTTATCACGGGCTATAAGGGCGTGGTTGGTGGAAGAACGCAATACTTAAGAGGTTGCATACAGTATGGGATAGTTAAAGAAGGGCTTACGAAAGAAGGCACATATCCTGATTGGGTATGGCTTGACGAAAGCAGGCTCATGCTGGATTCCGAATCGTTGAAGTTAATGATGGTTCTGACAACACCTGCCGGGCCTGCACCTTCTGCCCCTGAATGTTGATAACTGATATTTTTTCATAGAAACTGGAAGCGATACAATTATGCCTTGCGAGAAATGTTTTTGCTGCGACAAAGAATCTGACATTGTATGCGTAACATGCTTAAAGGATTTCTGCTGCGATTGTATCAAGACGCATAAGCATTGCCGTGTTTGTAAAGGCGAAGGCAAGGTCGGCAGAGCCGGATGCCTTGAATGTAATAGTACAGGGGTTGCTAAGGAATAGGTAGTTAAATATGGCTGAAAGAAGGCAGATAAAATATATGTCTGGTGGTGATTTTAAGAACCCGCCTGACTTCTCATTCATTGTCGAGACTGATTGTTATAGGTGCGGGCACAGGACGAAAGTAGTTGTCCATAAAGACATTGAATTCGACCGGGCCGAGTCGCAGTATTGGGAAGCCAGATACAAGGATTTAATGGGTCGGTTAAACAGTCTCTTGCGTTTCGTTGAGATTGAAACTGGCTGGAATCCAGCCAAAGAAAAGTTTATTAAGAATATGGTGGCACTTAGAGATAAAATGGTAAAGGGAATAAATGAAAAAGAAAACCAAAAAAAAGACCAAGAAGAAAACGGCGGTTGCGAAAAAGCCAAAAGCTAAAGCAGTAATACACTGTACCTACGACAAACTGATGGATACCGACCGGTTGGTACATCATCCTGCTAATCCGAACAAGCACAGCGAGAAGCAGGTCGAGAAACTCGCAAGGCTCATCGAAATCCATGGTTGGAGACATCCGATTACTGTCAGCAACCGAAGCGGTTTTATTGTATCCGGCCATTGCAGGCACATGGCGGCTCAGCTAAAAGGGCTGAAACAAGTGCCAGTGGATATGCAGGACTTCGCGAACGAAGCCGAGGAGCTTGCCGTGCTGATAGCCGACAACATCGTGCAGGAGTTTGCGGAGGTTGATGGCTTGAAGATGGCTGATGTTCTGGTTGCTTTAGACGAAGTGAACTATCCGCTGGAGCTGACTGCGCTCGACCCCGACCAGATAGAAGACTACGTCGTAGGGCCGACGTTTAGTCCTGACGATGGAGAACAACCACGCCTTGATGAATTAGACCCGATAATGGTGAAATGTCCTAAATGCGGGAAAGAATTTGATGCCAGAGAAAACAAAAGTTAAGTTATTGGTTGCTCCGTGTAATTATGAGGCGGCAAAATGTGCAGTTATGAAG
>SDBU01008266.1_pt1 | contig 11871 bp, 9 predicted proteins | sample 2277071 | NCBI WGS metagenome assembly SDBU01 (sample SAMN10397929, study PRJNA504765) | marine sediment metagenome | isolation source: marine sediment core GS08_GC12, 126 cmbsf | place: Arctic Ocean: Gakkel Ridge, Loki's castle | collected 2008
AATATAACTTCGTATTGTCGTACTAGAGAGACCGAACATTTTAGTCAGTTCGGGAACAGAATGCCCTTCACTGGAAAGTTCGATAATCTTGAGACGGCGGTACCATTTCACATCGTCAGCGTTCTTAAGTGCTTCTGCAAGCTCTTGGCGCTCCTTTTCAGACAAGTCTTTTTTGACGAATATCATAGTCGCCCTCCAGAAAAAGCATAAACTACCTAAAAATTATTCTTGATGATTTGCCAAACTTTGTGTATAGTTCACAATAATATTTATTATATTAAAATATATGATTTTTATTTCATATTTAATGTTATGTGAATTACGAATTACGAGTTACGAATTACGAATTAGGATAAGCTCATATCTTCTACATTTGCGGAATCCAAAATGTAAAGTTTATTCTTCAAAACTACCTAAATGCAGAAGTTCTCAGACGGAAGGTAATTTTTTCTTGACCAATGCGTCATAAGATGTTATCATTTCACTAAACTCATTAGTAGTTGGCTCTTTGACAAGGTATGAGGTTTTGATGCGCAAACCTGCATTGAGTAAAACCTTGTGGGTAACTGCAACTCTATGTGCATGTAGTTATTCTAAGCATGAAGACCATGCTTAGAATATGTGAAACTGAATAACAGTTGTAGTTTCTGTATGTGCGCAAGTAGCTCGGCTAATACCGAGTAGTGGGTGTTTGTGTCATCCATCTAAAGTGTATTCTTAAACATTCTTTAGTAAAATATCGAATATTTTTTAATATACTTTAGCAAAATACGCACATAATATTTATTGATAAACAACAGTCTTTGTCCAGTTGTAGGTGTTAGAAATCTAGTCCTTTTTACACTTACTTCTGGATTTTTTTTGCTAAAATATTTACGTCAAACCAGTGAATCTTTTTTGGTTCAACGTCACATTATATTTTTGCCTTCATAACTATTATCGACAAATTCTAAAATTCCTTTAGCATTTTTTTTATTTTTGTTGTAGTCCATAACAGACTGAACATGGTTGCGTGTAAAATCGGGGACTTTTTCGAAAATGGCATGAGATTCACGCCTCAAATTCGAAATTCGCGAATTTCGGATTCCGCAATAAATAAGATTGAGGGTTGGTCATAATTATTGGGAAATCCGGTCATAGTCTAGTCATTTATGGGCGTTGGTGTTTTCGTAACGAGGACAAGCCCCTAGGCTACATCTACATTCTCACGAAATTATGACCAAGCCTCAAATAAGACTTGATACAGTTTGTGAACACAGTTTTTTTCGATGCACCGATATGTTATTCGCAAGAATAATGCCATCTCGGAACAAGTCCCCAATTTTACATGTATAGAACTTAGAGATGCGGCTCTGGCGCGAGCATTGCAAAAAACTCTGGCATTGCTTGCCAAAGAAAAAGGGGGAGACGTATCGAATTGGGAGCCAAAACCGAAAACTATCAACTTCGGCACAGCCGGTCACATCCCCTGAGCGCGCCGCGGGACGTATATGCAAGTTGTCGAGTTATCATATCCCGTCATCAGAAGCCGCAATATACTCCCGCCCGGACAAAGCGAAAAACCCGATTCGCCACATTACAGCGACCAATTGGAGATGTATAAAAATTGGGAATATAAACCGATGCGCTATCGGAAAGAGGATTTGAAGTAAATTGTGGGTGGAGATAGTAGACGGTTAGCCGTTGGGTCCCCGACCAAAGAGCAGAAGTCAGAGGACTTTCTCTAACCGTCTGCAAAGATTGGCTTTTCTGTTACTTAAAAATATATTGCAAAGATTTCCATGACATGTTATGATTGAGACAATTCATACTGCAATGGATTAACAAGCGAAGGTAATAGATTATTCAATTCGGAGGAAATTCATGATTATTAAGATAACAAATGAGGAACTTACAGAAGATATTGTTGGGAAAATTACAGAATTCCCTAAATATATGACGCAAATAATGAATTTGGCGAACCAAAATGCACAAGGAACAAGGCCAAAAGTTGTTGGTCAGCTTTCAGATTTAATTCAGGAATTTCCTGGAAACAAATATGAAGGGTGGGTCAAGTGGTATGAAGATAAGATGCCTAATGCGATTGACAACGCGACAGATAAAATTTATGATATGATAATAAAATTGGAGGAAGCAATAAAACTCATAGATAAGGAACTTATTAGAAAATGGGTGGGGGATTTAGTTCTTACCAAAACTTTTGTTGGTCTTTGTTTTCAGGAGAGTATCCTAAAAAAGATAGCATCAATAAGAAAAGAACCCTACCGTTTGGCGAAACCTGGAGAGGAGTCGAAAGGCATAGATGGATATATCGGTTCAACACCTGTTTCCATAAAACCCACGACTTACAAAGCTAAAGATATGTTAAGCGAAGGGATTGATGTTAAGATAATATATTATGATAAAGTAAAGGGTGGAATAAAAGTAGATTTGGACCTTTGAGGCATTCCTTTACAAGTTTTTCTTGAGATAGCTTATCATAAGTAACCTCGAAACAATCCTCCTCAATCTGCTTTACTTCTTTTAAATAGTAAAAGGTTATCTCAACTTCCTGTTTAGTCATAACAGGAAAACCATATTCTTTACTTTCGTATTTTGGCTTTCCTTTTGTTTTCGTTCTCTCTTCAACAAACTCAAGGTGTTTATTTAGTCTGTCCGTGATATAGTTATTTGAAAATTCGACGATATCCTCCACTCTTGAAAAAATAGTTTCTTTTAAGTTGTGGTCAATTTCAATACCTATACTGTTTCTTCCTGCTGTTATAGCAGCAGCTATAGTTGTACCACTTCCTAAATAGGGGTCTAATATGACGTCTCCTCTAACAGAAAACATATTTATCAAACGGTATGCAAGTTCAAAAGGATAGGCGGCACTCCTTCTCATAACCTTTCTATCGTTTAATTGTTGCCCCGTTCCTTTTAAATACCAAACATCAGAGAACCAAATATTCCTTTCTTCCCAGAAGAAAGAGCTTTCTCTTCTATTCAATTTTTCTTCAGGATTCTTAAATTCCTTTTTATCACCCTTTCTCAATATTAAAATAAATTCGTGTTCTAATGTCACATACGCACTAGGAGGCAACATGCCCGAACCCATAAATTTGTTCGGTGCATTTGTTGGTTTTCTCCATAGTATGTCTGGCAGAGCAACAAAACCTTTAGGTTGAGTAGCCCCGATGCTCGGGATGGCTTCACGCACTTGCGTATCGAAACCAATATTCAAACAATGACTTAGAATTCTTGAATGGTTTGAATATAATTGAAATGTTCCTCCAATTGTTCTTGTAGCATCTCCAACATTTATACAAGCAATCCCTCCATCTTTCAATACTCGTAAAATCTCATTCCATACTTTATCAAGTTCTTGATGCATTAATTCAAAGGCTAAAGCTCCATTTTCTTTTTGTAAGGCATCTTTTATTTTTGGGCATTGTCCACTAAACATTTCATCCCACATTTCAATCATGGGATAAGGTGGTGAAGTAACCACTAAGTCTACACTACTCGAAGGGATAGTACACATATTATTTGAATTTCCAAAAATAATATTATGAATTGTTTTCATTTAATCTTTTTCCAACTCTAATTTATGATTTTCAAAATACTCTTTTAAAGCTCGTCGGATAAGTTCGGCTATACTAATACGTTGCTTAAAAGCAACCCAACGTAATTGTTCATGTAGGTCCTTGGGTATTGCTGCTGAAGTGCGGATAATATCTTTATTGCTTTCCATAACAATCTCCTTAATGACATTATTAAGCAATAGCATTATTAAGTATATCATAATAGCATTATAAAGTCAATCTTTTTCTATAGAATCTGGAAATAAATCTCCTACTTTTCAATTAGTGACCAAATGATTTTTTCCTTGTATTTCCAGCAAGAATAAAGTATCCTAACAAGAGTATCTGAATTGGGCAAAGTGACGAAAGGTTATTGAAAAGAATGGCAAACGATAAATTTACCCTCATCAAAACAGACAAGGACACCAAGGCGCGCGTTGGAACGCTCCGGACTGCGCATGGTATGTTCAATACCCCCGCTTTTATGCCCGTCGGCACACGTGGAACGGTGAAAACATGCACGCCGCACGAACTTAAGGAAATTGGAGCGGAGATTATCCTCAGCAATACCTATCATCTGTATCTCCGACCGGGACATGACATCGTCAAGCGGGCGGGTGGACTGCATAAATTTATGTGTTGGAAGGGGCCAATTCTGACCGACAGCGGCGGTTTTCAGGTGTATAGTCTCAGTTCCTTGCGGAGCATCAGCGAAGAGGGTGTGGAGTTTCGTTCACCGATTGACGGCAGCATACGTTTCATCAGTCCGGAAAAAGCTATAGAGATTCAGAACGCACTGGGCGCAGATATTATCATGATATTCGATGAATGCACACCATATCCGAGCGACTATGAATATGCGAAAAATTCGATGGAACTGACACTCCGCTGGGCGGAACGTTGCAAAAACGCTCATAAAAATCCACATCAGTTGCTATTTGGAATTACGCAAGGTTCTGTATATAAAGACTTGCGACAAATTAGCGCCGAAAGAACTGTCGCCCTTGATTTTCCAGGCTATGCAGTAGGGGGCATCAGTGTGGGCGAGGATAAGGAACTCATGTATGACACTCTGGCATATACGGCACCATTGCTGCCGGGCGAGAAACCGCGTTATCTCATGGGCGTTGGTCGGCCTGAGGACATAGTCTATGGCGTGAGTTGTGGGATAGATATGTTCGATTGCGTCATGCCTACTCGTAACGCTCGCAATGGCTCGATGTTCACTAGCGTTGGCATTGTCAAAATCCGCAACGCCAAGTACAAAGCCGACTTTACCCCGCTCGACCCCAACTGTAATTGCTACACCTGCAAATATTTCACACGCGCATATCTCCGACATCTACATATCGAAAATGAAATCCTCGCACATCGCCTGCACACTTTGCATAACCTTTATTTTTATCTGAGCCTGATGCGCGGTATCCGGCAGGCCATCTTGGACGACTCTTTCGCGAAACTCAAAGATGATATCAGCGCGCTAGTGGCATTGGGACAAAAGGGGCGAGATGGCAAAGGGGCAAGGGGGCAAGAGGGCTAAGGGCATTCTACGTTTCACGCCTTACATTCCACCGGTGACTGATTGATTTGACAGCGCAATAACCCATCCCGAATCGCGTGCAGACGACATAGAAACCGTAGGGGCGGTGCCTTGTGCCCGCCTTTCGAAAAATTTGGTTTCTTACAACTTCATTCAAAGAAATGCGCCCCGCGTCGGCAATTCTGTCCTATTTTGGTTGCTGAAGCCAGTGTCACTCCCCCAGTAGATGTAAGAATTGATTTTGTAGGTGCTATCGTTATAGTGATTGTTAAACAAAATGTCTAAATACCCATCGTTGTTCAGGTCGGCTATGGAATTACCAACGGCTCCAACTGTAGGCAATTCCTCTTTGTTTTGACTGCTGAGGCCAGTATCGCTGCCCCAGTAAATGTAAGAGTTAATTTTGCGAGTGCTACCATCATAGTTATTGCTAAAAACAATGTCCGGATATCCATCGTTGTTCAGGTCGGCTACAGAATTATCTATGGAGCCTTGCGTCGGCAATTCTATTTTATTATCGCTACTGAAACCCGCGCTGCTGCCCCAATAAATATAGGAATTGATGATGTATGTGGTGTCATTACGACAATTACTAAAAACAATATCCAAATACCCATCGTTGTTCAGGTCGGCTATGGAATTACCGATGGAGCCTTGTGTCGGCAATTCCGTCTTGTTTTGGCTGCTGAATACGGCACCTCCCCAGTATATATAGGAATTAATGTTATATGTTTTGCCATTCCAATAATTGCTAAACACAATATCTAAGTATCCGTCGTTGTTCAAGTCGGCGATGGAATTACCAGCAGCGCCAATCGTTGGCAATTCTGTCCTGCTCCGAGTGCTGAAGCCGGTGCTACTGCCCCAATAAATGTAGGAGTTGATATCGTATTTTTTTCCGTCATAGTGATTGCTAAACACAATATCAGGGTATCCATCCTTGTTCAGGTCGGCGATAGAATTACCATGCGCGCTATACGTAGGCAAATCCGTTTTGTTATCGCTACTGAAACCAGTGTTGCTCCCCCAGTAGATGTAGGAGTTGATGTTGACAATACTGCCATTGTAATGATTGCTGAAAACAATATCCGGATATCCATCGCTGTTTAAGTCGGCGATAGAATTAGCCATAGCGCCATTCGTAGGCAATTCGCTCTTGATAGTGAATCCCGCGCCGCTGCCCCAGTAGATGTAAGAGTAGATGTTATATGTTATGTCATTGCGACTATTACTAAAAACAATATCTATATAGCCGTCATTGTTACAATCCATCGGTTGTCCTATCAGTATGATTGTGTCGTCGGTGAAATTCTGAAAAGGCGTTTCCGCCCAAGTATCAGCGCGTACATCACCCGATTCACTGGGCGGCTTTGTACAGCCAAAACCATAGATTATACTTACTGATAAAACTAATGTTATGAAAATATATTTGACCATTTTGGTATGCTCCTCTGCTTATAATTTCCCATATTGTCTCTGAAGCGGTTCTTTTATAATACAATAGTTGCATTGTAATTTCAAATAAAATTTCCGTTAAGATTTTCAGAATACCGGAGTAAATGAAGGAGGTAAGAGGGCAAAATGGCAAGAGGGCTAGAGGGTTAGATGGCAATTACCCATTTGCCCATTTTTCCTTTGCTACTTAGTACGCATTGCGGTGCAAAATATCCAGAAGAAGTAACTTTGTAGGTCGAGATTCCCGTAGCGGATGGACAGACACGCATTGCAGTACGCTATCCGAGCCGCATTCGTGTGCTTTCCGTCCATAACGAGAAAGGAGTTGAACTACCATGGCCACCAACAAGCAATTGATTTCGGTGGAGGAGTTGTTGAACCGACAAACTCCAGAAGAATTGAAGGCTAGAACACGCGCATACCTTGCCGATGCTGAACCGCGAGAAGGCTGCGACGCTTGTCGCTTTGAGTACCCATTCAGTGACCGCCTCTGCACAATTCCCGACATCAGCGCGGAGGACTTCGCCCTGGGTGTGTCGGGCATCAACCGCTCTTGCTTTCAGCCACGCGAATGAAACTGACCAATGCTCTATCTTTTAAATTCCACTTGGTTTGAGGCACAAACCGTAAGTCTATACTTAATTGAATGCTTGCGAATAAGGAGGTCAAACAATGAGCAAAGCATACTCGGAAACAATAAAAGTCACTGAATCCCAATTCGATGCTCTGGTCGGCATGGAATTAGGGCTTGAGTACATTGACGGGAGGTTAGTCCAAGTGGCACCAACATTTACCGAGCATGGAATTTTGATTGTCAAGTTAAGCTATATTCTGGTAGATTATCTGAGAAAAAACAATCTAGGTAACTACAAAAACGTGATGGCGGATGTTCTTCATCGGATTCCAAATGGTCGAAGAAGAGCACCAGACATATCCTATCACAAAGAGTTGCGGGAGCCGCTTGAAAGACTTCAAACCTCTCCTCCCGATTTAGCCGTTGAAATTCGATCTTATACAGAATCGGACGATGATGTTAAGGACAAACTCAACGACCTGTTCTCTCTAGGTACTGCTGTCATCTGGGTCATTAGCCTAAAAGAGCAGAATGTTACGGTTTATAAACATTGGACTCCCGATGCTCCGCTCACAGAACAAGAGTGCGAAACTTATGTTCTTGGAGATACATTGGATGCGTCACCTGCAATTCCCGGATTAAGGATTCCAATCTCTGAACTCTTTGATTTATCCTAAGATTTTTTGTGGAAAGGTAACGGTTTTTGATGGAAAATGAATCATGATTCAGATAATCAAAGACACAGAAAGCCCAATCCTCTCCCCGCGAATTTCCGCGCTTAAAGAACGCGCGCTTCGCTTGAAAGACAGTTACGCTCCGGGAGAGCGGTTTCGTCTTGCGACGCAATTTTATCGCGACCACGACGACCTATCTGACGCGCCTGTGGTGCGGCGAGCCAAGTGTCTAACTTACATCTTGCGCAACTGTGAGATTAAAATACACCCCTTTGAGCGAATCGTCGGACTTCAAAACCGATACATTTCCGTGCATCAAGGAATATCGGAGGAAAAAAAGCTCGGATGGGCGCAAACGATTGACGCACCAGAACATTCAGCCCCCGGCGCGTTGCCGCCAGGCGCACCCGATGAACTAGCGGACTATTGCGAATTTTGGAAAGACAAAAAGTCGCTCTGGCGTCGCGTGGAGGAAATATGGCGAGCGGAGCAAAATCGTCAACATGACTATTCAGCACTCTTCAGCGCGGGCATTTCATCGCGCGCACATCCGATGCTAAACTATCGCGAGGCATTGGGACGCGGGCTAAAGGACATTATCGCGGAATGTGACGAACGACTTTTAAGCGAGGCTGCACCCGAGAAACGAGCTTTCTACGAAGCTGTCAAGATTACCTTGGACGCGGCGATACACTTTTCGAAGCGTTACGCCAGGCTAGCGCGGGAGATGGCAAAAGATGAATCTAATCCGCAACGTCAACGCAAAATCCCCCCGGCCCCCTTTGCAAAGGGGGAGGAAATCGCGGCGAACTGCGAGACGTGTCTAGAGTTCAAGCCTTCGAGTTTCTACCAAGCGCTTCAGGCAGTCTGGTTCCTTCATTGGGTGCTTGACGTCGAGATAGGAAACTGCCTCTGCGCAAACTCCTTCGGGCGTTTCGACCAATATCTCTTCGAGTTTTACGAGCGTGATATCCACCAAGGTGTCCTCACTCGGACGGAAGCATTGGAACTGATTGAGGAATTTTTCATCAAAAGAATCCGCATCTACGAAGACCAACACGCGATGGTAGGCGGACTGCGCCCCGATGGCGCATCTGGAGTGAACGAACTCACCTATCTTGTCCTTGAAGCATTTGAGCATCTGGACTATCCATTTGCTCTCGGAGCAAGGGTATTCACCGGCATGAGCGACGAATACCTCCAGCGTGTGACCGATGTGATGCTGCTGTCCAAAGGGCTCTCGATATTCAATGACAACGTGTCGGTCCCTGCTATAGTTTCCACAGGTTTGACCGCCGAGGAAGCTAGAGACTATGCGGTCACAGGTTGCGTCGAATACTTCGTCGCCGGCGTTCATTCCCCACGAACTCTTGCTATCACAGTCAATCTCCTCAAGTGCCTCGAACTTACTCTAAACGGCGGTGTCGTCCCTGCGTCCGGAGGAAGACTGGGGCAGTCTCGCAAGGTGCTGGACGAATACGCATCGTTCGATGAACTCTTAGATGAATTCTACGGCGAAATCGAACACGCCTTCAACTTAGCAGCCGAGAAGCTTACCATCTTTGAGCGACTGGACCCCGAAGTGTGGCCGCTCCCGTTTATGTCAGCGTTCTATCCATCTTGCCTAGAAAAGGGTGTGGATATTTCGGCTGGCGGCGCGAAGACGACAGACGCCGGCGTGGCACCATTAGCGTTCGCCACTACTGTGGATTCACTCTCAGCTATCAAACGGGCTATCTTTGAAGAACGTGTAGTCTCCGCCGATGAACTCAGAGAGGCACTTGAGAATAATTTCGACGGCTATGAGGCGTTGAGAGCATATCTGCGCAACCGCACCCCAAAATACGGCAATGACGACCTCGGTGCCGACGAACTCGCGTCCCAGGTCATGCAAAAGTTCCATGAAATTATCTCCAAGCGCCGTAACTATTGGGGAGGCCAGTTCACGCTAATCTGTCTTACCACCACAACTGCGACTGTGTACAACGAAAAGGTCACAGGTCGAGCTTCAGCCGATGGACGGCTTGCTGACTCGCCCGTGTCCCTCAACCTCACCCCATCGCCCTGCCGGAATCCTTGCCAAAATTGCCTTGTTGCGAGCGGCATCCGCACGCAGCGGCGCCGTATTGTCCGTCGCCATATATCCCGGCGCTATCGCGTTTACATTTATCTTATGAGCTGCCAACTCGTTAGCCAGCAATCTCGTCAATCCCATGACCGCACTCTTCGACGCCGTATATGACGGCACCAGAATACCGCCCTGGAATGATAGCATCGATGCGACATTGACAATCTTACCGCCTTTGCCCTGCTCAACAAATACCTCCGCCACCGCTTTGCTCAAAAAGAACAGCGTCCTCAAGTTAACGTTTATCACATCGTCCCAGTCCTTCTCACTGAATTCAAGCAGCGGTGCCCGCCGAATAATCCCCGCGTTATTCACAAGAATATCAATCGAACCAAGCTTCTCTTTAGCCGTCTTGATAATATCTCCCACGCACTCCGTCGAACTAAGGTCAGCCTTTATCGCAGCACAACCCCGCCCGAGCTTCTCAATCTGTTTCTGACTCTCACTCATATCCAATACGTCAACAAGCGCAACATCTGCACCTGCTTCTGCCAAACCTATCGCCATCGCCTGCCCCAAACCTCTTGCAGCACCGGTGACAATCGCAACCTTACCATCTAATTTGAAGTCGTCCAAAATCATTTCCTTACTCCCTGTATTTTCAAACACAACCCTATCTTACCTGTTCCACCGAAAATCCCTGCATATCGTCAAAGGCCTGGTTCTCTCCGCCCATCGCCCAGACAAAACAATAATTCTTAAGACCAACCCCCGAATGAATCGACCAGCTCGGCGAAAGCACCGCTTGGCCGTCCCGCACCGCGATATGCCGTGTCTCGTCGGGCTTACCCATATAATGGAACACGAGCGAATCGTCACCCACGTCGAAATACATATAAACCTCACTCCTGCGGATATGCGTATGTCCCGGCATAGTATTCCAAACATTACCCTCTGCCAATTCCGTAAACCCCATCACAAGCTGACAGCTCTCTATCCCCGCCGGATGAATATATTTGTATATAGTCCTCTTGTTGGCGTTCTCATCCGCCCCAAGTTCAACCACCGCCGCGTCACTGACCTTCGCCTGCTTCGTCGGATATGATTTATGAGCTGGATAACTGACAATATAAAACTTCGCCGGCTTCTTACCGTCCGCGCTTTCAAACCGAATGTCCTTACTGCCTCTGCCTATGTAAAGCACTTCCTTGTTGGCCAATGAATACTTCGTTCCATCCACTGTCACGACCCCTTCGGCGCCAATATTCATAACACCGATTTCGCGCCGCTCAGAAAAATACTCACACGCCATCTCTTCGCCCGCTTCCAAAACCAATGGCTTATCCACCGGCACCGCAGAACCCACTATCTCCCGGTCGATAAATGAATAAACCATCTTAACCTGACCAGCTGCAAAAAGGTCATCAATAAGATAAGTCTCCCTTACCTGCTCAGAGGTCATCGTCTTAAAACGCTCGGCATCCGCCGGATAACGCATCGCCATCTCCATCTGCAAACTCCTTCCGCTTTATTTGCTTTTCTCAACTTCTACTATTACAGGATTCGCCAAACTCGCACTTAGCTGCTCCATATATTCATAAAACTGTTCACCATTTCTAATCGGCGATTCTTTCTCGCCGTTATACGCTGCGAGTGAATAATATTTATATTCACCGATTGACTTTTTAAACACCGCATCAAATTCGAGGTCACTGACTATAAAATCAGCCAACTGCTCATGCCCCCACAAAAGCCCCATCCCCATCTGCTCTTTACTCTTCGCTGCCAGCTTGGCGTCCGAATCCGGATAAACTTGCTTTCCGTAACTCCCCACCCAGTCCAGACTCCCCTGCTCAGCCCAGCTGTGCCTGCCCGTCACTCCATCCGTATCCGAATGATTGGTAAGCCCCGCCACTATCGGCAGCTCACCGCCCTTAGTCACTTTTACCTTATGCGTCATATACCGCTTACCTGCCGACATCGAAACATCCCACACC